>OMNT01002506.1_pt1 | contig 14655 bp, 6 predicted proteins | sample 1672551 | NCBI WGS metagenome assembly OMNT01 (sample SAMEA3136698, study PRJEB25190) | human gut metagenome
GTTATCTATAATAAGCCAAAAAAGAAAAATGCCCCGTCAGATTATTCAGTCTGACGGGATTTTTTCTGCAAAAAATGTCAAGCGTTTTTTTTAAAAATCTAAAAAAGGTTCCAAAATGACGAAAAGACATCCGTCTGGTTGGAATACTTTTTAGAAAAGCCATGTTATAATAAATGTACAAAAAAATACATTCTATTTTAAGAAAGTTGGTACAAACCACACAGGCTTACCCCTACTGTGAAAGCGGATGCCCTCACAAATACCACTGGATCTTCCGGGAAGGTGTGAAAAGGCAGAAGAAGCTTAAGTCAGGATATTTAAAATAGAATTCTAATGAACAGGACTTTGGGTGGGAGTGCTGAGTACATTCATTCGATAAATCATTTAGAAATCAATCAGATTTTATCATAAGCTGTGGGATAGCTTCCTTTCCATTTCCTAAGCTCCTTGAAAAAAGAATATCTGTGAGGGGATTTTTGGGTTCCCTCAACGATATAGAGGATACCTCAAAACCTGTATAATTTATTTCATACGTAAACAATAATAAGAGAGTGTTGAGACCGGGAGGTCAGTAGAGATAGCGTATAGAGAATAAGGAGTACAGGTGTTTGAATCCAAAGGCTGTCGGGACAAAATGTCTTTGACAGCAAGAGTTGGTTTTTATAACTTGCAGTATAAGCACATAGGATAAGATTGCCAAATACAGTCTTTTGAAGGAGGAATTTTATGAAAACTTTAAAGAAAATGCTCGCAGTTATGTTAGCAGTAGTTATGATGATGGGACTTGGTGTAACATCTATGGCAGCAACTACAGAGGGTAGTAATAAGGTAACGGTGCATGTAACCATTCAGAATCCAGATGATACAAGTAAGAATATCTTTTATGGGAATGTTACTGTCGATAAAGATACAACCTTATACACATTAGAAGATGCAGCAACAATCGAAAACTACGGTAAAGCGACAGCGATGGATGCTCTTATTGCAACAGGGAAGACAATAACATATCATAAAGTACAGTATTTAGATACAGAAACATGGGAACCGATTGACCAGTATGGTATTGCTTTTGACAGCATTAATGGAAAAGCAGGAACATCTGTAAAAAATACAGATGGAAGCACAACATACCAGTATTGGGAATTATGCATTAATGGATCATCAGCTTCTAATTATGCAACAAACTATGTATTAACAGAGGGTATGAATATCACTGTTAAATGGTCATCAATGACTTACTAATTCTATAAGAATTTTAAAAACCGACTCTGTCCTTAAAAAGAGGTGTCTTTTAGACACCTCTTTTTTATACCTGACAATGTTAAAATTTATAAAATAAATAGTTTTATGGGAAAACATATGAAAAGAATAAAGAAATATTTAATAATGCTAAGCCTGATAGCAGTAACGATTTTTTTGAGACATTCCTGTACAGTACAGGCAGCACAGGGAGATGATATTTTTAAAGAGTTATATATGGAATACCGTAGTGTATTATCGAACCAGAGAATAGATATTTACAGAATAAAACAGATTGATAAGGATAGTCATACCTACATAATAAGTGGAACATGTAAATTAAGACCAGGGGTACAGCAAGGTATTGGAGGGGTTGGCAATGATATATATGAATATAGTGGTAAGCCATCGTATGCTGAGAGATATATAGAGGGGACGTTACAGTCTCAAACAGCCCGGATAAAGGAATTACGTGTGATAGAAGACCCCGAGGCAAAAACAAAATGTGAGAATAATAAAGAAAGTATTTTTTGCCTTCCAGAGAACGAAGATAAAAAGACAGAGTATGATAGAAATAACGAAGATAAGGCATACAGAAAGACAGAGGAGGATTCAGAAACGCCTCTTTTTTCAGTGAATTATACGCCAGAAAATATCACGAATTCGAGATGTGGTGTGTATCAACTGGTGGTGGAAGATAACGGAAAGACCACGGTATGTACGATTATAACAAATATATTTGGGACAGACTATAAATCCTTTGAGGCGATAGGATGTTGGGATGATAAGAGTGAGTGGAGCGAGTGCACGGATAAGCTTACCTTGTATGACGGGACAGATGGTAAGGAAAGTGCATTTCCTGAAAAGTATCAGTACGGAAGTTCTTTAAACTGGCAGACAGGAGACTATAAAGCAGGAATCAATGAAGATGGCAGTTTGAAAGAACTTTCTTCTATTTCGCTCCCAGAAGGGGTACATTCTATCCGTGTAAAGTATGAAAATACATTGCCGGAACCAGGACAGGCGATATTTTTAGGGATGCCCGGAAGTGCCGGAACACAGTCGACACTAAAGAAGAGAGATGAGGTGTTCCATAATTATCTGTTTTATCATAATAAGATACATGCCGTATCAATTAATGGTGGCAGTCTGTATCCTTTAAAGGAGGGAGAAGTCAGTCCAGAGCTGAAGCTGAGAAAGGGTCTTAATGTTATCTGTGTAATTGGGAATGATATAAATACGATGAAGACAGCTAAGTATTATAGTAAGAACTATGATGAAATCGGTATGGTAAGTTATGTATTGTTAGTATATTCTAATGAGGATTCAGAAGGGTATACAGTACAAAAACAAAAGGATGCTTCCCTCAAAAAGATTGAAATATATCAGGGAGCTTCTGATGAAGACGATGCAAAAGAACATTTCCAACAGATAAAGATTACAGAGAGTAAAGAGGGAGGAGAGGAAAAGAAGAGTATTGCGATGAATTCCTCCTATCCTTATGTCTGGATTAATGCAGTGACGAATGACCCGGAGGCGAGTGTTGAAGTAGGGGATGCCACGGAGTATCTGGGAGGATATTTTAAGAGACTAGATTCTAAGAAAAAATATTTTGATATCCAGACGGTATCGGCGGATGGTTCTACAAAGCAGACAGAGAGAATTTATGTGGATTGGACATTGAGCAGTGCGGAACTACAGAAGTTATCTATTCTTTCTGGTGCAACAATGGAGAAGAAATACAGCCCGGATACAACTTCCTACTATTGTAAGAAAGGAAGCTCAGGTAAGATTGTACTGTCTTATGAGACTTCAGAAAATACAACGACAGATGTATATGTTGACCGCCAGAAGAAAACTTCCATACAGGGGGCAGAAAGTAAGAATCTTATCATAAATGCAGATGTTCATGAAGTGCAGTGGACGATTACGACAGACAACGGGAAAAAAGTCAGATATAAGATTTACTTTAACAGAGAGAAAACAGGTACGATATCTGAGACAACCCGAACCCGTGCAAAAAAGATGATTGATAAGATGGTTGCGGGTGGTTATAAAGAGTATCTGCAGAACACAAAAGGAACCGATTACTGGAAGACTTTTGGAGCTGCAGCGATAGGTGAGGATTATCTTAAAAATATGCTCGGCTATGATGTGACGAAGAAGGAATTCCGTCAGGCTACGGATTATGCAGCAATCATTCTTGAACTGGTCATTTCCGGAGAGAATCCTTATGATTATCTGGGAGTGAACTATGTAGAGGGGCTGATGAGCTTTAATGATAACGGCGATTTTGGAATGTATTCCGCAAACATATGGGCATTATCTGCTTTGCAGGCGGCAGGGGCACCAGTGCCAAAAGAAACAGTGGATATTGTAAAAAGACAGGCATGTTCAGAAACATTTGACCTGGATATGAGAGGCTGGGCATTATACGCAGTTTCCCTGTATAACGATGCCTTTACGGAAGAAGAATATGCAAAGTGTATTAATTCGATTAAAAATGTAGAGATTCAGGATGACGTTAAGATGAATGGCATTAATGTGACTGGCTGTTTTGAAAATTTCTACTATACGAACCGAAATGTCATGTCACATGCCTGTATGGTAACGGGACTTACCGCACAGGGAATAGATGTTGGAAGTGGTGAATTTGATGGAGAGAATGGAAAGAATCCATTAAATATATTAGAAGATTACCAGCTAAGTACCGGAGGCTGGTTCTACTCTCCGGAGAATCCTTCTCAGGGAGGCTGGAATAAAGATGCGGTTATCGCAGTGGGAGACCTGTATAATGGTTCAAATGTGTACACAAGATATTATCTGACACCATCAAGATATAAGAAGCTTCTTGATAAAGCAGAAAAACTGCTTGCAGGAACGATTACGGAGGACACAAAACGGGAGGCATTACAAAAAGCATATGAGGAGGCAGAAAAATATGCGGATGAAGATAATGTTACTTCAGAGCATGGAGATGCCTATTATGCCCTTCAGGAAGCGATGTATGCAGTGGATGAGAGTGTGAAACCGGGAGTATTTCTTGGAACTGCCGAAGAAAGAGAACAGGTGAATGCTGTTATAAAAGCAATTGACTCGATTTCTTCTTACAGTTATAAAGATAAGACAAAGTTAGATTCTATCAAGAAACAGTATGATGCATTAAAGGAGAAGCGCCTGTTCCACTATGTGACCAATGCAGATGTGCTTGATAAAGTATATCAGTATGTGAATGGAATCGACATATTCCTTGAAAAGACAGAGAAGATAGGAAAGGTCAACCTGACAAAGACGGCAAAGATAGAAAGAGCCAGAAAGGCATATGATTCCCTGAATGAACAGCAGAAGAAGGAAGATGCAGTACAGAAAGCGTTCCAGATCTTATCTAAAGCAGAGACAAAGCTAAAAGATGCCAAGACTGCCGATAATGTCGTGCAGGCGATAAAGGCACTTGGGGAGATTGTGACTTTGGATTCTGAGGAGGATATTGAATCCGTCAGAGTTGCCTATGAGAGTCTGACAGACAGCCAGAAAACCTTTGTTACAAATATCGGCAAGTTAAAGGCACAGGAAGATGGTCTTAAAAAGTTACAGCAGCAGGAAGAGAACAAAGAGGCGGCGCGCAAAGTCTCAGACCTGATTGACCAGATAGGAAGAGTAGCAGCAAACAGTGCAGAAGACTTAAGACAGGCAAGAACTGCCTACGATGCATTAGAGAATGACGAGGCAAAAAGGCTGGTTTCTAATTACGCACAGTTAGAAGATGGAGAAAAGATTTATGCGAACCTTCAGCATGAGAATATCATATACGATGCTGTAGATAAGGCTTCTTATGAGATTGGTCAGATTGATACTGCATATGGAGAAAGTGCGGACATCACTGCTGAGAATGCCGATGCTGTAAGAGAGGCAGTGCAAAAGGCGGAAAACTATATAAAAGAAAAAGAGCAGGAATATGCATATTTTAGACTTATGATTTCTAATTATATGGACTTATCAGCGGCAAGGACAGCCCTTGCTCAGTATGAACTGTCTGAGAAAACAGAAGCCTCTGTTGAAGAATTTAAACAGGCAGTGGGAGAAATCACAGGCTCCGGTATAGAAGAACAGCCGGTGATGGAGCGTGCAGAGATACTGTACGAGCTTCTCACAGAGGAAGATAAACTGACAGTTACAGAAGAATATGCCCTGTTACAGCAGGCGGAAGAAGCTTTTTCTGTATGGCAGGCAGAGTTTGATAATGTGCAGGAAGTGGTATATGGAACAGAGAAGATGGGAGATGTTACCATAACAGGTGCAGAATCTTATCAGGAAGTAAAAGATGCTTATGACATGCTGTCAGAAAATGCGAAGAAGCTTCTTCCTGACGAGATAAAAGAACGGCTTTCTGAGACGGCGAATACATACCAGCAGTTACTCGCACAGCAGGAAAAGACAGAGGAGGCCGTACAGAAGATTAACGATGTCGCAATCATTTCAGACCTGTCAGATGAGGCAGCAGTAAAAGTAGCAAGAAAAGCATATGATGCACTGGAGAACCCATACCGTGTGACAAACTATGAGACGTTACTTGAAGAGGAAAAGGAAATCCTTTCTCTGAAAAAAGTACAGGAAAATCAGAAATTTGCCAATACCGTAATCACACAGATTAATGCACTGAAAAAAGTTACTTTATCTGATAAAGAAAAGGTAGAGGCAGCAAGACGTGCTTATGACGGACTGACAGATGCACAGAAAAATCTGGTGGATAATCTTTCGGTATTAGAGGCTGCAGAGAGCCAGATAGAATCCCTGCAGAAACAGCCATCAAAACCGGCACAGCCACAGCCGGCGAAAAAGACGGATACCAAGAAGACTTCTTATAAAAAGATTGTTTTGAAGAAAAAATCTTTGAAAAAAACAATTTATTTTAACGGAAAGAAACAGACATATTCTCTGGCGCTGTTCGTAAATAATAAGGCAGTTAAGGCGGAAAAGATAAAGTGGAAATCAAGTAAACGGACAATAGCGGCAGTATCTAAAAACGGAAAGCTGACCGTAAAGAAAGCAGGAAAAGTTACAATCACAGCTTCTTATAAAGGAAAGAGATATAAATATAATCTTGTGATTAAGAAGGTTCAGTTGAAACTTAAGAAAAAGAGTATCACTATCAAAAAGGGGAAAGCGGTGCAGATAAAAAGTGTGGCATCCCCTAAAAGAAAGATACAATATAAAAGTTTAGATACAAAGATTGCATCTGTAACCAAAAAAGGGAAGGTGGTAGGAAAGAAAAAAGGAAAAACAAAGATAAGGGTAAGCTGTAATGGGCTTGTCCGGTATTGCAAAGTTACTGTAAAATAAAGCAAAGGTTGAAAATATCGGAAAGGAAAGAAAATGAGAAAGTTTTATTCAAGAATACTTGCAGTATGTATGGCAGGTACAATGGCACTTACACCATTTACACCAGTGGGAACATTGATTGGCAATACGATTACGATTGAGGCAAAGGCAGCGGAAGCTGTAGATACTTCCTGGTATGATAATCGTACAGAAGGACAGACAGAATTTACAATTTCTACAGAGGCACAGCTTCGTGGACTGGCACAGATTGTCAATAGTTCGGATGCAGCAGCAGGAGGATTTGTAATGCCATTTACGGGATGTACAGTAAAGCTGGCAAATGATATTGTTATGGATGCTGATACGCCATTTGCACCAATTGGTGTAAGCCGTGGACTCGGATTTGCAGGAGTATTTGACGGTCAGGGACATACAATTAAGAATTTAACAGTATCAAAAAGTTATGACAAGATACCTACTGGAATATTTGTCGGACTTTTTGGTTCAGTACTGGGAAATGCGGGTTCTGTAGCTGAGATTAAAAATGTGACATTGGAAAATGCAACGGTAATAGAGACTCGTGAAGAAAGTACCGGAGCAGCAAGTTCATCACAGAAAAATGCTGTCAAACAGGGAACAGCAGCACTGGTTGGCTACGGAAAGAATATTGTTGTAGAAAATTGTAATGTAAAAAATTCTTATGTAGAGAATAATGTATTGGGAATTACCGGAGGTCTGATAGGTCATGCGCTTGGAGCAGACATTTCTAATTGTAAAGTGACAGATACAGAAGTAAAGGGAATTTCTAATGAAGGTCTTCTTGGAGGAAAGATTAGTTTAGGAACAACGGATTCAAGGGATGGAGTTACTTCTAAAAATAAAGTAACAAACATTTATGTTCAGGGAAAGGTAACTGGAGAGACTGGTTCAACTTATACAGGAGGATTATTCGGTAGTGATATGTCCACTGCAGAAGCAACAGATAGCAGTAATATCGTTATTGGAAAGGATACTGTTATTAAAGGAGATATAAGTACTGCTGGTGTTGTAGGTAAGACTTGGAGTGGATTAACAAATTGTGTGAGTTATGCCAATGTGGAAGGTAGTGGAGATTTCACTAATGGAATTGCTCAGACAGGCGGTAAAAGTGTTTTCTATTCTAATTGTATGAATTATGGTGATGTTAATGGAGCCGATTATGTCGCGGGTATTACATCAACGAAGTCAAAGCCAAGTAGAGCTACAGAAATTAAAGTAGAGAATTGTTATAATCTTGGAAATATCAGTAGTACAAAGGAAACAGTAAATATAGGAGCTATTTCCTATATGACAGAAAAACTTTTTACAGTAGCAAATTCCTATAATCTTGGAACAGTAAAAGATTTATCAGGAGATAAAGCACAGTTTAATGCTAATGATACCTATACCAATGTGGCATATAATTCAGAAAATGGTATAGCAGCCGCAGAAGGAACAACAGGTATTACAGGTTATGCCGCAGCCCAGTTCAAAGACCGTACAGTAGTAGATGCCTTAAATGCTAATGATGGTGTAGAAGAAACTGTATGGTACCAGAACACAGAAAATCCAGATTTAGCTTTCAACATGACTGTAACATCTGATATCACAGTTCCAGAAGCATTAAATGTAACTTTAGGAAAAACAATGAAATTACAGGCTTCTGTAACACCGGAAGATGCTACTAATAAAACATTAGTGTACACTTCTTCTGATGATACGATTGCTTCTGTAAAAGAAGATGGAACCATAAGTGGTCTGAAACTTGGAACAGCAGATATCACCGTAAAAGCAATGGATACCGGTAAGGAAAAGACCGTAAAGGTAACAGTAAAAGAAGCAGAGAAAGAGCCAGCAAACCCAACAAACCCAGCAAAACCTTCACAGCCTACAACTAAGACGGTTAAGAAGGGAACAAAACTTATAGTAGGAACCAATACTTTTGTTGTAACAAACGTAAAAGCAAAAACAGTTTCTTATAAAGGAACTAAAAATAAAAAGGCAGCAAAGATTACAATTCCGGCAACAGTAAAATCAGGCAAGCAGGTATACAAAGTAACTACTATCGCAGATAATGCATTTAAAAATAATAAGAAAATAAAAACAGTAGTAGTCGGAAAGAATGTTAGAACAATTGGAAAGAAAGCATTCTATGGATGTAAGAATTTAAAGAAGATTACTGTACAGAGTAGTATTATTAAAAAGGTAGGGGCGAAAGCATTTAAGGGCATTAATAAAAAAGCAGTCATTAAAGTCCCTTCTAAAAAATACAAAGCTTATAAAAAAGTATTTAAAGGAAAAGGCCAGGCAAAAACAGTTACAATTAAGAAGTAAATATCAGATGATATGAGGAGCAGGGACTGCTTAGATGGGCAGTTCCTGTTCTGTAATAGGGTACTATAGTGATAACTGAAAGGTAATTGCAGTACTTTATAAAGTGAGAGGTGAGACCGAATGCAGAAAAACAAAAAATATTTGCTGACAATGATGACATTTGTATTTGTGATAGCATTTACATTCTTTTTTCGAAAGGATGTAAATGCAGCAGAAAAAACAGGTACCGTTACATTTTCAATCGAACGTTTTACGATTGGACAGGGGTATTTAATAGAGCCATGTCAGGTAGATATTTATGACACAGATAATATTGCATCTGTAGTGGACAGAGTACTTACGCAAGAAGGCTATGGTTACGAAAACAAGGGAAAGATAGAAAATAGCTTTTATCTTGAACAGATTTATAATGGAGATACTGGAAAGGTAAGAATCCCATCTATTATTTCTGATGGACAGCTCCAGCCGATAAAAAATAATAAGGGAAACCTTATTCCGATTCCTACGAACGCAGTAAATGACGGAAATGATTATGGCAATGAAAGTGGACATTTTGCATTGGGAGAATTCGCGTATTGTAATATGTCTGGTTGGATGTATACGGTAAACAATGTATTTCCGACAGGAATGTCCTTGGTAAAACCAAAAGATGGAGACATCATTCGTTTGCAGTTTACGCTTTACGGTTATGGAAGAGACCTCGGAGAAAAACCTGCAGATGAAGAAGATAACAATTATTTGAAATTACCGGATAGGGATGCGATTACAAAACGACTTGCAGTAATGCTAAAGTATAAAGCAAGCTGTGACGAACATGGTTATAAACAGGCTTATCAGAAAGCATATAATGCAGTGATTGACTGGAATACAACAGAAAAGAAAATGAAAGAAGTATTTTCTGCACTTCCGTCAGAGAAAGAAATTCTTCAGTGGGGAGCAGAATATAATGCAAAATTTGCTGAAAGTGTGACAAAAACCATTAACGCTATCGGTACAGTAGATTTATCTAAAGAATCCCAGATAGCAGAGGCAAGAAAGTCTTATAATGCATTAACCAGTGAACAAAAGGAACTTATTTCTGCAGATACATTAAAAGTATTAACTGATGCTGAGAAGAAAATTGTCAGTCTGAAAGCTGAAAAGAAAACTCAGGATAAGGCAAAGAAAAAGGCAGAAGAAGCGAGAAAGAAAGCAGCCGAAGAAGCCGCAAAAAAGAAAGCCCAGCAAGAAGCGGCACAAAAAGCTCAGCAGGAAGCTCTGAAAAAGAAATACACCCCATCTAAAACATCTATAAAATCCATTAAGAAGCTGAAAAAGAATCAGGCGAAGCTTACGTGGAAGAAAGTAAAAAATGCAACTGGCTATGAAGTATACCAGTCCATGAAGAAAAACAGCGGCTATAAGAAAGTGAAGACAATTACCAAGAATAAGAAAGTGACTTATAAAGCCGGAAAGCTAAAGAAAAAGAAAACTTATTACTTCAAGATCCGTACTTATCGTAAAGCAGGAGGGACAACTTATTACGGTAATTACTCAAATGTAAAGAAAATGAAGGTGAAATAATTGTAGGACAATTTCACCCGCTTAATTTCCTAAAATGAAGCAAATACACCCGTCTGGTTGGCATATTTTTTTAAAAGTCTATGTTATAATATGTACATGGCTTGCTTCTCAGGCTCACTTAGGGGACTCTCCTTATTTTCATTCTGAATTGCCAGCCATTTGATTTTAGAATGAAAACAAATATCTGGGCTGGAGAATGTAACAGTTTTATAAAAGTATTTGGCCTGTGCACATAATGCATGGGCCTTTCTTTTCTACGGAAAACTCTCAATTTCTCTTGGATATTTTGTAAAATGAGTGAAGGAGAGGGTAGAATGAACAAGATGTATCAAAGGTTAAAAAGAAAATGTATATCGCTTGTACTTTTTGCTCTGCTTGTGGCATTTATAGTTCCATACTATGCATATGCGGCAGATAATGGGGAAGAACCGGCCGCGGCAGCTTCTGCTGCAGAGAGTACAGGCGATTTTTCTATGTCAGAAAGTGAGACATCGGAAAGTGAGACATCAAAAAGGGAGGAGACGGAATCTTCGGAAGAGGAGGAGCAGCAGACCAGGGAAGATGCAGATGCATCAACAAGTACAGAGGAAGATGCGGCACAGGGACAGTCTGATGAATCAGGAGTGGCAGTGCAGACGGAAGCAGAGGCGGAAGTCTTAAGCCCGGATATTGATACGGTTTTATCTAAGGTAAGAAGCTATATCTTAAGTAAAGATACGAAGCCGGATTACAGTAGTATATGGAATGTTATTGGTTTAAAAAGGAGTGGGCTGTATGTGCCGGAATCTTATATAAATCTTTTTTACAGTAATGTGATCGCATACTGTGAGAGTAAGGACTGGCAGATTACAAGAGCAAAGTATTCGGAGTATTCAAAGCTTATTCTTGCATTAACAGCGATTGGTGTTGATGCAAGAAATGTGATGGGACATAATCTGTTAGCGTATCTGTCAGATTATGAGAATGTAAGCAGACAGGGGAATAACGGCACGATTTGGGCTTTGATCGCATTAAAGAGTAATCCAGCATATGAGATTCCAGAAGACCCTTCTGCAGTGCAGCAAAACTCAGAGGAGTTACTTGTTAAGAAGGTTGTAGGGATGCAGTGTCAGGATGGTGGCTGGACATTGATGGGGACAACCGGAGATTCCGATATGACGGGAATGGCGATGCAGGCACTGGCTTCTTATTATAATAAAGATGGATATGAGGATGTTACAGCGGCAATTGACAAGGGACTTGCATGGATAGAAAAGAATCAGCTTTCCAGTGGTGGTTTTGGCACGATGAATACAGAAACTTCGGAAAGTGTGGCACAGATTATCACAGCTCTTTGCGGCGTGGGAATAGATTGTGGAGAAGATGCCCGTTTTATTAAGAATGGGAAATGGCCGATGACAGGATTATTCCAGTATTATATGCCAGAAGGGGGATTTATGCATGTAGCTGCTGATGCCGGGAATAATGGTGGCGGTGCCGGTGGCATTATTGATGGAATAGCAACGGAACAGGGATTGTATGCAACAGTTGCTTACCGTAGATTTTTGGATGGAGAGACATTTCTTTATGATATGAGTGATGTGGCTATTTCGGCAGGAACGAAGCCGGTAGTCAGCCCGACGATTGATACGGGAAGTAATGGTAAAGAAAATTCTTCCCAAACGGTAACGACAGCGAAAAAAACAGAAACAAAACCGGCAGCTTCTAAAGTAAAGGTAATAAAAGTAGGGTTAAATTATAGTACGATTTATCTTACAAAAGGAAAGAGCAAGACGTTAAAAGCGACGGTTTCTCCGTCAAATGCCACGAAGAAGTCAGTGAAATGGTCTTCTTCTAATAAAAAGATTGCAACGGTAAATGCAAAGGGAAAGGTGACAGGGAAGAAAGCAGGAACTGTGACGATTACTGTAAAGGCGACGGATGGAAGCGGAAAGAAGGCAGTCTGCAAGGTTGTCGTAACAGCTCCGGAAACAACAGATAAAAAGACTACAATAGCATCAACGGCGGCAACAAGCCAGACAAGGCAGATTACGACACCGGCAGCTTCAAGTACAGGAAGTTCCCGTACTTCTGTTCCTGCCACATCGGGAACGACGAAGAAGCTTTCTTCAGGAAGCGGTCAAACTACTACCGCAAAGAAAAAGAATACTGCAGCGGAGGCAACAACGGGTGGCTGGAGTTTTAGTGGAGATAATTATGTGCCGGAAACGAATAGTGCAGAAAGCGAGACGGATACAGCGCAGGAAGATACAGGGGTGTCTGATGAGGGAGATCGTTCTAAAGCAGATGGAATCCGTTCGGTGGCATTACCTGTAGCCGGAGGTGCTGCGGGACTTGTGGCAGTGGAAGCGTTGGGATTTGTTTTATATAAAAAGCGTCGTGGTATTGCAGGATTATTAAAGAAAGTGATGAAAGGTGGAAAAGCAGAGTAGAGACTTTTGCAGAGTACAGAAAAAGAAAAAGGAAGGTGTTACTATGAAAAGAAAAAGAGGACTGGTACATGTTATTCTGGCATTACTTATGAGTATGCTGCTGATTGTTTCAACGGGCTGTGGAAAGTCCGGGAGTGGAGACAGTTCTTCTGATAAAAAGACGGATAAGACAGAGACACTTGCAGATGTGAATACCATTCCGGAAGATGGGATTATTACAAAGGAACAGTTTAAGACGGTTGCCGGAGAAAATAAGAAGGTACAGTTTAAGGGGACAACAGATAATGGAATTACATATATCTGGACGTATGATTGTTCAAAGATTCAGAATCCGGCAGATCAGAATTTAAAGATTGATTTTTCAGAGAAAGATCTTGATGATTTAAAGAAGCAGGCAAACAATGCAAATGATGCATTGAAGATGACAATGTACGGGAAAGGATTGATCTGTGTACCGGATCTTGAGGTACAGCTTCCAGAAGCGTGGCAGTCCAATTCTGCATATCTTGTAAAAGAGCAGTCTGGAAAGCTTGCAAGGATGAGCGATGTTGTGGTAACAGCACAGGTGAAGGAAGAGAATAAAAAGAAGCAGGATACAAAGACAGAAGAGAAAGATTCTTCGGACAAAACCGCAAAAAGTACAACACAGGCAAAGAAAGATACGAAGCCAAAAGAAGGAACGACATCTTTAAAAATGAGTGTTACTTCACTGGATGGAGATTGTTATATTATCGGAGGTATTACAGAACAGCAGAATAAAGGTGCGGCATCGGCGAATAAGGCGGAAAACGGAACAACGAACAGTGAATTGGAAGGAAATGATGAATCGGGGAATTCAGGAGAGAATTCTTATAACGAAGAAGGAGGTTCAGGAAGTGGAGATGTTTCTGATGGAGGAGCTTCTTCTTCTGGTTCTTCCGGCAAGCAGGATGTTGCAAACGATGAAGAAGTTTCAGGTTCTTCCCATACGTGTACGATTTCAATCAGCTGTGCGACGATTCTTAATAACATGAGTGATTTAAAAAGTGGCAAGGAAGAATTTGTTGACATATAGTATTGCAATAGGTGTTTGTGTGCTTCTGATGGGTTTCAACAGCCAGGCGGTACAGGGAAAACAAATAGTGTATAATCACCAGGGACAGACTAAACAACTATTGCCAGGTGAACAATTCAATACTGATGGTATAACATATTATGTTAGAAATGAATCGAGTGAGGTCATGGTTTATAGTGGGAGATCCTTAAAAGGGGAAGTGGACATTCCGGAAAGGGTTTATGACTTTTCAAATACAGAATACACGGTAACTTCTATAAAACCAGATGCGTTCAGAAATAATTCTGAAATTTTGCGAGTATCAATACCGGACAGTGTCACAACCATAGGCGATGCGGCCTTTATGGGATGCAACAGGTTGACAAGTATAGATTTGGGAAACGGTCTTCGGGAAATAGGGTCAGAGAGCTTCGCAGATACTGCACTAACTGAAATCATTATCCCAGGGAGTGTTACTTTGATAAAGGATAAGGCATTTAGCTCCTGTGCAGATCTGAAAAAGATAGAGCTGACAGATCATATTAAGGCGATAGGCAATAATGCATTCTTAGATTGCAGCAACTTAAATGATGTCATATTAAAAGTTCTGCAACAATTCGATTACGAATCTGCTGGTAAAATTAATGGAATTCTGATACCGAACCATAAAAGTATCACCTCTATAACAGTTGATGATGATGCGATATTTACAAATCT
>OMNT01002509.1_pt1 | contig 14648 bp, 12 predicted proteins | sample 1672551 | NCBI WGS metagenome assembly OMNT01 (sample SAMEA3136698, study PRJEB25190) | human gut metagenome
TCTGCCAGCGATCCGGCAGGTGATGCGCCGACCATTTGCCGCCGCCGGTGGATGAGCGGGCATAGCGGGCGTCGTGGTGCCGCCAGCGCGCATCGCGCCGGGGGCTGCGCCAGATCACCTGGGGGTCTGGCCGGACCAGGATGTAGCGGCCCCAGCGCTCCAGCTTTTCGCCGTCGCTGGTGTCGAGCACCTCATAGTCCCTCCATTTATCTGCGATCCACATAGTTATAAATCCTCTGTTTCTGTTTTAACGCGTGTGTTCCGACGTGTCCGGGGGCTCCGATTCCCCGTCGTCGCCATCGTCGTCGCCATCGTCGTTTTCCTCCGGCTTCGTCGCCTCGGCGACGGTATGAGCGTTATGCACCGTACAGGTGCCATAGCTGCTGCCCTGGTAGACAGAGCCGGTGATGACTGAGTTGCCGGGCATTCGGGCGCAATACTCATTGGCGATTCCATGCCCGCCAGTGCACCATTGCACCGTGTGGTGACCGGTGCAATATTCTGTCGGTACATCGTCGGCGAACATCTGCTGTCTGACAGCGCCGTTGCCGGAGATGTCCAGCGCGCAGGCTGCGGAGGCAAGCAATCCGCTCTTGGTGCAGATGGTGACGGTCTTCATATTACCAGTGTCGAAGAATGGCTTGTTTTCCAGCCCCTCGTGGAGCTTGGACATGACCCGTCGCCACATGACAATAGCTGGGTTCGTCCGGTTGCCTGTCAGGACAATCTCATCCTGGGAGTCGAAGCCGCACCAGACGCACGCGGTGTAGTACGGCGTGTAACCGGCAAAGTAGCGGTCGTGATCATCGGACGTCGTGCCGGTCTTACCGGCGACGTTCATACCCGTCAGACGGGCCGGGGTGCCGGTACCGGCGTTGACCGCGTTCTGTAGGAGCATCGTCATATTCCACGCCGTCGTCTTTTTCATGGCGTTGTGGGTCTTCTGCGTGTTATCCAGGACGACATTGCCCTGGCTGTCCAGGACCTTGACATACGTCCGGGCATACCGGTAGACGCCGTTGTTGGGGAAGGTGGCGTAGGCCGTCGTCATCTCGCGGACCGTCACGCCCTTGGTCAGTGCGCCCAGGGCCAGCGGCGCCAGGGCGACGTCAGTATACTGCTTGCCGTCGATATTTTCCTTTTCCACCAGGGTGTCCATCCCCAGCTTTTCTGTCGCGAAGGCGAAGCTCTTTTCAACGCCAAGGTCCGCCAGGACCTTGACGGCGATGGTGTTGAGCGATTTTGCCACTGCGACGGAGACCGTTGTTGCGCCGGAGTAGGTGTTTGACTGGTTTTTCGGCCAGTTATCCTTATACGGGGAGTCTTCATAGATGGAGTACGGGGTGATTGTCCCGGCGTCCATCGCGGGGGCGTAGACGGTCAGCGGTTTGATGGAGGAGCCAGGGGACCGCATGCTTTGGGTGGCCCGGTTCAGTGTCAGGGAGCCCTCTTTCTTGCCGACGCCGCCTGCCATGCCGACGATATCGCCGGATTCGTTGTCGACAACGACGATGGCCGACTGCAGCTGCTGGGCGCTGGTCGTCGTGGGAACATTGGCCAGGTCCTCATAGACAGCGTCCACTGCGGCCTGGACTGTCGGGTCGATGGTGGCGTAGATCGTGTAACCGCCGGTCTTGACCATCGTTTCGCAGGTCTCGAGGTCATAGCCTGTCAGCTCCGCCAGGTCCTCGGAGACATCGCGGAACACGGTATCAACAAAGTAGGAGTAATCCCGCTCCGCCTCCTTGCCGTCGTCTGGGTCGATGGAGGCGCCGCAGTTGGGGCAGTAATACAGGGTATAGCTGGTGGGGACAATGAGGGAGTCCGTGCTCTCGCCGTTTGCCTCGGCCTGCCGCTGGGCCTCTGCCAGCAGAGCTTCCCGCTCGGCGTCGGTATACTCCACCGTTTCCGTCTTCAGGGAGTATTCGCCCGTCTCCGTGCCGCAGCTGGGACAGGTGTAGAGATCCTCGGCACTGCCGTTCTGGAAGACCATTTTCTGGGCGACGGCCTCGTTATACGTGGCCTGGTCGATGAGCTCCTGTTCCAGCATTTCCTTCAGAATGACCAGCTGCCGCTCACGATTTTTCTCCGGGTGCAGGTACGGGTCGTAGCGGTAGGGATTGTTCGTGATGCCGACGAGGCAGGCACACTCGGCTACGGTCAGCTCATCGAGCCCCTTGGCAAAGTAGACATTGGCCGCGCTCTTGACACCGTAGCAGCCCTCACCCAGGTAGATCGTGTTGAGGTACCAGGTCATGATCTCGTCTTTTGTATATTTCTTTTCAAATTCCAGGGCCCGGAAAATTTCCAGCAGCTTCCGGCGGACGGTGATATCGTCGTCACTGGAGAGGTTCTTGATGAGCTGCTGCGTGATGGTCGAGCCGCCGAAGGCGTCGTTGCCGACAAAGAGGTTCAGAGAAGCGGAGATCGTCCGCTTCCAGTCGACGCCCTGGTGCTGGTAGAAGCGCTTGTCCTCGATGGCGATGGCGGCCTTGACCAGCGTCTCCGGGATCTCGTCATGATCGGCCCAGATGCGGTTTTCCGTCGAGTAGAGCCGCTGCAGCTGCTTCCACTGGCCGTCGGACTTGTCCTCATAATAGATATAGGACGTCTGATTCAGGCTGATGCCGTCCAGTGAGTAGTTGGACTGAGTCAGCACGTCGTGCTGCAGATAGTTGGCGAACAGCACGCTGAAAATAATGCCGGTGCAGAGCACAACGAGCAGCAGTGTTCCAATGATGCCGAAGATCAGCTTAATGAGGTCGCCTGCGCCGTGCAGCGCCATCTGAGTAGCGCTCCGGTGCTGCCGCTCTTCCGTGCGGGGCACCCGGACACTGTCTTGTTTTTTCTTGCGGTCAGCCATTGCATTACCTCCAAACGAACGCCCCGGCAGACCTGCCGGAGGGAGTAGAAACGTGAGATCCGTGAAATGTTGTAAATAGGGAAGCGCCCGCACTTTTTTACCGGGCCTGCACCGCCATCTGCCCTGCCGGAAAACCCGGTCTGCAGGCAAAATGGGCCTATGTGTGCAGCATATCCACTATGCCGTTATTATATCATAGCTGTCAATCACGCGCCTGCGCCGCAAAACCTGCCCGCCCGGGCAAGGTCCGAGCTTTCAATATCTGCCATATGCAATTATTTTGACTTGAAAGATTCAGAAAATGATTGATTTCAATGAAAAATTACGGGAAAATGGAGAAAATAATTGCAGACTAAAACGCTACGTTCCCACGGCACCCCTTGGAACGCAATCCCCGCCGGGTGCCGGAGCCCATCTGGGAGAATGTCAATTTTTTGTAAACAAATCCCCAAGCGCAATAATTGACGCCCTGCAGCAATCAACTGCAGGGCGCCGGGGAATTGTAAGAAGATATATTTCCCGTTTTCACGGTACAATGGTTTGCGAAAGGATCAGATCCTTACACGCCCTTCTTGCTCTTGCGGACGGCGTACCAGATGAAGGCAGCCACGATGCAGCCTACCAGCCAGATGCCGGTCGCCAGCAGGGAGGAGGCGTCGGAGGATACGATCATGTAGACCAGGATCGCGATGGCGATCAGGGGCAGTAGCTTATCCTGCAGGAAGGACTTGAAGCCCTTTTCGTTCCATCTGTCCTTGATGTTCGCGGCGCAGATCATGATGTAGGTCGCGCTGGCGAAGATAGCCATGAAGGTGAACAGGTGGCTCATGTTGCCATAAGCGCCGTACAGTGCAGCGGCCAGCCATGCGATGCAGTAGACCACCAGGGACACAGACGGAGTCTGGTACTTGTTGACCTTTGCAGTGGAAGCAGGCAGGTAGCCGTTACGTCCCATATCGAACAGGCCACGGGGAGAGGTCGTTGCGAAGGCAATGAAGCAGCCGACGCAGGAGACCAGTGCTGCGATGGAGACGAGCTTGCCGCCCAGGGTGTAGCCGACCAGGTTGCAGTAGTCGACCATCAGGGTGCCGGAACCGGAGTTGACGATTTCTGCAACAGCAGGGTTGGACATATCCATGCTGCCCGTCCAGGCCCAGCAGCTGATGGCGTAGACGACGCCGATGCCGATGGCACTGACAGGAATGGCGAATTTGACAGCCTTATTGCCGCCCTTGAGCTCTTCGCCCATGTAAGCGGGGCCTTCGAAGCCGACATAACACCAGACGCAGACCAGAACAGCCAGCATCAGGCCGGACATGCCGTTACCGGGGGTGAACGCCTGACTGGAGTTGCCCAGGATATTGCTGATATCGTCGGGGTTCATGCTCCAAATGTGGAATGCGGGGTAGAGGATCAGGGCCATCTGGACGACCCAGACAACAATCAGAACCTTCGTGGACATTTCAACACCACGCCAGCCAATGAAGAAGATCGGGATGAGCAGGATCAGAATGCCGACCCACATGGGGATGGCGGGGACGAGCTCATGCAGATAGGTGCTGAATACGGCGCCGATAACGCCAGTACAGATCGTGACGCCCATATTTAGCCACGCGGCGACAAAGCCGGTGCGTTCACCAAATACGCTGCGGACGTAAGCGTAGGTGCCGCCTGCACTGTTATAACGAGCGGACAGCTGGCCGAAGCTGGAGCCGACTAGGATTAAGACGACTGTTGCCAGGAGGAAGGCCAAGGCTGCTGCGGTGCCGGAGCCAGACATGATATCGCCCAAAGAGCCGGAAAGGCACATGACAGGACCGGCGGCACAGATGGCCATGATGATAACGTCTAGTTTGCTTATGCTGTTGGCTTTTAAGGTGGTTTCGTTGTTTTCCATAATTCTCTCTCCTTCCTTTATTTGCCTAATGCTGCAACTGCGTCGTGGAACGCGTGCATATTCTCAGCGGAAGTATCCGGAGGTACGTCGCAGCCGCCGGAGAGGATGATCCGGTTATTCGTCTCATCGTAGCGCTTTTTGACTGCAGCGGCGAAGCCTTCCGGCTTGCCGAAAAGAAGTTCTTCGGAGGTGTTCAAGTTACCGCAGAAGCACTGCTGCGGCCCGAGCAGATGCGCGACCTTTGTCAGATCGACAGCGGAGTCAACGTCGAGGATATGGGTGCCGGTGCCCAGCGTGTAGGGCATCAGAGCGGAGGTGTCGCCGCAGACATGCAGCCGGGCGAAGCCGTTCTTCTTGCGCTGGATGAGGTCGACCATCTGCTTGTGCAGCGGCATAATGTTGGCTTCATAGAATTTCGGGGAGATCAGCGAGCAGTTGGGCTCGACGATCTGGATGCCGTCCGCGCCAGCTTCCAGCTGGGCTTCAATAAAGCGCATGCCGTTGCGGAAGAAAAGGTCGATGCCCTTTTGCATCATCTCGGGCCGCTTCTTCATGTCGTGCATGGCCTTCTTGATGCCGCGGGCGTTGCAGTATTCGGTGAAGGGGCCGATGCAAATGCCGAAGATGTAACGGTTGCCCTTTTCCTTGGCTGCAACCTGGCGGAGGATCTCCAGGCGGTTACCCTGGCGGGTGCCGGGCAGGAATTCCGGCAGCGTCAGCTTGTCCAGATCTTCCTCGCTGTTGATGATCGGCTCGACCTGGAAACCGGCTTCCGTCCATTTGGGGACCTGGCCGAAGTCTTCCAGCTGCTCGGAGAAGTCGGCGTCGGGCAGGACATGGTCCATGTCAAACTTTTCGACGATCTCCAGATACGCCTTGGCGCGTACATCGGGATGATAGACAAAGTCGGGATATTCGAGTCCACACTGTCTGGAGACCCACTCAATGACCAGCGGCATAAAAGGCGGATGGTCTACGGGCTCACCCATGACGAATTTACAGGTACGTTCATAACCGTTCATAATAATTCGCTCCTTTAATGGCGGCTTCCGGAAGTGGCCTGCTCTCCGGCGCTGCATTGTAAAGATTTTATTTTGCGGGTATCTTACCTGACCGTGGGGGATCCAGCCACGGAAGGAATTCTAAGTAATACGCAGCTTGCAAAAAGCTGCCGATTTGATGTGTTAGTCATACAATCTACAGAGTTAATGCCAATTAACATGATATGATTATACACCAAATAAAAATCACAGCGGATGCTGTGCGATCTGCACGGCGTCAGACTGGAAATTTCTATCGGACCGACACCTTTACTCGACTAAGGCTAGCATGCAAAATGCCAGCTCAAAAGTCAAGCAATTTTTCCGTAAATTTCAAATTTGTTTGGCGCCGGAGCAGCGGGCCTTGCTGCTAGGGGAGGCTTGCGCTGCCCCGGCAAAGGGGAGGGAGAAATGATTACAGAAAAGCAAACACAGCGTGACCTTTCAGGAGGTTTTTGCCGTCGTGTTTTACTATCTGAATGATACCACGCTTTACCCATAAAAGCAATAGGTTTGCTGGGAAAAAGTTGGACAAAATCGGGGACGGATTTCGATATAAAAATAGCAAAATCGTGCAAAATTGCCAATTGCTGTACACCATTCGGATATTTCGCGTAAAACTGCCCCGTTTTTTAAAGTTTTACGCGGCAAAAGCCGACGCGTTACGCGCCCTGAAAGCGTAGGGGGAGCTCCAGGCGATTTTCCTCCAGCAGGGCCTTGTCCTGCAGAAGCACTTGGGCGGGGCCGTCGGCGATAAGGCGGCCGGCCGTCAGCAGGAGCACGCGGGTGCAGGTCTCCCAGACGAGGTCCAGGTCGTGGGAGACGATCAGCTTCGTCTGGGGCAGGGCCTGGATCGTCTGGATGACCAGGCGGCGGTTATACGGGTCCAGCGCGTTGGATGGCTCGTCCAGGATGATGGCCTCCGGCTCCATGGCCAGGATCGTCGCGATGGCGGCCATGCGCTTTTCCCCGCCAGAGAGCTTGTGGTTGTAGCTGTGCTTCAGATGTGTCAGGTCCAGCCGCGCCAGGGTCTCATCCACCCGGGCCTCGGCGGCAGCGGCATCCATGCCGCCGTTGCGCAGGCCGAAGCACATATCCTCATAGACCGTCGGCATAAACAGCTGGTTGTCCGAGTCCTGCAGGACGTAGCCCAGACGGCGGCGGATGGCCGGGAGATTTTTCTTGCTGACCGGTAGCCCGTCGACGAAGATCTGCCCGTCGCAGGGGAGAAGGCCCAGCAGGAGCTTCATCAGCGTCGTCTTGCCGGAGCCGTTGGCCCCAATAATCCCGACGGCTTCCCCGTCGGGGATCTGGCAGGACAGATCCTCCAGCACCGGCTTGCCCGGCTCATATTGAAATGAAACATGCTGCAGCTCCAGCAAGGCATGTCCCCTCCTTCTGTATGTTTCTTCTTGCTTACAGGCCCACCAGCAGCCGCCCCAGGCAGACGGGCAGGTCGTAGCAGCGGGCCAGGATCAGCAGCGCGCCTGCCCCCAGCAGGAACAGGCCATCGCGCAGCTGGAACGGCGCGCTGGCGGCGTAGGGAAATTCCCCCGTGTAGCCCCGCAGCCGCATGGCCTGGTACAGGGCGCTGGCCCGGTCCATCGACCGCAGCAGCAGCTGGCCCAAAAACGAGCCCCAGGCCCGGAAATGGACGCCCCGCTGCTCTGGCGCCCGCAGCGCGTATGCGTCTGACAGCAGCGCCGCCTGCTCCAGCAGCACGCTGATATAGCGGTAGGTCAAAAGCAGCAGCGAGACCAGCAGCGACGGCACATGCAGCCGCCGCAGCGCCGCGCACAGGGCCTCGAGCTTCGTCGTCGCCATCAGCAGGTACGACGCCTGCAGGGCGAAGACGCCCTTGCACATCAGGGTCAGCATGGAGACGACACCGCCGGTGAGCGTCACGCTGCCCAGCCGGAGCAGCGGCGCCCGGTCCAGAAACGGATTGGCGATGCCGACGGCCAGCAGCAGGGGCAGGAGATAGCGCATTTTATAAAAGCACTCCCCCATGCGCAGTCCGCTGAGCTGGAAGAGGACCACCGGGTACAGCGCCATCACCGCCAGGGCGCTCAGGCTGTATTTTGGAAACGAGACCGTCAAGCCGATATAGAGGACCGTTACAAACAGCTTTGCTGCCGGGTGCAGCCGGTGGACCGGTGAGTGGCCGCCCGCCAGTGCTTCCATGCTGCGCAGACTGGCCCCGGCGCTGCGGGCCTTGTTATACATCATATCGCCGCACGCCCTCCTTCCTGACGACCTGAATTACGGGAAAATCATACAAAATAGTGCACACAGCCGGTCCGCCAGACGCGGCGCGGCTGTGTGCATGGGGCTATTGCGCCTCAGAATGCTGTTTCTTTCGGCGGTGCAGGCTGCCGGCTAGGCAGACGAGCCCCGCTATGGCGGCGACGGCTGCGACTCCGGCGACCCCGGCGACGGACGTCCCCGCCTGGTTCTCCGGGTCGTTGGCAAAGGCGTAGTCCGGCAGGAGCGCGGTTTTCTCGATGATCTTCTCAGCTTGCGTCCCGGCGCGGCTCGTCACGCCGTAGTTGTCTTCCGCCAGACCGAGATTTTCGCTGTAGCCCCCGTCTTGGTTGCCGAAGAGGGACCACTCCAGTCCGTCTGGATTGCTGCTGGCCAGCAGGGAGAGCCCGCCGCCGATGACCAGCGCCGCGATGGCCAGGATCGCCAGGGCCTTGCGCTTGCTGCCGGTGCCCGGCTGCGCCGGTTCACCGACTTCTTGCAGCAGCGAGGGCCGCGTTTTATACACAAAGAGCAGCACCGCCGCTGTGATCCCGCCTTCGACCAAGCCGATGGCCAGATGGATTGGCTGCATTAGCGCCAAAAACGCGCCAAAGGGCAGCTCCGTGATGCCGGACAGAGACGTCTCCAGCACAACAGAAAACGCGCCCAGCTGCAAGGAGATGACACAGCCCAGGATAGAGGCCAGCACCAGCTTCCAGGGCGTCTTGCCCCGGCGGCTGCGCAGGAGGGGGCGGTAGATCAGGTAGTACCCCACAAAGCAGCCGTAAAAGCCCATATTCCAGATGTTCGCCCCCAGGGCGAGCAGCCCCCCGTCGGCAAAGAGCAGGCATTGGATCGCTAGGATCACGACCATGGAGAGAAAGCCCGCCTGAGGCCCCAGCACCGCCGAGAGCAGCATCCCGCCGCACAGGTGGCCGGAGGAGCCGGTCCCGGGGATGGTGTAGTTGATCATCTGCCCGGCAAAGACTAGGGCGGACATGACTGCCATCGTCGGCAGCTTCTCCGCCGTGTTTTCTTCTTTGCGCAGGGTGTGCAGGCAGGTGCCTGCTGTGATGCCGGAGGCGGCGTACATTGTCACCGCGACTGCCGGGGCGACCAGTGCGTCTGCCATATGCATGTGACCACATCCTTTCGTTTTTTATGATTTTACCCGCCGCGCCGCCCGCCTTCAAGCCCCCCCGGGGGATATATCAGGATAAAAATACGGATTCGGCGCGATTTTTTGCGCTGGAAAATCCCGCTGCAAGATGCTATCATAGCAGGCAGAGAAAAAATACGCTGTGCCGTCCGTTTGAGCGGCGCGGCGGCGGAGGGTGTCATGCTTTATCTGATCCTGGCCATTTGCTGCAACGCGATGATCTCTATTGTCATGCGCGTGAGCAAAATATACACGCAGAATCAAATGCCGATGCTGGCGATGAACTATGTGACCTGCTGCCTGTTGGCCGCCCTCTATGCCGGGCCGGGGCAACTGCTGCCGGTGCAGACGGCGGGCTTTGGGACGGCCCTGTGGGTCGGCGCGCTTAGCGGGCTGCTGTATCTGACCAGCTTTGTGCTGCTGCATTGGAATATCCGGCAAAATGGCATCGTCCTCCCGGCGACGTTTATGCGCCTGGGGGTGCTGGTCCCGGCGGTGCTGGCCGTCGTCCTCTTTCGGGAGACGCCGGGCCTGCGCCAGCTCATCGGCTTTGCCGGGGCGCTGACCGCCATCGGCCTTCTGCACTTTGACAGCGCCAGCGGCCCGGCCAAAAATCGCTGGGGCCTCATCGCCCTGCTGCTGGCTGGGGGCTTTACCGATGTTATGGCAAAGGTCTATGCCTATTATGGCCAGGCGGCGCTGAAAAATCAGTACCTGGTCTATACGTTTTTGACGGCGCTGCTTTTGTGCACGGCGCTGATCTTTGCCAAGCGGCAGCGCCTGGGCAAATGGGAGGCACTTTTTGGCATTTTGATCGGTGTGCCGAATTATATCTCCTCCCGGTTCCTGCTGCTGAGCCTGAATTCCGTCCCGGCGGTCGTCGCCTATCCGACCTACAGCGTCGGCGCCATCGTGCTCATCAGTCTAGCGGGCTTTGCTGTGTTCCACGAGCGCTTCACCCGGCGGCGTCTGGCGGCCCTCGGCGTGATCCTCATCAGCCTGGTGCTGCTGAATTTATGACGCAGCGTTAGAATGCTGAAAACCCCCGCGCTGGTGCAGACCCAGGTCCTGCACCAGCGTAGGGGGTGTTTCGTGTTTGTATTTATTTATATTTATTGTGCGTCCAGCCGGAGGGCTTTGCCCAGGGGGACGCAGATGGCCGGGGTCAGGATCGCGGCGGCGATGGCCTCCGGCACGCCGTTGGCGCCGACGATGCCCAGAATCACGCCCAGGACGGCGTCCACCGAGATGCCCTGCAGCGCCGCGTACGCCTGGCGGAAGACCAGGAAGATCAGCCCCATGACGAGCACCGTATTCGTTAGAGCACCGGCGATCCCAGCCAGGATCGCCGCGCCGGTATTGACGCCCAAATTCTTCTTCCGGAAGCACCGGCGGACACCGGCATAGACCAGCGCTGGCGTGATGCCCGTCAAAATGCGCGGGATCAGGCAGATGACCAGCGCCCAGATGCTGCCGCGGTCCGTCCCCGGGACGGGGATGAATGGGGAGAAGGCGAAGGACAGGGCACTGGGGGCGATGGTGTTCTTGACTAGGCTGGCCAGGCCGAATACGCCGCCCAGCAGCGCGCCCTTGCGCCAGCCCAGCAGCACCGCGCCGATGATGACGGGCACGTGCAGAATTGTTGCCTTGATGAGCGGCAGGTCGATCAGCCCCAAGGGGGTGAAGGCCAACAGCAAAATAATGGCGCTGAGCATGGCGCAGATGGCCAGTGGATAGGTGCGGGATTTTCGATTGTGCATAGTACCTCCTGCTGCCGCTCCCAAGGGCCCGGGATGCGGCGCGTTGTGAAAATTTTGCCCACGCCGCCTGCGGGGCTTGCCTGCTGCCGGAATTTGGGTGCAGCGGCGCGCATACAAACGCGGGTCTGCCTCATTTTACTAAAAAGCAGCCCAAAATACAAGGGATACCCAGCGCTTTTTTGCAATTTCTTCCAGCGGTGGTATAACCGGCGGCAGAAATTGGCGATACTCCGAATGTTCACAGTTTATCTATGGACAATTGGCGCAATTTTCGTTATCATAAGAGCGACTAAGAAAAGGAAGTGACGTCATTTGAAAAATCTGCGCCGCAGCTTTGCGCGGTTTTGTTACCGGAATCAGAACAAGGGCATCCCAAATCTGATGCTCTATCTCGCCATCGGCAATCTTATCGTCTATTTTTTCTCCTTGGCAGACCCCAGCGGCTCGGTCTATGAGCTGCTGCGCTTTAACGGCACAAAGATCCTGCACGGCCAGGTCTGGCGGCTGTTTTCCTATGTCTTTACTTACCTGCAGGATACCACCGGCCTGGGGCTCTTTCTGGGGCTCATCTCCATGCTGTGCTACTATTTCATGGGCAAAATGCTGGAGCGGCAGTGGGGCGTGCTGCGGTTCAATCTCTATTATCTGACAGGCGTCGTCTTGATGGACATCGCCGCGCTGCTCATCGGCTGCAGCGCCACGACGACGTACCTCAACGCGAGCTTGTTCCTGGCCATTGCGACGATCATGCCAGACGCCCGGTTCCTCTTATTCTATATTATCCCGGTCAAGGCGAAATATCTGGCCTGGGTCGATATTTTGCTCACAGCCTGGGGCATCGTGACGTCCCTGCTGCGCTGCATCGGCCTGGGAATCTTGACATTCCGGATGACGCTGTTCTGCCTGTTCCCGCTGTTGGCCGTGGCCAACTATTTCCTCTTCTTTGGCAAGGAGGCAGCCAATCTGCTGCCTGATTTCCTGCGCTACCGCAAAACGCAGACGCAGAAAAACTTCCGCGCCAAGGCGGCCCCGGGGCCGAATCCCAACTGGGCAGGCAATTACCGCAGCGCCTCCGGCACGCGGCCCTACCGACACAAGTGCACCGTCTGCGGCCGGACGGATACGGATTATCCGAACTCCGCTACTGCTCCCGCTGTAAGGGCTATTACTGCTATTGCCAGGACCATATCAATAACCACGAGCACATTCAATAATGTCTTTTGACAACCTCGCATAAAACCATCTCCCGGCGCGGATACTAGCGCCGGGAGATGATGTTACGATGCAAAAAAGAAAGCGGCCCACGCCGTACCTCGACTGCCCGGACCCTGCGGTGCAGGACATCCCCGGAGATCCGGAAAGCGCATTTCAGATGGTCAATAAATACGGCACCTACGAGATCCAGCCCACCAGCGACGCTGATCAACGCTATCCCACCATCCACCAGGGCCTCCCCTGCGCCTGGCGCGATCTGCGAGAGGGCAAGCCTGAACTCTTCGGCGAGGATGACGCCGCACAATAGCGAAAAGCAAAAAGCAAGCGTACTTACGCTTGCTTTTTGCTTTTTCTGCATACTCACACCGGGACCCAGCAGACGGGGATGCCCATCTGGCGGGCGTAGCGGATCGTCGCGGCCGTCCCGCCGCCGGAGCGTCCGTCGTAGACGGCGATGACCCGCTGGGAGTGATCGACCATATAGTGGTTGCGGATCATAAAGCAGCCGCGGAAATACTGGGGGCTGTGGACCTGCACGGCGTCACACTGGGCGAGCAGGGCTTGGAAGCGCGGGTCCCGGTTTTGGAGCCGGGCCGGGTAGGGGATGGCGGCTTCCAGGGTCAGCGGATACTGGTGGCGGTATTCCACGACCAGCTGGGCAAAGAGCAGATCTGCCCCCTCGGCAAAGCCGCTGATAAAATGCGTAAAGCCGTCGCCGATGGCCCGGACGAGCTCCGTCCGCAGCGCGTCTTCCGCCTGCCGCAGCCGGTATGGCGCCAGACCGCGGTGCCCCGTCACGCAGCAGGTTTTTTCGATTTGCATCTCATCCACCCCCCTGTCTTTCTGCTATTGTACCGGTTTTTTGTTGGATGTGCAAGCGAAGTTTTGCAAAAAAACGTGTGATAAAAAAGTATGATAAAAAACGAGAATTTCGCTGGCGTTTTGCCTGGTTTTACCCAGAATTCGGTAGAATTTTATTGATAATATTTGATTTTTTAATGCGTTTTGCACACTTGCACAATTAAAAGAAATAATTATTTTGTTGATTTTGCAAATCGGTTGCTTTATAATATAAAATACAAACTAAATTGCAGCTTCCCAAAACTGCAGAAATTAAGGAGGCCCGACCACCATGGAAGAGAAGACTCAGGTGCCCTTCAGCGGTACCCTGGCGCAGGAGCTTCAGCTGAAGGAGGTCATCGCTGCGCGCAAGGAGCAGCCCGGCTGCCTGATGCCGGTGCTGCAGCAGGCCCAGGAGATCTATGGCTACTTACCTATTGAAGTACAGGCAATCGTCGCGGAAGGACTGGGTATCTCCCTGTCTGAGGTCTACGGCGTGGCGACATTCTACTCCCAATTCCGGCTCAACCCGAAGGGAATCTATCGCATCAGCATCTGTCTTGGGACAGCGTGCTACGTCAAGGGGGCGGCGAAGGTCCTGGAGGCTGTGGAGCGAAAGCTGGGCATCCAGGTCGGCGAATGCACGCCGGATGGGCTGTTCTCCCTGGAGAGTTGTCGCTGCGTCGGCGCCTGCGGTCTGGCCCCGATCATGATGATCAACGATGAAGTTTTCGGCCGCATGACGCCGGAGCAGGTCCCTGTGATTCTGGAGGACTATGCCAGAAAGGGAGGTGCGCCCGTATGATTACTACGAAAGAACTCAACCATATCCGGGAGGCTGGGCGGCAGCTCGTCGCGGTGCGCAATGCCGTGGCGGAGCAGAGCGAGCGGCTGGAGCAGCAGACGGCGTACCGCAAGCAGGTCTTGGTTTGTGGCGGCACTGGCTGCACTTCATCGGGCAGCAAAAAGGTCATCGCGGCCTTAGAAGAAGCCCTCCGGGAGGAGCAGCTGGAGAAGGACGTCCTCGTCGTCAAGACGGGCTGCTTTGGCCTGTGCGCCCTGGGCCCCATTCTGATTGTCTATCCTGAGGGCGCGTTCTACAGTCAGATGACGCCGGAGCACACGAAGCGCATTGTCAAGGAGCATCTCATCCCCGGCGGGCAGGTCGTGAAAGAACTGCTTTACGAGGAGACGGTCCAGCCCGATGGCACGATCATCTCTTTGAAGGAGACGCGGTTCTATAAAAAGCAAAAGCGCGTCGCGCTGCGCAACTGCGGCGTCATCGCGCCGGAAAAAATTGAAGAGTACATCGCAGCGGACGGCTACCAGGCCCTGGCAAAGGTCCTGTCGTCCATGACGCCAGACGACGTCATCCAGACTTTACTTGACTCCGGCCTGCGAGGCCGCGGCGGCGGCGGCTTCCCGACAGGGCGTAAATGGAGCTTTGCCAAGGCGAGCCCCGGCGAGATCAAATACGTCTGCTGCAATGCCGACGAGGGAGCCGTGACCAAACTCCTCCGGATGCTTGGAGGAGTTCTTGGCGGTGTTGTAGGAGATCCAGGAGCCGATGTCGCCGCCCGCGCCGGGCAGAATGCCGACAAGGACGCCGATGATGGAGCTTTGGGCAATG
>OMNT01002512.1_pt1 | contig 14631 bp, 8 predicted proteins | sample 1672551 | NCBI WGS metagenome assembly OMNT01 (sample SAMEA3136698, study PRJEB25190) | human gut metagenome
GAGGGTCGAAGACCCTTTGGTGGAGTCCAGAGGCAAAGCCTCTGGTCATTGCCCCTCTTCCGTCCGCTCCACCGTGCCGACATAGATGATTTCGCTCTTCGCCTTGTAGGTGTCGGTGTACATCAGCTTGCGCTCGGTTTCCGTGCCGCCCACATACTTCACCAGGTAGCTTTCCACCACACAGCCGTCGTTTGCCTTGCGGTAGGTGTACTCTTGGTCAACATAGGTGGCGTAGGTGTGGTTCGTGTCCTTGCGGTATTCCGGCTCAGTCGGGGCGGGCAGGGTCTGCACCGTCACCGTTTCCAGCTCGTACTTCACGCCCTTGCCGAGGCTCTCGCCGTAAATCGACACCACGCACACCTTGTGCGACTTGTCGTAGCGGCTGTCCTTCATCACCGTCGCGACGATGAAAATCGTGCTGTTCGTGTCGTTGCGGAACTTGAAGTCAATGCGGTTGTCGGATACCGTCGCGTCCTTGCCGTAGTCGGTGTAGCCTACCGCGTCGGAGTGCGGCTCGCGCTTGAGAATCGTCATGTTTGCTTTCGCCGCCGCGAGGTACATCGTCGTGCTTGCCTGACACACGCCGCCGCCGTAGCCCATGCGCTGATCGCCATACGCGTACTCAATCGCCTGATAGAAGCCGTTTGCCTTCGTGCGCTTGCCCACAACCGTATTGAAGGAGAACGTTTCGCCCGCTGCAAGCATCTTGCCGTTGATGCGCTCGAACGCCACCTGAATGTTCAGGTTGCGCTCTTCCGTGCTGGTGGTCGAAATCGGGGTGTACGCCGTCGCGCGCAGCTGAATCTGCGGCTCCAGCATGGCTTTGGTCGTGGTCGGCTGAAGCTCGCGCGTCGTCAGCTCCACCTCGCCGCTGACCAAGGACGACATCATCTGGTACACCTGATTTTTCGCCTCGGTCGTGTCCATATAGCGCCCGACGGTCTCCGGCTGAATCGTCAGCGGATTGTTGAAATTGTTGGAATCGAAGATAATATGCGCATCCACCGGTTGGATGTACGCCTGCTGCGCGATGCTGAGCAGGATGTTGTCAATCACCACATTGTCGCCGCTGGGCGTGGCGGAATAGCCCTCGTAGGGATTTTCCGTCAGCGCGTCCATCGTGGCTTTGCGCGCGTCAATGCCGCCTTCTGTGTGCCCCGGCTGCCACGCCGCGTCGAGGGCTTCCCGCACATCGACGGTCATGTTCAGGTCGGCGCTCGTGATTTCCCTCACCAGCTGACCGGCGTACATCAGGCGCACCTTCCACGCGTCGCGCTGCTGATTCGCGTGCGCCGTGACCGCCTCTTCCGCCTCCGCACGGGTCATGCCGCCGAGGTGGATGCCGTCCACATACACGTTCGGGACGTACTTGTCGTCATACGCCGTCACCGACGCGACCAGTGCTTCCCGCTCGTTCTGCTCCTGGATGGCATTGCTGATGGCGCCGCCCGCCGCGACCAGCCCGCAAATTACCGCCACCGCGCACGCGCAGAACAGGATGCGCTTAAGCAGCTTTTGCCCCGACGGCTTGCGGCGGACAGGCTCGTTCTTCGGCTCGCGATGCTCCGGATTGAAGCCCCCCAGCCCCGTCGGCGGATGATTGCCGCCGCCATTGCCGCCGCTTCCGCCATTGCCGTTCGCCGGATACTGCGGAAAATTCACCGGATACATCGGCTGCTGCCATCCGCCATAATTCTGCTGCGGATACGGCGGATTCTGCGGGCGCTGCGGATTCATCGGCTGATTGGGCATCATCTGCCCGCCGCGAATCGGCTGATTGCGCCCGGTGTTCATGCTTTGCTGATGCTGCCCCCACGAGAACTGCTCCAATTGGTGCGCCGCATCGAGCGGCTGCACGCCGTTGTTCCAGCCCTGCTGCGGCTGCATGGGTGTCCCCTGCACGCCGCGGAAGCCGTGCATTTGCCCGCTTTGCGCATATTGGCTCCCCTGCCCCGGCTGATTCATCCCCTGCGGGCGCATCGGCTGGGCCGCACCCATCGGCTGAGCCGCACCCATCGGCTGCATGGGCGGATTGGCGCTCTGCTGCGCCGGGGGCGGCTGCGGATTCCGGCGCGGCGGATTTGTCGGCTGCATGGGCGCGTCTTCCGTGCGGATAAGGGGGATGCTGTTGTCCAGCGTCTGCTGCCCGGCATACTGCGCCGCGTTCAGCTGCGTGCGGCGGCGGCGCGGCTGCTTGTTGTCGTTGAATTCGGACATGGTTTCAGCACCCCTTTCTGATGGCAATTCGGTATTTCTTCATCTTATATCACATGATTTCAGCATCTTCAACTGCTTGCAGCAATTTCTCCACATCATCTGCCGCCCTCGCCCATATCGGCGCGGTGCAGCCGACCATGCCGTGGCGGTCGCCATCGCCATGGAAGTCACTGCCGCCGGTGACCAGAAAGCCCATGCGCCGCGCGGTCAAATCCAGCAGGGGCGTGGCGCGTCCGGCGGACGGGTGGTAAACCTCAACGCCCCGCAAGCCCTGCTCCTGCCAAACGCCGAGCAGATGGCGCAGCAGCGCGCCGGTCTTCTCCAGCTCCATCGGGTGCGCCAGAACGGGCACGAAGCCGCTTTCCCGCATCAGCGGCAGCGCCTCCGCCATGCTCAAGCGCTCCCCCGCCACATAGGCCGGTGCGCCATCCGCCAGAAAGCGGTCAAACGCCTCGCGCGTGTCCACCACGTAGCCGCGGCTGACCATCGCGCGGGCGATATGCGGCCGACCGACGCTGCCCTTAGCTTCGCGGGCGATTTCGTCGTAATCGAGCGGATAGCCCAGCGCGTTCAGCTTCTCCACCATCTGCCGCGCGCGTCCGAGCCGCATTTGGGACAGCGCCCGAACCTTGCGGTGCAGGGGCGTATCCATCCCGCGCCCGTAGCCGAGCAGGTGCAGGCCGGGCATATCGCGCAGGGACAATTCGACACCTTGCAGAATCGGCATCGGCGTGGGTTTCCCCAGCAGCTGCGCCGCGCCGTCAAACGTGTCATGGTCGGTCACGGCAAGGAGCGTCACGCGGTGCTTGTCCGCCAGCGCCACCAGCTCCGCGGGCGTAAGCAGCCCGTCGGAGGCAGTGGTGTGGGTGTGCAAATCAGGCTTCATGGGGGTCAGTTGGGTGATTTTCGGGCGCATCTGCCGTCTTATCAGGCGTTTCGGCGGACTTTTCGGAACTTTCTTCCTTCTTTTCGTCCGCCATATCCTGCATCATCACATCGCCCGTGGTGCGGGTGTCGGCATCCTGAATATCCGGCAGCGCGCCCGTTTCCATCAGGGTGACGAACTCGCGGCGGCTGATGGTGTCGTACTTGAGCAGCGCGTCCACCAGCTTCTCCATGCGGTCGCGGTTGGCGCTCAGGGCGTCCACCGCCTTCTGGTAGCATTCCTCCAGCAGGCGCTTGACCTCCGCGTCGATGCGCGCCGCCATTTCTTCGCTGTACCCGCGGCTCTGCCCGAACTCCATGCCGACGAACACTTCCTGATCGCCGTCAAGATAGACCGGGCCCAGCTTTTCGCTCATGCCGAACTGCGTCACCATGCGGCGGCAGACCTCCGTCGCCTTCTTCAGGTCGCTCGTTGCGCCAGTGGTGAACTCGCCCAGATAAAGCTGCTCCGCGGCATGACCGCCCAGCCCCATCGCCACAAAGTCCATCAGCTGGCTGTAAGTCTGCAAATCGTCCTCTTCCGTCGGCAGGGACAGCGTGTAGCCGCCCGCCTGCCCGCGCGGGACGATGGTAATCAGGTGCACCTCGTCGCAGTTGGGCAGGACGTGCCCGACGATGGCGTGACCCGCCTCGTGGATGGCGACCATGCGCTTGTCGCGCTGCGTCACCTTGTGGCTGCGCTTCTCCGGGCCCATCTGCACGCGGGAGATTGCCTCCACCAGCGTCTGCTGATTGATGGCCTTCAAGCGCCCGCGCGCCGCCAGAATCGCGGCTTCGTTCATGATGTTTTCCAGCTCCGCGCCGGTGGAGAAAGGCACGCGCTTGGCGATATTCTCCAAATCCACATCATCCGCAAGGGGCTTGCCCTTGGCGTGCACCTTCAGGATGGCAACACGCCCCGCCATATCGGGGTAATTGACGAGAATCGTGCGGTCAAAGCGGCCGGGACGCAACAGCGCGGGGTCAAGAATGTCGCGGCGGTTCGTCGCCGCCATGACAATAACGCCCTCGTTGATTGCGAAGCCATCCATCTCGACCAGCAGCTGGTTCAGCGTCTGCTCGCGTTCGTCGTGTCCGCCGCCCAGACCCGCGCCGCGGTGGCGACCCACGGCGTCAATCTCATCAATAAAGATGATGGACGGGGCAGCGCGCTTGGCTTGGTCGAACAGGTCGCGGACGCGGCTCGCGCCCACGCCCACGAACATCTCCACAAAGTCCGAGCCGGAAATGGAGAAGAACGGCACGCCCGCCTCGCCCGCAACCGCCTTTGCCAGCAGGGTTTTGCCCGTGCCGGGCGGGCCGATGAGCAGCACGCCCTTGGGGATGCGCGCGCCCATGTCAATGTACGCCTTGGGGTTGCGCAGGAAGTCCACCATTTCCTTGAGTTCTTCCTTCTCTTCCTCCGCGCCCGCGACGTCGGCGAACGTCACCTTGTTCTTGTTCGGGTCATGGATGCGCGCCCGGCTTCTGCCGAAGTTCATCACCTTGCCGTTGCCGCCGGTCTGCGCGCGCATAATCAGCCAGAACATCACGCCGCAGAGCACCAGCGAAATCGCCAGCGGAATCAAATCATACCACCACGGGGTGGTCAGCGGCTGACGGTAGATGATGGTGAACGGCAAATCCTTGACGGACACCTCGTCCAGCGGCTTATTAAGCTTCGCCGCCTGCATTTGCCGCGCGGTGACGATGAAATCAGCGCCGATGATGGTTTCAAAATCGTAGTTCTTGTCAGGGAAATCCGCGTCGGCGACCGTTGTTGTTGTCGTCACGCCCACCAGCGACGTGCCGCGGATGGCGACGGAGCGAACCTGCCCCTCCTCAATCATCGTCAGCAGCTGGGGATAGGTGATGCGGCGGTCACGGGTATTGCTGCCAAAGCCGTTGGTGAACAGCATCGAAATGGTGAGCACCATCAGCAGCAGAACCGCGACGTAGCCGAACATCCCGCGAGACTTCTTCAATGCGAGCATCCTCCTTCCGTTCCAGCGCCATCCGCCTGTTGCGGCGTATACCCATATAGACGAATGACGTGTGCGGAAAAATCCATCTTTACAAAAATTTTATCTTTATTGGGGGAAGAATCGGCTGATTTATTCGCGCGCCGCGCCGTACACGCGGCTGTCCAGCACGCCGATGTCCGGCAGATTGCGGTACTTCTCGGCAAAATCCAGCCCGTAGCCGACGACGAACTCATCCGGAATCTTGAAGCAGTGGTAATCCACCGTCAGGTTGTGTTCGGGATTGCGGCGGTCGGGCTTGTCCAGCAGCGTCGCAATGCGGATGGAGGACGCGCCGCGGCCCATCAAATACTTGCCGAGGTAGAACAGCGTGTTGCCGCTGTCCACAATGTCCTCGACAATCAGCACGTCGCGCCCCTTAATGGACACGGACAGGTCTTTCTCCAGATTGACCACGCCGGAGGACTTGGTGGAGTTGCGATAGCTCGAAAGCGCCATGAAATCCAGCGTCACGGGCAAATCGACTTCGCGGATGAGGTCGGAGAAGAAGACGCTTGCGCCCTTCAAAATGCAGACCATCACCAGATCGCGGCCCTGATAGTCGCGGGTGATTTCCCGTCCCAGCTGGGCAACGGCCTTCTGGATGTCCTCACGCTTGACGAGAATCTTCGTCATGTCTTGATACAGCTTGGCATTGGTGTCCATCGTGTTGTCCTCCTAAATATATGTAGGTTTCTATGTTGACTTAGTTGGCGTTGTCCTTTTTTTCGCGCAGGGGTGCGCCGCAGCGTTTGCACTGTTCGAGCTTGTCGTAGGGGTCATCCTCAATCTGCGACCACTTGATGACGCCGGACAGCGGGCGGTATTTCGGATTGAGCGATTCGCAATTCGGGTCAATGTGGTAGTACGTTCCGCCTTCGGGATTGTAGTAAATCAGCAAGTCCGGATGGCTGGTGTTCAGCACAGGCTGGGTGGCAAGGGCGTTGGTCGGGGTGGCGGTGCTTTCCTGCTCGTTGCTTTGCAGCGTCGCGGGGTCAACGTACCACACGCCGTCCTCCTTGACCATGCGCACCTTCCACAGGTAGACGCTTTCGCCCAGGGTGTTGTTCTTGTTGATGACGGCGCGCACGGTGACCATGCGGGCGATGTCGTTCGATGTGCCCGTGATGGCCGTGAAATCCCAGCTGACGGGCGTGCGGTTGGTCAGCACCTCGCCGAAGAGCTTCTGCGTCACCGCGTCGGTGCCGCCCTTGATGCTGCTGCGCCACGACGGGGCCGTCAGGTTGACCATTTGGCTGATGGCGTTGTTCTTCCACAGCGTGAAGAAGGAATGCAGCTGCGCGTAGCACTCCTCGGAGTCATCCACAGGCGTCGCGGTAGGCGTGGGCGCAGGATTGGGCGTGTCCGTCGCGGTCAGGTTGACATCGAGGTTATTGCCCGATGTACTCCCCTGCTGCATCTGGCCGGACTGATTCGGCTGCGCGGGGTTCTGATTGTCCGCCGCATTCGTCGCCAGTGCGCTGACGAGGCAGACGACCGCCGCCGACGCCAGCAAAAGCGACAGCACCAGCCGCGCGTTGGGCGTAACCAGCTCGCGGAGCCACATAGCGGCGATGCTCGCCACCGCGCCGACGAGGACGACCCACTTCACCGCCGTCCACGCAAAGACCATGCTCAAGATGAAAAGAATCGGCAGCACGCCGAACATCAATACTTTTGCAATCGTATCCCACGGAATTTCCCTGTGCGCCGCCGGCTGCACCCGGAAGCCGCTGCGCCCCGACGTCGGGTACACGCGCTGACCGTCGGGGGTGTACTGCGCGTACTGCTGCTCCGGCGGCAAATCCGTTTCCTGCGGATTTTGCTGGCTGTACCCCTGCTGATTGTACGGCGTATTCGGCTGCTGATACCCGCCGGGCTGCACAAACCCCTGCTGGTCATACGGCTGCTGCTGATAAGGCTGCTGGGCGTATGGCTGCTGATAGCCCTGCGGCTCATAGCCCTGCCCATACGGCTGCTGATAACCTTGCTGCTCGTAGCCCTGCTGACCGTATGGCTGCTGATAACCTCCGTATGGCTGCTGGTATCCCTGCTGACCATAGGGCTGCTGATAGTCCGCATACCCCTGCTGACCATATTGCGGCTGCCCATAGCCGTTTTGCGGCGCGTAGCCCTGACCATAGGCATCATTGGGCGCGTAGCCGCCATTCGGGGCATAGCCCTGCGCCGGCGGATAATTGCCCTGCGAAAAACCGGGCTGCTGAGGATTCTGTCCGGCGTCCCCGGCGCCATCATAGGGTGGACGGCTGTTGCTCATCCGGCTTCCTTTCCTTTCTTCCGCGCGTTTGTGCGCGAAGTTCCCTGCCGCGCCTGCGGACGGAGGAATTGCACCCTCCCACGCGCGGACTTTCACGCAAGCGCCTGAATCGCGCTTTACATGATAACGCATCTTACAGTATAGCACAAAAAAATGGCTTGTAAATAAGAAATCGGAAAAATTCATGGTTTGTTCGCCTGTAAGATGGAAAGATTTTTACTTCGGTGCGCGTTTCCGTCCTCCATTCCGCATTATTTTCGCTTTTCCGCTTGCAAAAGTCGTTCGGCTATGGTAAGATAGAGCGTGCCGACGAAAGTCAGCGAAATATTGGAAGCGATGACCGGGAAACAGTAGCGCGTGCAAGTCCCCTTCCTATTTCCAAATGAGAATGTGCCAAGATGCGAAGCGAATTTTTTCTGCTGGCTAACGGGAGTGAAACGCAGCGTAGCAGCGCTACGCTAAGTGGAACGAGCGGACGCCAGAAGGAAAAAGGCGCGAGCAGATGGCACAGGCGAATGCAGGAAATAGGATATCAGAGAGCCGCCGGGTGGTGCGAGGCGGCAGGGCGCACGGCGTGAACCTTCATCCCGTGAGTTTTTCGGCGTGGGCAGCCTTATCGCCCATCAAGCGGCGGCAGCGGGATTTTTTCCTTGCCGCAAGACGAGTGGTACCGCGGATTCAGTCCGTCTCATCAAACGATGGGACGGGCTTTTTTCATCCAACTGTAAGGAGGAACATCCGGAATGAACGAGAAGATCGAAGCCCTGAAAAGCAGCTTTGATTCCGAGCTGAAGAAGATCGCCAACATGGTGGATCTGGAAGCCCTGCGCGTGAATTACCTCGGCCGCAAGGGCAAAGTGACCGACGCGCTCAAAGGCATGGGCGGCTTGACCGACGAGCAGAAAAAGACCGTCGGGCGCGAGACGAACGAGCTGAAAACCGCCATCACCGTCGCCTTGGCGGAAAAGCTGGAGGCGCTCAAGGCGCAGGAATTGCAGCGCGAAATCAACGCTCTGCCCGAATTTGACATCTCCATGCCGCCGGACATGACCCGCGGGTCGTATCACCCGATTACGCTGGTGCAGCGCCAGTGCGAGCAGGTGTTCAAGTCGATGGGCTTCACGGTGGAGGATTACGCCGAGGTCGTGACGGACTACGAGTGCTTCGAGAGCCTGAACATCCCGAAGTTCCACCCCGCGCGCGACATGCAGGACACCTATTATCTGGACAACGGGCAGCTGCTCAAAACGCAGACCTCCGCCGCCCAGAACGCCATCTACCGCCGCTACCGCGACGCGCTGGTGAACGACGGCGTGCCGATTAAGGCGATTTTCCCCGGCCGCTGCTTCCGCAACGAGGCGACCGACGCCTGCCATGAGAACACGTTCTTCCAGATGGAAGGCATCATGGTGGACAAGGATATTTCCATCGCGAACCTGATTTACTTCATGAAGACGATGTTGAGCGAGGTGTTCCGCAAGGACATCAAAGTCCGCCTGCGTCCGGGCTTCTTCCCGTTCGTTGAGCCGGGCTTTGAGCTGGATATTTCCTGCCTCATCTGCGGCGGCACGGGCTGCCCGTCGTGCAAGCATTCCGGCTGGCTGGAGCTGTGCCCCTGCGGCATGATTCACCCCGAAGTATTGAAAGCCGGCGGCATCGACCCGGAGCAGTACACCGGCTTCGCGTTCGGCTTGGGCATGACGCGCCTTGCCATGATGAAGTACGGCGTGAAGGACATTCGCGACCTGAACAGCGGCAGCCTGACGCGCCTGGCGCAGTTCACGGACGACGAGTAATGCGGAGGAAAGACGAACATGCTGATCTCAATGAACTGGATTTCCGACTTCGTTGACCTGACGGGCCTTGACAAAATGGCGCTGATTCGCCAGTTCTCCCTGTCCACGGCGGAAGTTGAGAATGAAATTTTCCACAAGGGCGCGGATTTGTCCGGCGTTGTCGCCGCGCAGATTGTCAGCGTAGAGAATCACCCCGAATCCCACAAGCTGCACCTGCTGAAGGTGGACGCGGGCGACGGGCAGCTGACCGACGTGGTCTGCGGCGCGCCGAACGTGCAGCTGGGCATGAAAACCGCGTTCGCGAAGGTGGGCGCGCAGCTGGGCGACATCACCATCAGCCCGCGCAAGCTCGCCGGGTACACGTCCTACGGCATGTGCTGCTCGGAGAAGGAAATCGGCATCAGCGACGACAATTCCGGCATCATGGTCCTCCCGGAGGATGTTCCCTGCGGCACGGACTTGAAGGCGCTCTACCCCATTGACGATATTATCTTCGAGGTGGACAACAAGTCCCTGACGAACCGCCCCGACCTGTGGGGGCACTACGGCATGGCGCGCGAATTCTCCACCCTGTCCGGCCGTCCGCTGAAAGCACTGCCCGTGGCGGATTTGGCGGCGTACAACAATCTGCCCGCCATCGACATGAAGATTGAAGACCCGCTGTGCCAGCGTTACTCCTGCCTGCGGGTGGAGAACATCAACCGCCACGTCAGCCCGATGGCGATGCGTATCCGCCTGAACTACTGCGGTATGCGCGACATCAACTTCCTCGCCGACCTGACGAACTACCTGATGCTGGAAATGGGGCAGCCGATGCACGCCTTCGACAGCCGCAAGGTGGAGAAAATCCGCATCCGCCGCTTCCCGGAGAGCTTCACCTTCCAGACGCTGGACAAGGTGGAGCGCACCATCGACCCGAACACGCTGATGATCTGCAACGGCGACAAGCCGGTTGCCATCGCGGGCATCATGGGCGGTCTGGACAGCGAAATCGTCGATGACACGACGAGCCTGACGCTGGAATCCGCCACGTTCGACGCGGCGTCCGTCCGCAAGAGCAGCGTCCGCCTCGCCCACCGCACCGACGCCTCCGCCCGCTACGAAAAGAGCCTTGACCCGGAAATGACGACCGTCGCCATCGCCCGCTTCGTCAAGCTTTTGCAGGAATACGACCCGGAAATGCGCGTCACCTCCCGCCTGACCGACGAGTACGCCTTCCACTATCCGAAGGTGCAATTGTCCTTTGACAAGGCGTTTGTTGACCGCTACACCGGCATCAACATCTCCTCCGACGAAATCATGCACACGCTGACCGCGCTGGGCTTCGGCATGACGCGCAACGGCGATTCCTTCACCGCGGACGTCCCCTCTTGGCGCGCGACGAAGGACGTGACCATCAAGGCGGATATCATCGAGGAAATCACCCGCATTTACGGCTACGACAACTTCGACCTGCACACGGCGGAATCCCCGCTCTACCCGGTTCGCATGTCCACCGAAAAGACGGTGGAGGATAAGCTGAAGGACATGCTCGTCAAGCGCTATTCGCTGCACGAGGTGCATTCCTACATCTGGCAGTACGCCGACGACTACAAGAAGCTCGGCATCGCCGTTGAGGACAACGTGAAGCTGCTCAACGCCTCCAACCCCAACATTGAGACGCTGCGCCGCTCCATGATTCCCACCCAGCTGTGCCAGGTGAAGGGCAACACGGGCTATGCGCCGTCGTTCGGCATCTTCGAGATTGGTCACATCGTCGATGGCGTGGACGAGAACAACCTGGCGAAGGAACACAAGAAGCTGTGCGTGACGCTCTTCAGCAAGGTCGATAACGTGGAAACGCTGTATTTCCGCCTGCGCGACATGCTGTGCGTCGCCGTGAGCGACATCCTGCACAAGGATTTGTCCTTCCACGCAATGACCGCGACCCACTCCTATGAGCATCCGAAGAACCTGAACGCCATCGTGCTGGACGGCGTTGAACTCGGCGAAATCGGCGTGGCGCACCCGGTTGTCGGCAAGAACATCGACAAGAAGGCGGCAATTGTGTTTGCCGAAATCGACACGGAAGCGCTTGCGTCCATCGCGCCCGCGCCCATCGTCTACCGCGAGCCGTCCCGCTTCCCCGGCATGGAGCAGGATTTGACCTTCGTGGTCAATCGCTGCCAGCCGATTCTGGACGCGGTGAAGGCGGAGAACTCCCCGCTGGTGCAGAAAGTGACCGTGCTGGGCACATACAGCGACATCACCGGCAAAACCATCACGATTCGCCTCTCCTTCTCGCACCCGGAGCGCACGCTCACCCGCGACGAAGTGCAGGCGGTTGTTGACGGCGTGGTTGCGCGGCTGAAGGGTCAAGGGATTGAACTGAAGAAGTAACTTCCTCTATATATGCATCTTTCTTCCTCCGAAACGCGGCTGTGTTTCGGAGGTTTTTTCGGTTCTTCACGGAATCTTGGGGGAAAAGCAGCTTGGGGGCGCGTCTGCGGACGCGCAAAGTTACTGGCAGGGACGCTTCGCTGCCTGCACCTTTGTTGGCGGCTTCCTTGGGATTGGTCGGACGCGGAACAGTTGGGGCGTTGCCCCAAACCCCACAAGGGACGCTGTCCCTTGACCCTGCAAGGGGCAATTGCCCCTTGACCCCTTTTCGCGATTGAGTTGGTCGCGCTTTCATGCTCCTTCCGCGTGCAGCTTTTTGGGGCTTCGCCTAAGTCCTTGTTTGCCCCCCAACTTTCCGTGAAGAACCAATAATCTTCCTTCCCCTGCCCCCTCTGCTTTTGTCGGCGGAGGGGCGTTTTTTGTGCTTCCGCGAAATTCGAGATTGACAACTTCCCCCGATGGTGGTAAACTGGAAAAAACGGAAGGTTTCTGCCCATTTTCGTCGTTTGTTAGGAGGATTGCTATGAGCCCCATTGCCGCCCGGAAAAAGACCATCATCTGGATGATTGCCGCCATCGTGCTGGCAGTCTCTTCCATCGCACTTGGTGCCGGTCTCATCGTCAGCCACAATTCGCTGACGGACACCCGGAATCAGCTGACGGACACGCAGAGCGCGCTGTCCTCCACCCAATCCACCTTGGCGGACACCGAAAACAGCCTGTCCGCCGCGAAGGACACCCTCGCATCCACCGAAGCCACCCTCGCGGACACGCAGACCACGCTGGACACGACCGCCGCCGCCTTGACGGATACCCAGACCACCCTCGCATCCACCGAAGCCACCCTCGCCGAAACGCAGGGTACGCTTGCTGACCGCGAAACTGAACTGTCCGCCACAAAGGACACCCTCGCGTCCACCGAAGCCACCCTCGCCGAAACGCAGGGCACGCTTGCTGACCGCGAAACCGAGCTGTCCGCGACAAAGGACAACCTCGCATCCACCGAAGCTACCCTCGCCGAAACGCAGACTGCCCTGAACAGCCGCGACACCACGCTGGCATCCACGAAGGACACGCTGATGATCACCCAGACCAAACTGGCGGCAGTGAAGGACACGCTGTCCACCACGCAGAACGAACTGGACACGCTGAAAGCATCCCTGCCGGCAAAGGAATATGAACTGGAGAACACGAAGGAAGCGCTCGCCGCGACGGAAGCCGAACTGGCGGTGACGCAGAACACGCTGACTGCCGCGCAGACGGAGCTGTCCGACACAAAAACCAGCCTGTCCGCCACTGAAACCGAGCTGACCGCGACGAAGGACACCCTTGCCGACGCCACGACGGAATTGTCCGACACCAAGACGGCGCTGACCGCCACCGAAGCCGAGCTCACGACGACGAAGGACAGCCTGACCGCGAAGGAATCCGAACTCACCGCGACGAAAGACAGCCTGACCGCAAAGGAAGCCGAACTCACCGCGACGAAGGACAGCCTGACCGCGAAGGAAGCCGAACTCACCGCGACGAAGGACACCCTAAGTGCGAAGGAATCCGAACTCACCGCGACGAAGGACACCCTGACCGCAAAGGAAGCCGAACTCACGACGACGAAGGACAGTCTGACCGCAAAGGAAGCCGAACTCACCGCGACGAAGGACACCCTAAGTGCGAAGGAAGCCGAACTCACCGCGACGAAGGACAGCCTGACCGCAAAGGAAGCCGAACTCGCCGCAACGAAGGACAGTCTGACCGCGAAGGAAGCCGAACTCACCGCGACGAAGGACAGCCTGACCACCGCCACGACGGAGCTGGAAGCCACAAAGGCAACCCTTGCCGCGACAGAGGCGGAATTGACGACGACGCAGGAAACCCTCGCCGACGCGCAGGCGATTCTGGCGGCATCGAACGAATCGCTGAGCTTCGCGAAGCTGAACCCGGCGACGCGCGGCACTGACCCCGGCATTGCGCCCTCCCCGATGGCAAGCGCGGTTCGCGACCCGTCGGAAGCCGTCGCGTTCCTGCTTGTGACAGTCGGCACAAAGACGTACGAGCCGATTCCGCTGCTGGAGGACGGGTACTACCGGCTGATCCACGGCGTGTGCGTGAACATCATCCACGTCACGGAGACGAGCATCGAGATGACCGACGCCAGCTGCGCCGACCACGACTGCATCGCGCAGGGCATCGTGACGCTGGAGAACAAGGACACGCGTGAAGGCGGCAGCTACATCATCTGCCAGCAGAACTTTGTGACGCTGCGGCTCTGCACCCGCGCGGAACTGGAAGCGGAAGGCATTGTGCTGCAATAATCGAGGATTTGACCGGGGGCGGCGCAGGCTGCCTCCGGTTTTTTGCATAATCAGAAATATCCCCAAGGAGGAAAACGCCCATGCTGACGTATCATCCGACCACCGAAGCCGAGAAGGAAGCCATCTGCGCGTGGCAGTACCCCGGCGAATACGCGATGTACAACAATCCGCCGTATGCCGAGCAGAAGAAGCACCGATACGGTTTTGCGAATCCGGCAAACAATTTCTATTCCTTTTACGATGGCGAAACGCTGGTGGGCTTCGTGAACCTGTCGGACGAGGGCAGCGAGGTGTTTTTCGGCATTGGGGCGCATCCCGACCACTGCGGGCATGGGTACGGCACGCAGATGACGGCGCTGGCGTGGGATTTATCCCAGCGGCTGTATCCGGGCAAGCCGATGTATCTGGAAGTGCGGACGTGGAACACGCGCGCCGTTCGCTGCTACGAGAAGGCAGGATTCCGGGTGGTGGGCGAGCCGGTGAAGCGGGTGACGCTCAGCGGAGAAGGGACGTTTTACCACATGGTGCGTCAGGCGCAGGGATCATTCCGCGCAAGATGTTGATTTGCCAAGCGGCATCCGCTGCGAATTTGACATTCGCCGCCTTTCGGGGCGGCTTTTTGTTTGGTTCTTCACGGAAAGTTGGGAAAGCAAACAAGGGCTTAGGCGAAGCCCCCAAAAGCTGCACGCGGAAGGAGCATGAAAG
>OMNT01002518.1_pt1 | contig 14597 bp, 14 predicted proteins | sample 1672551 | NCBI WGS metagenome assembly OMNT01 (sample SAMEA3136698, study PRJEB25190) | human gut metagenome
AAGAAACGCAGCGGTCGTTTTTCTTTTGCCCGCCGGAGCATGTTTGGCAGTGATTCTGGCAAATATAGTAGATAGAATGCCAGAGCCTTATTCTTCGTGGCGCTGGCAGGTTCAGAGAAAGGAACAGAATAAATGATGAAAAAGAAAAACAACGATTACATTGCGATTCCGGCATTATTAAAAGTAGAAAACGGAGCGCTTGACAGAATTGGAACGTATTTAAAGGAGAGCGGAATGAAAAAGGTCGTCATTCTCTTTGGAAATGGATTGATTGACATGTTTGGAGATACCGTGATGGAATCTCTGAGAGATGTGGACATTGAAGTCCTGGAGTATCAGGAGCTGGACTCTGTCCGATTAGAAGACATTACCGCTCTTGCTTTCCGTTTTCCGAATAAAACACAGGCAATCATTGGGATTGGCGGCGGAAAAGTCATTGATGCTGCCAAATATAGCGGCTTCTTACGCAAACTTCCATTTATCAGCGTCCCCACATCCGCTTCCAGCGACGGATTTTCCAGTGCAAGCGCGTCCCTTTTGATTGCGGGAAGAAGGAATTCCGTTCCGGCAAAAATACCCTACGGAATCATAGCGGACACCGCAGTCATCAAAAGCGCGCCGGAGCGCTTTCTCTATTCCGGAATCGGCGACATGGTTTCGAAAATTACCGCCCTTTATGACTGGAAGTTTGAAGAAGAGCACGGATATGGGGAAGTAAACGATTTTGCCATGATGATTGCAAAAAAAGCCGTCAACAGTTTTGTGCGGACTCCGTTTCAAAGCATCAAAGACGATCTGTTTTTAAAGGAACTGTTGGATTCGCTTGCCATGAGCGGGATTGCGAATGAAATTGCCGGAGACAGCGCTCCCACCAGCGGCAGCGAGCATTTAATCTCCCATGCCCTGGATAAAATCCTGGAGGTTCCGCAGCTTCACGGCATCCAGGTGGGAATTGCGACTTATCTTATGAGTCTTGTGCAGGATCACCGTTATAAACGGATTCATACGATTTTTACAGATACCGGTTTTTTTGATTATGTAGAAACCTTGAAGTTAGACGTCCGGGATTATGAAAAAGCCATCGACCTTGCGCCTTCCATAAAACCATACCGCCACACTTATATACACAGGGAGGAATACCGGACGAGGGCGAAGGAACTGCTTTATACAGATGCTGTCCTGAAGAGAATTTTTCATTAATTTTCGTACGGGTTACCGCCCTGGAACAGCCAGGGCAGCAGTCCGGATTCCGAAAGAAAGTTTCAACTTTCAGTTGTGAGAAAAATAAGAATGGTATATACTAAGGCAATGAAAGGGGGACAGGAACCTTATGAGAGTTTTTGAAAAATCAACGAAACTGGACAATGTCTGCTATGACGTCCGGGGGCCGGTGGTGGATGAGGCGGCACGGATGGAAGAGAACGGAATCCCTATTCTGAAATTGAACATCGGCAATCCGGCGCCTTTTGGTTTCCGGGCGCCGGATGCGCTTATAGAGAGTATGGCGGCGAATTTAAGGAATGCGGAGGGCTATTCGGATTCCAAAGGTCTTTTGTCGGCAAGAAGAGCGATTCAGGGCTACTGCCGGAAAAAGAATATCCCGAACGTGGAAGTTGGCGATATTTATACAGGAAACGGCGTCAGCGAGCTGATCGTCATGGTTATGCAGGGACTTTTGAATAATGGCGACGAGATTCTGATGCCTTCGCCGGACTACCCTTTGTGGACGGGGGCGGCGAATCTGGCGGGAGGAAAGCCGGTGCATTATATCTGCGACGAGCAGTCTGACTGGTATCCCGATATACGGGACATCCGAAGAAAAATTACGGATCGCACGAAGGGAATCGTGGTCATCAATCCCAATAATCCTACCGGGGCGCTGTATCCGAAAGAGGTCTTAGAGGAGATCGGGGAGGGGGCGAGAGAACATGAGCTGATTATCTTTGCCGATGAGATATATGACCGTCTGGTGATGGATGGAAAAGAACATATTTCCATCGCTTCCCTGGCGCCCGATCTTTTCTGCATTACCATGAACGGCCTTTCCAAATCGCACAAGATCGCCGGATATCGTCTGGGATGGATGTGCCTGAGCGGAGATAAGTTGAAAGCGAAGGGTTACATAGAGGGGCTGAATATGCTTTCCTCCATGCGTCTTTGTTCCAACGTGCCGGCACAGGCAATCGTGGAGACGGCGCTGAAAAATATTGACGGACCGGATGAGATGATTCTGCCGGGAGGAAGGATTTATGAGCAGCGGGAATTCATTTACCGTGCGCTGAATGATATTCCCGGTATTCGCGCTACGAAACCGGAAGCGGCGTTTTACATTTTTCCGAAAATGGACACGGAAAGATTTCACATTCAAAATGATGAGCAGTTCTGCCTGGATTTTCTGAAAGCGCAGCAGGTATTGCTGGTTCATGGAGGCGGTTTTAACCTGGCCACCCCGGATCATTTTCGGATCGTTTATCTGCCGGAGCTGGAGCAGTTAAAAAATGCGATGGATAAGCTGGAGCTGTTTCTTAGCACATACAGACAAAAATAAGCGTGTAGAAGGTGAAATATGTATCATGGAGCGATGATTTTAGAGGGAGGTGCGCTGCGCGGCGTTTTTACAGCAGGCGCACTGGATTTTTTACTGGAAAAGAAGTTTCAGATTCAGAAAGTGATCGGCGTGTCTGCCGGCGCGGGCAATGGCCTGAATTTTGTGGCGGGACAGAAAGGCCGGATGCTGGAATGTACGTTAAGAGAAGGGGAAGATGATGGAAAGCTGATCGATCTGAAAAAAACGATTCGGACGGGGAGCCTTTTTGATATGGATTTGCTGTACGACAAAGATCCCAGAGAGAAGCATCCTTTTGATTTCAAAGCTTTTTTTGCGTCCCCTACGGAGCTTGAGATTGTAGCGACAAACTGCCTGACGGGAAGGGCGGAGTATCTGACGGAAAAAGAGGATGAAGAACGTCTGATGCTGGCCGCCCGCGCTTCGAGCAGCCTGCCTCTGGCAGCGCCTATGACGATGGTGGACGGCGTGCCGTATCTGGACGGCGGACTGGCAGATTCCATTCCGCTGATTCATTCCATGAAAGAGGGGATGCGGAAAAATGTGCTGATTTTAACCAGGAATAAAGGATACCGGAAAAAGGAGTCCCCGAAGTCAGCGGCTCTTTACCGGGCGGCGTTCCGCAAATATCCGGAGCTGGCGAAGAGTCTCTGCCTTCGGCCGGTGCAATATAACCGCACGCTGGAGCTGGTGGAAAAATGGGAGGAGGAAGGCAAGGTCTTTGTCATCCGCCCACAGATTCCAACCATTTCCCGTACAGAGTCAAAACCGGAAAGCATCAGGGAATTTTATCAGCATGGATATGAGGAAATGAAGTGCCGGTATGCGGCGATGCTGGCGTTTTTAGAAAAATAGAAAAAGTTTTTCGGATAAGTCGAGAATATAACAGAAAGAGGTCATCATGTTTAAGTGTTTCTATCCGGATGAATATCTGGATTCTACTTACAGCATCAATTTTGACAGGCTGAGAGCAGAGGGATACCGGGGCGTGTTATTTGACGTCGACAATACCCTGGTACCTCATGGCGCGCCTGCGGATGCGCGCGCCATACATCTGTTTGCCCATTTAAGAGAGCTGGGCATGGAAGCCTGCCTGATTTCCAATAATCAGCGCCCAAGAGTAGAATCCTTTGCTGGTGCGGTGGGCGCGCACTTTATTGAAAACGCACATAAGCCGGGTGTGAAGAATTATAAAAAGGCGATGGAGCTGATTGGCTGCACGGAAAAAAACGCTCTGTTTGTGGGAGACCAGCTTTTTACCGACGTGTATGGAGCGAAACGGGCGGGGATGCGGACCATTCTGGTAAAGCCCATTCATCCCAAAGAGGAGATACAGATCGTGCTGAAACGTTATCTGGAAAAAATCGTGCTGTACTTTTATGGAAAACAGAGGAAAAGAAAATGAATCATGTGATTTTGATAGGCTTTATGGGCTGCGGAAAAAGCAGCGTGGGAAAAGCTCTGGCAGACGCTATGGGAATTCCTTTTGTGGATACGGACGGGATGATCGAGGAGCAGGCCGGGCGCAAGATTAATGACATTTTCCGGGAAGATGGAGAGGAATATTTTCGGGAGCTGGAAACCTCCGTGTTAAAACAGCTTTTATCTGCGCAGGAGCGAAAAGTCATCGCAGTCGGCGGCGGCCTTCCGGTGAGGGAGATCAACCGGGAGTATTTAAAGCGGCTGGGAACGGTCGTATATCTCCTGGCGAAGGTGGAAACACTGACCGGGCGTCTGGAGGGCGACGATACCAGACCTATGCTGCGGGGCGGAGAATTAAAGAAGCGGATCGAGACCCTGATGGACGCAAGGGGAGAACTGTACGGCAAAGCGGCAGACGTCTGTGTGGAGACGGATGATAAAGATTTTGAACAGATCGTAAAGGAAATTATGGCGTATGTTAGATAAGGTATGGAAACAGAAAATTCCTGCGGATGCCATCCTGGTGTCATCCGCATATCATATGAGGTATCTGAGTGGGTTTCGGGGCGGAGAAGGGTATTTATTCCTGAGACCGGAGAGCCAGAGGGCGCTGGTGGATTCCCGCTATACGACGCAGGTCAAAGAGGAAGCGCCCCATTTTGAGGTGATTGAAGTCGGAGGAGAAAGAGGCTTTGGAGACGTCATCGCAGAATTGATTCAAAAGACAGGTACAAAGAGGATGCTGTTTGAGGACCGGCATCTGACATATGCAGATGTCGTAAAGCTTCAGGAAAAGTGTGCGGATATCGAATGGATTCCGGCGGGAGATATGCTGGATCGTCTGCGGATGGTGAAAACGAAGGAAGAGCTTTCCAGGATCGAAAAAGCGGAAGCCATCGGCGACCTGGCGTTTGAACGGATTTTGAATGATCTGCGGCCGGGCGTGACAGAGCTTCAGATTGCCGCAAAGCTTGAATATTATATGAAAGAAGCCGGAGCGGCAGGAACCAGTTTTGACACCATTGTTGCCAGCGGGCTGCACTCTGCGATGCCCCATGCGATTCCGTCAGAAAAGAAGATAGAAAAAGGCGATTTCGTGACTATGGATTTTGGATGTATCTATGATGGATACTGTTCGGATATGACCAGAACCGTAGTCGTGGGAAAGGCGGGCGCAAAGCAGAAAGAAATTTATGATACCGTTCTTCAGGCGCAGCTTGCCGCACTTGAAGTGATACGGGCAGGAATGACGGGAAGCCAGGTGGATGCGGCGGCGAGAGGAATCATAGAGAAAGCAGGGTATGGAGCATATTTTGGACATGGACTGGGTCACAGCGTTGGACTGCTGATTCATGAGGAGCCAAGACTTTCTCCAAGATGTCATGAAACGCTTTTTGAGAACATGACAGAAACCGTGGAGCCTGGCGTTTATATTCCGGGGGTTGGCGGCGTCCGGATCGAGGATCTGGTGTGCGTCACGGAAAAAGGATGTGTGAATTATACCCATTCTCCAAAAGAATTGATCGAGCTGTAAAAAACAGTTGAAATATAAGAGATTTTATTATAAAATAATTTACATCTATGGTTACTGTGCGGAAGGTGACAGGTGTTCCAAAACAGTATGAAATTATGGGAATAGAGGGAAGATTCGTTTAAGGAGGAATATCAAATGGTATCAGCAGGAGATTTTAAAAATGGAATTACACTGGAAATTGACGGAAACATCATGCAGATTATTGAGTTCCAGCATGTAAAACCGGGAAAAGGCGCTGCTTTTGTTCGTACAAAGCTGAAAAACATTATCAATGGCGGTGTGGTAGAGAAAACATTCAGACCAACAGAGAAATTCCCGCAGGCGCGTATTGACAGAGTAGACATGCAGTATCTTTACAACGATGGCGATTTATTTTATTTCATGGATATGGAAACCTATGAGCAGATCGCACTGGCTGAGGACGTCATCGGGGATGCTCTGAAATTTGTAAAAGAGAATGAGACGGTTAAGGTATGTTCCCACAATGGAAACGTATTTACGGTAGAGCCGCCGCTGTTTGTAGAACTGGAGGTTACGGAGACAGAGCCAGGCTTCAAAGGCGACACGGCGCAGGGAGCTACAAAGCCGGCTACCGTGGAGACCGGAGCCATTGTTTATGTACCGCTGTTTGTGGAGACAGGCGACAGGCTGAAGATTGATACCAGAACTGGAGAATATCTGTCCAGAGTTTAATTTCGTAACTGTCAGAAACCGTTTGTTTTCGAATAAGAAAACAGGCGGTTTTCAGCTATGTTCTGGTAATATGGCAGATAATCCGGAATCGGAAGCATCTTTCAGGAAAAAGAAACAGAAAGGGGATTCATCAGATGAGAATTGCGGTAACGTATGAAAATGGTATGGTTTTTCAGCATTTTGGCCATACAGAGCAGTTTAAGTTCTACGATGTTGAGAATGGGAAGGTTGTAAAAACACAAGTGGCAGATACCAATGGACAGGGGCATGGAGCCTTATCCGGCTTTCTGGCACAGGCAGGGGCAGAGACGCTGATCTGCGGCGGCATTGGCGCAGGCGCACAGGCTGCGCTTGCCCAGGCTGGAATCCAATTATATGGCGGCGTATCCGGAGAGGCGGATGAAGCAGTGGACGCATATCTGGCTGGAAAACTGGACTATAATCCAAATGTGCGCTGTTCACACCATGCGCATGAGCATGGGCATTCCTGCGGAGAGCATACCTGCGGCGAAGAGAAACACGGCTGTTCCGGCAACGGGAGTCTCGGTGTTTAAAATCAGGTGAATGAGGAGATTGTGCTTGTCAGTAAAGAGGCTTTGTGATAAAATGAAAGAGAATTTAACCAATTTAAATTTATATGAAGGGGGAAGAACCATGAAAAAGAAGAATGGATTTAAGAAACTCTTAGGAATGGCGGCATGTGTATGTCTGATGACGCTGCTGTTTGGAATGACGACATTTGCAGCGAACAAGGTGGAGAATCTTGCGCTTGGACAGACGATAGCCAATACGGATGAGGACGCCAGCATTACACATTATTACAGGTTTTCCGTGAAGAAATCAGGGTATCTTGCTGTTTCCGGCGTAGCGGTCAGCGGTAGCTACACACTTCCGCTTCAGATTTCCCTTTGCAATGCAAAAGGAAAAGTACTGGACACGCAGAGTGTAAATGCGACCAGCTCCGTGGCTTCCATGCAGGAGTTAGGGTTTGGCGTAAACAAGGGAACTTATCAACTGAAAGTCCAGACGCCATATAAATATACTTTGATCGCGGCATATAAAAAGTGGGATGAAAAGAGCGGAAGCACGCAGAAGAAAGCGGTCGCCCTGAAAAAGAAATCCCTGAAAAAAGGAGTTGTAGGGATTGGCGAGTCTGCGAAAAAGGTAGACTGGTATAAGATTACCTTAAAGAAACCGGCAACGATTCAACTGGAATTTGAGACATTATCCAATGGATATCTGTACGCTACATTTGTTCCGAGCAGAAGTACAAGGACAAAAATCAAAGGTTCTTATACAGTATATTCATGGAACAGAAAAGTTCCGTTTACGATGAGCGGAACGGTAAGCAAGAAACTTCCGGTGGGAACTTATTATATAAAAGTTTATCGCGGAAGTAGTGATTCAAGGATTAACGGAGTTTATACCTTAAAGTGGAAGGCGTAAACGGCGCATTTTGGAAAAAGAACTGCTCCGGGCGGTGAGTATCTGACAGAATGAGAATTCGCTTTCGAAAACGGCGTGGCTTTGGCTGCGTCGTTTCTTTATATAAAAAGTGAAGGTCAGAAAAAAGAAGCCGCGGGGAGATTTCGTGAATTCTTTGTGATTTTCTTGCATTATGGGAAAAAATGGTTTACTATGTATAGAAGATAAAGAAGCTTTACACATCTCAGACGGGAATTTGCGAAGAACATAGACAGGAGTAGATATGAAGTTTAAAAGATTGAGAAAGACACTGGGATGTCTGGTTCTGACGGGAGCGATGGTTCTGTCAGTGTCTCAAACGGCGTTTGCCACGGAGAAAGCAGCAGAGATAAAAGAAGATACGGAGCCTGTGACAGAGGAACATACGGAGCAGGAAACACAGATGCAGACAGAGAGCGAGACGAATGCGCAGAGCGAATCGCAGACAGAGCAGCAGACAGAAACGCAGACACAGTCGGAAGCGCCTGGAGAGAGTGAGACAAAGACTACGGAAACAGAGTCAGAATCAGAATCGGAAACAGAAACAGATCAGGAGATACCGGTCGTGGAAGTTGATGAAATGAACGAAGAGCTTCAGGTGATTGAAAAACCGCAGGGGGAAGAAGAGCAGGAAGATCATTCGGATTCCAATGCAGATCTGACTACAAACATCATTGCAGGACACGGTATTTATCTGGATGCGCTTTCGGGTACTTATTACCTGACTTTTGCGGATGGATTTTCGAAAGTCATGGATGAGATCGAGGAAGATTTCAGACAGTGGCTGACAAGGCCGGAGGAGTTTCATGCGAAGAACTGGCAGGATGTTCTGGCGGTTTATGTACTGCGTACCCGGCAGGAGACCGGAAGCAGAGAAATGATTCTGGATGGGAAAGCAAAAGAAGAGCTGGAGAAAATATTTTTCCTGATGAATATCCGCAGCGACTCCAGCATCACGAATAAGCTTTCCAAAGAAGTGGAACTGGGAGCCGAAATTTGTGCGCTGACGGTAAAGGATTATGCGGAATTAAAGAATCTGGATGCAGATGAAACGGAGATTCTTGAGAAATATACGAGTGACGAGTGCAAAAAGCTGTGTGCGATCGTAACGGCTGCAAAGGGTTTTGTGCGGGGCGAAGTGGGAGCGGATGTGTCAGAGGAACGTGTTGCCATCGTTTCCGCAGCATGCAGCCTGATCGGAAAGGTAGGTTATTTCTGGGGCGGAAAGTCCTATGCGATCGGATGGGATTCTCTGTGGGGAAATCCTATGACTGTGACGGCAGGCGGAAGTAAGTCTACAGGAACGCAGAGAAATTATGGACTGGATTGCAGCGGGTTCGTCTGCTGGTCTTATTACAATGGATTGGGCAAGACGGACGGAGGCATCGGCAATCACACGACGACGCAGTGGAATGCCTCAGAGATGATAGAAAGCAAAGACGCGAAGCCAGGCGATCTGGTATTTTATAATTCTCCGGTGGCAGGCGACCAGAACCATGTAGGACTTGTAATCGGAAAAAACGAGGATGGCAGCCTTTTGGTAGCGCATTGCTCTTCCAGTAAAAATGGCGTTGTGGCAGGCGAGGCGTGGTCGTCAGGATTTAAATATGTGAGAAGGGTTTCTTCTCTGAAATAGTAACTATTCAGCCATCCAGGCTCGAATCCGCAGCTTACGCCGCTTTTTCGCTGCTACCGCAGCTGGATTCTCGCTTATGGCTAAACGCCATATAGCCAGATGCACATCATGTGCTCTGCAAGCAAGCTTGCGCCGCTCATATGCCGCATCTGGCTGCATGGCTGAATAGTTACCTGAAATAGACAAAAGATGATAGCAGTGAGTTGACAAAAAGCCGACGCGCTGTTATTATCTTTTTAGAGCAAAGGCGTTCTCCGTGTATGAAGAGCGCCCTTTTTTACGTAAGCGATGCGTAAACCAAACATGCTTTAAAAGGAGAATTGATATGAAGTATACAAAACAGGATGTTTTGCGGCTGGTACAGGAAGAGGATGTAGAGTTTATCCGCCTTCAGTTTACTGATATGTTCGGTACGCTGAAAAATGTGGCGATTACTTCCAGCCAGCTTGAGAAGGCGCTGGAAAATCAGTGTATGTTTGACGGCTCTTCAATCAAGGGCTTTGTGCGGATCGAAGAGTCGGATCTGTGCCTGTATCCGGATCTTGATACACTGGCAATCTTTCCGTGGAGGCCTCAGCAGGGAAAAGTGGCGCGCCTGATCTGCGACGTCTATCGTCCGAACGGGGAGCCTTTTGAGGGTGATCCCAGAGGTATCTTGAAAAGGGCAGTAAAAGAAGCGGAAGAGATGGGGTATACGTTCGAGGTGGGGCCTGAATGTGAATTTTTCCTTTATCATACGGATGATTATGGACAGCCGACGACGATTACGCATGAGAAAGCGGGGTATTTTGACCTGGGTCCGATGGACCTGGGGGAGAATGCCCGCAGGGACATGGTGCTGACGCTGGAGGATATGGGGTTTGAGGTCGAGGCGTCTCATCATGAAGTGGCCCCGGCGCAGCATGAAATCGTTCTTCATTATGAGGAAGCGCTGACGATGGCAGATCATTTTATGACTTTTAAGCTGGCTGTAAAAACAATTGCCAAGCGTCATGGCCTTCACGCCAGCTTTATGCCGAAGCCCCAGGAAGGAGTCAACGGTTCCGGCCTGCATCTTAATATGTCCCTGAAAAAGAACGGAAAAAATATCTTTTTCGATGCGTCTGAGTCATTCGGACTAAGTAAAGAGGCATATTATTTTATTGGAGGGCTGATGAAGCATATCCGGGGAATGGCGGCCATCACAAATCCGCTGGTAAATTCTTATAAGCGTCTGGTTCCGGGATTTGAAGCGCCTGCTTATATTGCGTGGTCAGCGACGAACCGAAGTCCTTTGATTCGCATTCCGGCGGGGCAGAGAGAGGCTGCCAGGGTAGAACTTCGCTGTCCGGACCCGTCTGCCAACCCCTATCTGTTGCTGGCTGTGTGCCTGGCGGCAGGACTTGACGGAATCCGAAATGAAATTTTGCCTCCGGACAGCATAGATAAAAATATTTTTGAAATGACTGCAAAAGAAAGAAAAGAGAATGGGATAGAATCTCTGCCAAACAATCTTCTGGAAGCGGTTTGTGAAATGGAGAAGGATGAATTTGTCAGAGGCGTACTGGGAGAACATTTCAGCGAGCGTTATATTCATGCCAAAAAAGAGGAGTGGGCGCAGTACAGCAGACATGTGTCGTCATGGGAGGTTGAGCAGTACTTATACAGGATTTAGCTGCTGTTTTCTGGTTATTTTACAGAGGAAAGCAGTGTCTTTGGCGCTGTAAAAAACAGGAGGTGATTCATTGGTAAGTGTTGTTGTGGTATTTCCTAAATTGGAGGATGCGAAGAATATCAGAAATTTGCTGGTACGGAACGGTTATGAGGTAACTGGCGTGTGCACCAGCGGCGCGCAGGCACTCCAGATGGCAGAACGCTTGTCGGACGGAATCATTCTCTGCGGTTATCGGTTCCATGATATGCTGTATTCTCAGCTCCATGCTTATCTGCCCCCTAATGTGCAGATGCTTCTGGCAGCATCGCCCCACATTCTGAGTGATTGCAGGAATAACGATATTGTCTGTCTGGAGCTTCCGCTTAAGGTACACGATCTGGTCAATACGCTGGAAATGATGGCGGGAACGATCCTGCGGCAGAGAAAGAAGCGGAAAGCAAAGCCAAGACAAAGAAGTGAGGAAGAGAAAAAGATCATCGAGGAAGCAAAACGGCTGTTGATGGAGCGAAACAATATGACAGAAGAAGAAGCACACCGTTATATCCAGAAATGCAGCATGGACAGTGGAAACAGCCTGATCGAGACGGCACAGATGGTATTCAGTCTTATGAAGTTTTAATGTATAATTGCAGGCAAAGACCTTTTACCCTATGGCGTGTAAGGATGTTTTTGTAGTAGAGAGGAGAATGGGATGAAATTTACGAAGATGCAGGGAATTGGAAATGATTATGTATATGTGAATTGTTTTCAGGAAAAGGTGGAAAATCCGGGGGAATTGGCGGTTCGTGTCAGCGACCGGCATTTCGGAATCGGTTCAGACGGACTGATTTTAATCAAACCATCGGAGAAAGCTGATTTTCGTATGGAAATGTACAATGCGGACGGTTCGGAAGGGGCGATGTGCGGAAACGGAATCCGATGTGTGGCGAAGTATGTATACGATTATGGCCTGACAGACCAGACAAGTCTTTCGGTAGAAACAAAGAGCGGAATCAAATACCTGGATTTGACTATAGAGGATGGGAAGGTATGCCAGGTCAGAGTAAATATGGGGGCGCCGGAACTGGAACCACGGAAGATACCTGTCGTTTCAGATAAGGAGCGGGTGATTGACCAGCCGATTGAAGTACAGGGAAGGATTTATCACATGACCTGCGTATCTATGGGAAATCCTCATGCAGTCGTTTATCTGGATGATGTAAAGAATCTAAAGATTGAAGAGATTGGTCCGGAATTTGAAAGCCATTCCTGTTTCCCGGATCGGGTTAATACAGAATTTGTCCGTGTGGTCGATGAACATACTGTGGAAATGCGCGTCTGGGAACGAGGTTCCGGTGAAACGCTGGCATGTGGGACAGGCGCCTGCGCCGTGGCGGTAGCCTCCATTCTGAACGGGTATGTGAATGGGGAAGTGACCGTAAAGCTTCTGGGCGGCGATTTGAAAATTTTCTGGGACGAAAAGGAAAACCTGGTCTATATGACAGGGCCGGCAACGGTAGTATTTGACGGTGAAATTCCGGAACGGTAAACATTTTTGTGTTTACGGTTCTGTGCAGATAGAATATATAAAAACGCAGGGAGGAAAGACATGTTTAAGATTAATGACAATTATTTGAAATTACCGGGAAGCTATTTGTTTTCCAACATCGCAAAGAAAGTAGCTGCTTTTTCAGAAGCGAATCCGGATAAAAAGATCATTCGTCTGGGAATCGGTGATGTGACGCAGCCGCTGGCTCCGGCTATCATTGATACGTTACACAGCGCTGTGGATGAGATGGGAAAAGCGGAAACCTTTCGTGGATATGCACCGGATCTGGGCTATGAATTTTTAAGATCCGCCATTGCAAAGAATGACTATGCAGACCGGGGCTGCGACATTGCGGCGGATGAAATCTTTATTTCAGACGGAGCGAAATGTGATTCCGGAAATATTCAGGAAATATTCAGCGTAGACAATAAAATCGCCGTATGCGACCCGGTGTATCCGGTTTATGTGGATACGAATGTTATGGCGGGGCGTACTGGTACATACGATGCGAAAACAGAGACGTGGAGCGATGTGATCTATATGCCGTGTACGGCCAAAAATCATTTTGTGCCGGAACTGCCCAAAGAGACGCCGGACGTCATCTACCTCTGTTTTCCGAATAATCCTACTGGAACCACGATCACAAAGGAGCAGCTTCAGGTGTGGGTGGATTATGCGAACAGAGTAGGAGCCGTCATTATTTTTGACGCTGCTTATGAAGCGTATATTTCAGAAGAAGATGTGCCGCACTCGATTTATGAGTGTGAGGGAGCGAGAACCTGTGCCATCGAGCTGCGGAGCTTTTCGAAAAATGCAGGCTTTACCGGAACACGTCTGGGCTTTACCGTGATTCCGAAAGACCTGAAATGCGGGGATGTGGCGCTCCATTCTTTGTGGGCGAGACGTCATGGCACCAAATATAACGGCGCTCCGTACATTATTCAGAGGGCGGGCGAGGCAGTTTATTCGGAAGCAGGAAAAGCCCAGTTGAAAGAACAGGTGGCATATTATATGAAAAATGCCCGGACGATTTCTGAAGGATTGAAACATGCGGGGTATGAGGTCTATGGCGGTGTGAATGCACCCTATATCTGGCTGAAAACGCCGGATGCGATGACGTCGTGGGAATTTTTTGATTATCTGCTGGAAAAAGCAAATGTTGTGGGAACACCTGGCTCCGGATTCGGGCCGAGCGGGGAAGGATACTTCCGTCTGACGGCATTTGGAAGCTATGAGAATACGCTGGCGGCGATTGAGAGAATTAAAAAGATTTAAGAAGGAACAGGATATAGAAAAGAACCGGGGACGATCATGAAAATCGTTTCCGGTTCTTTTGCTGTTACAGTAATTGAATTCCGTGCGCAAGCGCTTCTTTCGTCACATCCTCCGGCCAAAGGGAAGCCTGCACTTCACCGATATGGGCTTTCCGGAGATAAAACATACAGATACGGGACTGTCCGATGCCGCCGCCAATGGTGTATGGAAGTTCCTCGTTGATAATCGCTTTCTGGAAAGGAAGATCTTTTCTGTCTTCACATCCGGCCTTCTTTAACTGGGAAAGCAGCGCTTTTTTGTCAACACGGATACCCATGGAAGATAACTCTAATGCGATATCAAGAACCGGATAGTAAACAACGATATCAGCATTTAAACTCCAGTCATCATAGTCAGGAGCACGTCCGTCATGGCGCTCACCATTTTCCAGAACATCACCAATCTTCATAATGCAGACAGCACCTTTTGCTTTTGCAATGTAATACTCACGTTCCTTTGGAGTGTTGTCCGGGAACATGTCAGCTAATTCCTGAGTTGTGACAAAGAAAATGTCATGAGGCAGGATTTCTTCAATATAATCATACTGGATTGCCATATATTTTTCTGTTTTACGAAGGCATTTGTATACAACCTTTACGGTATCCATCAAAGTTGCAATGGTACGCTCATCTTTTTTGATGATTTTTTCCCAATCCCACTGGTCAACAAAGATAGAGTGGATATTGTCGGTGATTTCATCGCGGCGGATGGCATTCATATCTGTGTAAAGTCCTTCGCCGTAAGAAAAACCATATTTTTTCAAAGCATATCTTTTCCATTTTGCAA
>OMNT01002519.1_pt1 | contig 14596 bp, 9 predicted proteins | sample 1672551 | NCBI WGS metagenome assembly OMNT01 (sample SAMEA3136698, study PRJEB25190) | human gut metagenome
ACCCCACGGCGTTCACGGTCCGAAACGCAAAAAGCACCCGCGCCCTGCGGCGGGAATGGGAGCAGAAGCAGGGCCCGGGGCTGGATCAGCTGCTGATGGAATGGATGCTCCTGAGCACGGAGGAGCCTTCCGCCGCCGGGGCGGAGATGTATCTGCGCCGGAAGGCGGACCAGGGCAGCCGAGAGGCCCAGCTGTGGCTGGGCAACGCCTACCGTTATGGCGTCGGCGCCAAGCAGGATGATGTCCAGGCGGCGCAGTGGTACCAAAAAGCGTCGGACCAGCAGTACGCCCTGGCGCAATACATGCTGGGCCGCTGTTATGAGGAGGGCCGCGGCGTACCCAAGGATATAAAGCGGGCCGTGACACTATATGGCAAGGCAGCAGGCCAGGATTGCCAACGGGCGCAGCTTCGTTTGGGCCAGTGTCTTGCGGCGGGACGGGGGGCCGAGAAAAACCCAGCGGCAGCAGCCATTTGGTTTAAGATGGCAGCAAACCGCGATCATCCGCCGGCCCAGAATCAACTGGGCTATTGCTGTTACAAGGGCGAAGGCGTTGCACGTGACTATACACAGGCGGCAGCGTGGTTCCGCAAAGCCGCCGATCAGGGCTATGCGCCGGCTCAGTGCAATTTGGGGGCGTGCTATAAAAACGGCACCGGCGTGCCCCAGGACACGGCTCAGGCGGTGAAGTGGTATTCCCTGGCCGCCCAGCAGGGCAGCGCCGACGCGAAGCAGCAGCTGGAAGCATTGGAAAAAAACAGCAGCCCGAACAAGCCGAAGGCCCCCGAGCAGCCGCCGGTCAGCGAAAAAACGGCGGAGCAGTGGTATAAGGCATATCTGGATGAGAAGGAGGAGGAAAAGAGGACTGCATATCTGGTGCGGGCTGCCGCGATGGGCTGCGCGCCGGCCCAGAATCAACTGGGCTATTGCTATGATTCCGGCACCGGCGTGCCCAGGGACCCGGCCCAGGCGACAAGCTGGTACCGCAAGGCAGCGGAACAAGGCTTTGCCACGGCCCAGTACAACCTGGGCGTATGCTATAAAAATGGCACCGGCGTACCCAAGGATGCGGCCCAGGCGGTAAGCTGGTACCGCAAAGCAGCCCAGCAAGGGGATGTTGATGCCCAAAACAACCTGGGCGTTTGCTATGAAAGCGGTGCAGGCGTACCCAAAGATACCGCCCAGGCCGTGGTCTGGTACCGTAAGGCAGCAGAACAGGGCCTCGCCCGTGCCCAGTGCAACCTGGGCATATGCTATGACGATGGCACAGGCGTGCCCCAGGACACGGCCCAGGCCGCGGCCTGGTACCGCAAAGCCGCCGAGCAAGGCTTTGCCCGGGCGCAGTGCAATCTGGGCTACTGCTGCGAATCCGGTACCGGAGTGGAAAAAGACCCCGCACAGGCAGTGGTATGGTACCGCAAGGCAGCAGAACAGGGCTTCGCCCGTGCCCAGTGCAACCTGGGCTACTGCTATAAAAACGGCATCGGCGTACTCAAGGACGAGAGGCTGGCAATAAAGTGGTATCGCAAGGCAGCAGAACAGGGCTTCGCCCGTGCCCAGAACAACCTGGGCGTGTGCTATAGAGACGGCGCAGGCGTGCCCAAGGACACGGCCCAGTCCGTGGTCTGGTACCGCAAAGCCGCCGAGCAGGGCTATGCCACGGCTCAGTATAACCTGGGCGTATGCTATAAAAATGGAAAAGGCGTACCCAAGGATGCGGCCCAGGCCGTGGTCTGGTACCGCAAGGCTGCCGAGCAGGGCTACGCCGACGCCCAATGCAATCTTGGCTATTGCTATGAAACCGGTGCAGGCGTACCCAAGGATCTGGCCCAGGCAGCACGCTGGTACCGCAAGGCGGCAGAACAGGGCCAGACCATCGCTCAGTACAATCTGGGCATATGCTATAAAAATGGCACCGGCGTGCCCAAGGATACAGCTCAGGCGGCGGCCTGGTACCGCAGGGCAGCCAATCAGGGTGACGCCGACGCCCAGTACAGTCTGGGCCGTCTCTATGAAAACGGCACCGGCGTGCCCAAGGATACAGCTCAGGCAGCCGCCTGGTATCGCAAAGCCGCCGACCAAGGCCATGCCAATGCAAAGCAGCGGCTGGAGACCCTAAAAAATTGAACTAAAGACAGCGGGAGCGTTGAAAGGGAAAATCGATTATGTGGAAATGCCCGGTATGTAAAACGGAATACGGCGATGTAACCGTCTGCCCTAAGTGCGGGTTCGACGGCAGCTGCGACTATGAGCGCTACCCCACGGCGTTCACGGTCCGAAACGCAAAAAGCACCCGCGCCCTGCGGCGGGAGTGGGAACAGAAGCAGGCGCCCAGGGTGGACGGCGGAAACATAAACTGCGAGATCGTCATCACCCCGGAGCAGGCAGCGCAGGGCTGCCGAATCACCGCAGGGTACTTTGGCGGCAAGCGCGTGGAGGTGACCATCCCCGCCAACTGGAAGGACGGCGGTTTGCTGCGTTGTGCGGAGCAGGGCTATCCCGGCAAGAACGGCGGAAAAAACGGCGACCTGATCCTGACGGTCCGCGTGCAGCAGCCAGAACCGGTCCAGCGGCAGGAAACCGCACAGGACAGCCTGAATGACGCATTGGGGGACCTGACCGCAGCCCTGCGCAACGTCCAACAGGCAAAGCAGGCGCAGCAGCAAGCCCAGCCCGCTCCGGCCAAGGCTCCGGCGGCGAAGAAAAAATTCCCGGTCTGGCTGTTGATTATCATCGCAATAGCCGCTTTTGTGTTCTATAACAAAACAATTAAGGCCCCAACGGTCGATTGCGAAATAAGCTATGAAACGTCCTCAAGCGAAAGAAATTATGTACGGCTTGCCGTGGCGGAGAACGGTACAATTGAGAAGAAAAAGCTCTGGGAATTGCGGGAGCTCCTCTACAAAAACAGATGCTATAATCTGCACATTGAGGGTCTCAACAGGCGCGGCCAGCTCGGGAAGGACCTGCTGAAGCAGGTCTCAACGCTGACAAGTGTTTCTCACCTTCAAATTTATTACTTTCAAGCAGTGGAAGGGTTGGATGCCCTGTCAGAGAGCAATGTGTATAAGCTCACAATTGTTGACTGCGACTCGGTGGACCTGAAGGGGCTCGACACCCTGAGTTATTTAGATGAACTCAGCATACACTCTGTCCGACAAATCTCTAATTGGTCAGAATTGGCGGCCCCGTCCGGTCTGAAAAATCTGAAGAAACTGAATATCACCAACAGCGATATCAGAGATCTGCCGTCCCTGGATAGTCTGACGGAGTTAACGAGATTGTATCTTTCTGATAACCAGATCAGCGATCTGACGCCTCTGGCTGGTCTGCCCCAATTGTATAGCCTGGATATTTCCAATAACCAGGTCAGTGATCTGACGCCTTTGGCCGGTTTGACAAAACTATGGAGTCTGGAGATTTCCAATAACCAGGTCAGTGATCTGACACCCCTGACTGGTTTGACGAACCTCAAATATCTCTATATGGAGAACAACCAGGTATCCAGCCTGGCCGGATTGGAAAAACTCACAAGCCTGTCCTCTATCCACGCCGCCGGGAATCCACTGACGGACACCAGCGCCCTGAACATGACTGGACAAAAGACCTCGTTGTACACCGACTAAGCACCCGAAAGGGTACGCCTTGCCCCCTATACCGCAGTTTCCATTTCCTGGAAGCTGCGGTATTATTTTTCTTTTTCAAAATCAAAGGGGCATGTGCCTTAATGACACATACCCCTTTTGTCAGCAACCCTTGTCCGGCAACTGCCATAGTATTTGTTTCATGAAACCTGTTTTATGGACAGCTGCCCCTTGGCGTCCCGTTTTTTTACATATTGCGGATTTCCTCCAGGAGGGCATCCAGGCTCTCCCGGTCCAGGGTCTTTTCCTCGGATTCCGGGGTTTCCGGCTCCTCCGGTGTGGCAGACTCCGCCTCCGGGGCAGGGGTCTCCGGCTCCACAGGGGCAGGCTCCGCCTCCGAGGCAGGGGTCTCCGGCTCCACAGGGGCAGGCTCCGACTCGGCGGGTGCCGGGTCCGGGGCTTCCGGCTGACCAGGCTCCGGGACCTCCGGAGGTTCCGAGGGCTCCGGCGGAATCTCCGGCTCCGGGGCTTCCGGTTGGGTGGACGCCGCAGGCGCAGGCTCCTGTGCGGATTCCTCCGGTTGGGCAGTCGGTTCGTGTTCAGGCTCCGGCTGGGGCTCCTGAGGCTCCGGCTGCTCCATCCGGGCCAGACGATCCAGGATACGGCGGCGGCTGCGGGAAATGCCAACGGACCGCCCGATAAAGAACAGCGCCACCAGCAAAACCACCAGCTGCAAAGCCAGGATGGCGTACAGCGGCACCCAGCGCCCCGTCAGCAGGGGCAGATCCACCGGTGCGCACAGCGCCGTCCACAGGGATTGGAAGGGACCGGGCTGCTGATCGTCAGGCTCCGGCACGGGGGCCTCCGGCTCCGGTTCTCCGATCTGGGGCAGGGTCCCGGCAAAACCAGGCATCCGCACCACATGGACCGTATAGTCCCGGGTGGTGCCGTCTTCAGCGGTGCAGGTAACGGTCAGCACATTGTCGCCCTGCTTCAGGGCGGCATCCGGCTGGGTAACACCCAGGGCCTTGCTGTCCTTGGTGGTGGCGGAAAGGGAGAGCTTGGTGGTCTCATAGGGGACATACACGGCATATTCCGTGATATTGGGTGCAAAGGCCGGGGTCAGCTTCCCCTCGGAGGGAGTCAGATCCGCCAGATCCGCATCGCTGCTGAGGGTCGCCGTGGGGTCTGGCTGGCGGGTAACGGAAATGGTATAGCGGCGGGTGGCGCCGTTGGCGGCGGTGACGGTGAGGACCACCGTGTTGACGCCCACGGACAGCTGGTTGCCGCTGACGGATACATTGGCGCCGCCGTCCGCCGCACTGTAATCCAGAGGCAGGCGGGACACATCATAGGGCACGGTGACGCTGTATTCCGTTGTACCGGCGGAAAAGGACGGCGACAGGGCGTAACTCCCGCAGGAAAGGCCGGACAGATTGGCGTTGCCGGAAGGGGGCGAGGCCACGCTGGCCGACCAGGCGGCATTGTTGAGATTCTGGTCACTATTGCCGTCGCTAGTCACGATATCGGTGATGGTGGCGCTGACCTTGGTTCCGGCAGCCACGCCGGACTTCACCCGGAACGTGACGGCCAGAACGGCGGAGCTGCCGCTGATGGGGTTGTTAAGAGACTGGTCATAGGCCAGCAGGTTGCCGCCGCTCATGTCCACGGACCAGCTGTCACCGATGAGCTGGCGAGTGCCGGTGAGGGTCAGGGTACTGCTGTCGTAGTGCAGCACAGCGGTGATGCCCTGGATATTGGAGCCGCTGACGGAAAAGGTGACGGTGACGCTGTCGCCGGCCCGGACGCTGCCGGAGCCGGAGAAGCTGGCCCCGGCGGCCTCCGCTGTCACCGGCAGCAGACACCACAGCAGCAGTGCTGCCAGAAAGCCCGCCAGGGCAGATGAGATATTCTTTCGCATGGCGTGGTCCCTCATACTCAGTTGGGTTGTATGGTACCCCGGCCCAGCAGGTACGCCTGAAGCCGGACCATATCGGTGATGGTGACCTGACCGTCGCCGTTGAGGTCCGCCGCCTGAAGGGCCGCGCCGGTCAGGGGTGTCTTGCCCAGCAGGTGAGCCTGGAGCCGGACCATATCGGTAATGGTGACCCGGCCGTCGCCGCTGAGGTCGCCGGTGACCACGGTGGTCAGGGTCTGGATGGTCTGGCCGTCCCTGGCATAGGTGACGGTCATGCCGGTGCCCACCAGGCTGTCGCCCTGAACCGGCAGAGTAATGTAATCGCTGGGGGACAGGTTTGCCAGCAGCTGGCGGGCAGTGGTGCCCATGGGGATGGCCCGCAGATAGCTGTCGGCGATGCGGTAGGCCCCGGTGGTGATCTCCTTGGGTACGGACTCCACGGCCTTGGCCGCATACTGAGCGGTAAAGGTCACGTTGCCGGAGATGGTCATGCCGTTGGTGTAGCCCTGCCAGCCGGTGAAGGTATAGGTATACTGGCTGTCGGCGGGACGGGTAGGCGTTCCGGCGGGACGGGGAATGGTCTGTCCCGCGGTGAGCTTCCCCTGGGCATACACGGAACCGTCGTAGTTCACGAACTGATAGGTATACTGCCCCTGATAGTGGGCGTAAAGGGTAATGTTGCTGGCGCCGGTGGTGCTGTTGGCGGTGATCTGCTGGCCGCCGTCGGGCTGGGTGAACCAGCCCACAAAGGCGCAGCCGTCCTTCACCGCCGTGGGCAGATTGCCGTACTTCTGACCGGCGGATACCAGGCGGGTGCTCTCGGAGCAGGTGCCGCCGCAGGGGTCGAAGGACACCACATAGGAGCCGTCGGTAACGTAGAACTTGGACTCCAGGCGGTAGTTGTCCCCGGCGGTATTCTCCGCCGCGATGACCAGGGTATAGCCGCCCACACCCAGCCGGGAGAAGGCCACGGCGTCGTCCAGCCGGGACAGGTCATAGCTCTTGGCATTGGGAGTGGCTGTGGCGGGGGAAATGGCATTGGAGCCGTTGGATCTCTGGATGGATACCGTCACCCGGCGGATGTCATAGGCGTTGCGCAGGGTGCCCCGGAAGGGAAAGCCCGTCTGCCCCACCGTCAGGGTGGAGTTTACCGTGGGATAGGACGCGCCGTCCAGGGTCCAGCCCGCCCCGGCCAGGGCCAGCTGCCACTGCATGGCCGTATCCGCCAGGATCAGGCGGCCGCCTGCGGCGTTGGAGGAAACGGACAGATAGCTGCCCGTGCCCCGGTTTTGCAGGGAGAAGCCGCTGTTGTATACGGCGGCCTTCCACAGCTGACCGTTATCCGTGGAGGCTTTGGCCAGAGTAACGCCGTTTTTCCCGGCGGTCAGCCGCAGGCCGTTTTCCTGGCAGGTGATGGTATAGTACCCGCTGGCATGATAATCCAGGCGGAACTGCTGGTTTTTGCCGCTGCCCACGGCGTTCAGGGTCAGGCCCGAGGAGCCAGGGGTGGCGGTCAGGTTACTGTTGGCAGAGGAGCGCAGCTGATACACGCCCTCCCCCACCGTGGCATCCTTGAAGCCGTAATCCGCCAGCATGACCTGGGCCTTGGCGGGCTCGTTGATCCGCAGGCGGGCGTATACACCCAGCTGCACGTCGCCGGAGTTGCCGTCGTAATACTTCAGCACCTTGCCGGTGACGCCGTACTTGTCGGCGGTGGGGCCGGTCATAACGCCGTAGGAGTCTGACTGAGGCTCCCGCACGGCGCCGCTTTCGTTGTAAATGGCCTCGATGAGCTGGGCCTCAGGCTGATTGGCAAAGCCGCCCAGAGCGTCGAAGGCCCGCATAATGACGCCGGTGGCGCCGCCCCGTCCATCGCTGCTGGAAAAGCCCGAGGAGCCGCCCACTCCGTGCTGCACGGCACGGGACCAGAACACGTTGCGCAGTGCGATGCTGTAGTTATCCATGTCAAAGCCGGGAACAGCGGACTCAATGGACCGGACGATGGGGTCATAGTAGCTGCGGCGGACATAGTTCCGCTGCACCCGCAGGAAGCCGTCGCTGTCCTCGTTGGCCAGGGCCCGCCAGGTGGCGTCGAAATTGGAGCCGTAGCCCCCGTCGGCGTCATAGGCGGCGGAGAGCCGGTTGCCGATGGAGCGGTAGTATGTATCCGAGGAGGACTGGCACCACCGGAAAAAGGCCCGGGGAATGTCGCTGCGGCTGGAGAACTGATACGCACCGTAGGACTTGCCGCCGGCGTCGCCGGAGCCGGAGGAAATGACCCCCGGACCGCTGGCCTCAAAGCGCTGGCTCAGTGTCCCCAGCAGCTGCTCCTCCTGGTCATCGGCGGCGGTGGCCGATGTGAACACCGGCAGGATCACCGGAATGGCCGCCACCAGCAGCGCCAGGCAAAGCAAAATACTTGTCCCTCTACGCATGGTTTTCATCGTATCACCCCGTTGCAAAGCATGTAATCGAAAAACACAATACTGTGTCGTATTCAGGAATAGTATAGCACCTTTTTTCAGGGGTGTCCACCGAAAACGGTCGATTTTCCCAACTAATTAGCATATGAAGCGCGTGAAGTTCTTGGAGTATAAAAAAGCGGAAAATCCGTCTCATAAACGTTATCCCGATCGCCCCTTTCTCCGGCTTTCTCCTGCCCGGCCGTTATTTTTTGTTTATAATCCATTGCATTGTCCGCTAATATGCCGTATAATGCCCCTATCTAACGAAACAGGAGGGCTTTGCCATGCGCCCTGATGGAACCCGCGTAAAGGACCTGCCGCCGCTGGTGGCGGCCATTCCCTATATCATGCCCAAGCGCTACGACGCCTGGAACTCCGTCACCGAGAACATCGACGAGGAGATCATCAAGGACTTCATCCGCACCCACCGCCGGGCTGGGGTGCGGCTGAACCATATGAGCGTCATCATCTCCGCCTATTACAAGGCGGTGCTGCGCAATCCCAAGCTGAACTACTTCGTCATGAACGGCCGCATTTACCGCCGCAACCACTTCTGCGTGTCCTTCGTGATCCTGAAAAAACAGGCCAACGGGGTAGTCAACGAGACCACGCTGAAGGTGTATCTGGACGAGAACGACACAGTGTTTACCGTGAATCAGAAAATTGCCGACGCAATTGCCGCGAATCGGGCGGAGCACCAGTCCAACAGCACCGACAAGTTCGCCAAGTTCATGTTCTCCGTGCCGGGTCTGCCGAAATTCGTCGTGTGGCTGGCCTATCATCTGGACCGCCACGGTCTGCTGCCCCGGAAGATCATCGAGCTGTCCCCCTTCCACACCAGCATGTTCATCACGAATCTGGCCTCCATCAAGACCAGCTATATCCACCACCATTGTTATGAATTCGGCACCACCAGCGTGTTTGTGTGCATGGGCAAGCCCGTGCCAAACTATATATCCGGCGACCTGACCCGAAAGATGATGCCCATCGGCGTGGTCATGGACGAGCGTATCTGCACCGGGTACGAATATGCCGCCTTCTGCAACGATTTCCGCCGTTATATGCGTCTGCCGCAGATGCTGGAATACCCCTTCTGCCAGGAGGAGCCGGAAAAGAAGCCCGCCGCCGAGACCGCCGCTGTATAACTGAAAATGCTCTGCCCATGGGCAGAGCATTTTTAGTTATACTCCTATGGGATCGTCGTCGGAGTCGTCGCGGACCGGCGCACCGCCGCTGGCAGGCAAGGGCGCGATCAGTGTCCGGTACAGCCGCCGGAAGAAGGCCAGGGTCACAAACAGGGACGCGATCTCCGCCAAGGGATAGCTCCACCACACCAGGTCGTCGTTGCCGATGCTCTGGCCGTACCGGGCCAGGACATAGGCAATGGGCACCAGGAACACCAGCTGCCGGATGATGGAGGTGGTCATGGAGTACACCGCTTTGCCCAGGGCCTGGAAGGAGCTGCCCAGGGCGATGCAGGCGCCGGCCATGCAAAAGCTCAGGGAGATGATCCGCAGGGCGGGGACGCCCACCTGCAGCATGGTGTCCGTGGCGTCGAAAATTTTCAGCAGGCTCCCGGGAACGGACCAGAACACCGCCATGCCCACCAGCATGATGCAGGAGGCATAGATGGCGCTGCGCTTGATGGTCTCCACCATCCGCAGCCGGTTCTGGGCCCCGTAGTTATACGCCACGATGGGCACCACGCCGTTGTTCAGGCCGAACACCGGCATAAAGATGAAGCTGTTGAGCTTGAAGTAAATGCCGAAGGCCGTGGCTGCCGTCTCCTTGGCGGAGTGATAGGCAATGAGGATCTTGTTCATGCAGAAGGTCATCACCGAGCCGATAGCCACCATGATGACGCTGGGCAGGCCGATGGCATAGATATTCCCCACCAGCCGCCAATTGGGCCGGAAGCCCCGGAACTGCAAATGGATCTCCTTGTTCTTCTTCAGGTTGAAGATCAGTGCCAGAATACAGCCGCAGAACTGTCCGATGACCGTGGCCACCGCCGCGCCGGTAACGCCCATGTCGAACACAAAGATGAAGATGGGGTCCAGCACAATATTCACGATAGCGCCCAGTCCCTGGGTATACATGGACAGGATGGACCGGCCGGTGCCCTGTAAAAGCCGCTCAAACATGATCTCGCCGAACAGCCCCAGGGAGCCGCAGCAGCAGATCAGCAGATAGTCAATGCCGTTGTCGATGATGTAGTCGATTTGGGTCTGGGACCGGAAGAAGGGCCCCGCAAACAGCAGCGCCAGCACGGCGCTGATGACAAAGCCCACCACCGCCAGGAATACGCCGTTGATGGCCACGGCGTTGGCCCGCTGCTGGTCCTTGGCCCCCAGAGCCCGGCCCATCAGGGCGTTGACGCCCACGGCGGTGCCGGTGGCCAGGCCGATCATCAGGTTCTGGGCCGGAAACGCCAGGGACACGGCGGTCAGCGCCTGCTCACACACCCGGGACACGAACACGCTGTCCACAATGTTGTATAGGGCCTGCACCAGCATAGACGCGATGATGGGCAGGGACATGTTGATGATGAGCTTGGAAATAGGCATGGTGCCCAATTTGTTCTCTTTTTCCATGGGACTGCTTTCCCCTCCTTACGAATCTGTTCACAAGAGAGTATTGTATCATAGCGCCGCGCAAAAGAAAACCCTCCGAAAGCTACATTTTCCGCAGCTTATCGGAGGATTTTTTATTGATTTCGGAAACTTATTTCGTGCTTCGAGACAATCAGCTCACTGCGTCACCAGATAGCTGCCGCTCTCGGGCGCATAGCCGGCCATAGTCACCACGCGCGTGGCCCGGTCATAGCCGGTGGGCAGCGCCGATGCGTCCGCATCGGGCATGACATACACCCGGTCGAAGCAGGACGCCAGCAGCTCTGCCGTGACGCCGTTGTCCGCCGACGGAGTCTCCCGCAGCACCACGGACAGCACCGTACCCTCCGGCAGCTGCTTTTCCAAAGCCTGGGCAAAGTCCTTCAGCACCACCGTCTTGTCGGCAGGCAGCTCCAGAGCCGACTGATCGCCGCTGATGGGATACAGGAACCAATCCAGCAGAATCTCGTCAAAGCCCATCTGGGCGCACTCCTTGGCCAGGTCCGTGATATACCGCAGGGTCCCCGGCTTGGAGGGGTCCAGCCACCGGCGGCCGGAGCCGTCCCGGTACAGGGTCCCGTCGGCAGCACACAGGGCCGCCTGCTCCTGCTGAGCGTCGGCAAAGGCGTTGTCGCAGAAGCACGCCAGCCGCGCCACGGCATAGCAGTTGCTGTCCAGTATGGTCTGGAGGTTCCGGCTGGTGGACAGTCCGCCGGTGAGAATGCCTTCCGGCAAGGCCACCGCCGTGTGATACGCCACGGACCCGTCATACATCTTCACGTTGACGGCCACAGCCTCCCGGTCCGTCAGCAGATAGCCGGGGTCGCTGCCCAGGCAGCCGTATGGCAGCTCCCAGGCGTGGATGGCCTCCACCTTCTGCCGCTGGGGCTCCTCCCGGGTGATGTCCACATCATCCGGCACAGGCGTGGAGTCCGGCTGGGGCTTCTCCGGCTCCTTCCGGGACCAGGGCAGCTCCAGATGGGCCTTGCCCTCGTCATCATACACCACATACTCCTGGGTCAGCAGATAGGCCACCGCCGCCAGCAGGATCAGCACCAGCACAACGACCAGCGCCACCTTGCCCCGGGTATTCCGCCCCCGGTAGCGATGATATCCCTTTGTGGTCATGGCGCGCACCTCCGTTCATGCAAATGCTTCAGGGCTGGATGCTGTCCAGCTGACCCACCCGGCGGGCATGGCGGCCGCCCTCAAACTCGGTGTTCAGAAACACCTCCACAATACGCTTGGCCAGGTTGGGGCCGGTGATGCCCGCACCCAGGGCCAGCACGTTGGCATCGTTGTGACGGCGGGTCATCTCGGCAGACAGGGAATCGGTGCAGTGGGCGCAGCGGATACCCTTGACCTTGTTGGCGGCAATGGAGATGCCAATGCCGGTAGTACAGATGACGATACCCTTCTCGCATGCGCCGGAGGCCACCAGCCGGGCCACCTTTTCGCCATAAATGGGATAGTCCACGCTTTCGGTGGAGAAGCAGCCCACATCCTCAAAGTCGATGTCGTGCTCCTCCAGCCAGATGAGAATGTCCTGCTTCAGCAGATAGCCGCCGTGATCGCAGCCAATGGCAATTTTCATGATGCTATGCTCCTCTCGGGTGGTTCACAGGGCCTGAAACCGCGGCTTGCCCTGTTCAAATGTGGTAAAATAGCGGAAGCCGCATTCCCGCAGCAGCTCCTGGCGCTGCCGGATGAAGCAGCCCACGTCCCCGGGCCGGTGGGCGTCACTGCCCAGGGTGACGATCTCGCCCCCCAGGCGGCGGTACAGCCGCAGGATCTCCGGCCCCGGCAGGGGCTCGTTTCCCCGGTTGGTGTTGCACTCGATGCCCACCCCCTTGGGGATCACAGTGCGGAGGACCTCCTCCACCCGATCCATATGGCGGCGGAACGTCATATGCTCCCCGTGGTGCTCGTTGATATACCGCAGCGGCAGGGTCAGGTGACCCAGCACCTGAAACTGTCCCCACCGGGCCAGCTCCAGAACGCTGTCCAGATAGCTGTCGATGACACTATCATAATACGCTTCGTCACCTTTTTCAATATAGTACAGGTCCATGTTGCCAAACTTTTTTCCGCCCAGGTGCACGGACCCGATGACAAAATCCACCGGTGCACCGTCCATCATATGGACGGCCCGGTCAAAGCCGTACTGAGCGTCGCCCAACTCCGCCCCCAGCCGCAGGGTGATCCGGTCCCCCCACAGGGCCTGGGCCTCCCGGAACTGGCGCCGGGCCTCGTCCCAGTCAAAATCCCACCGGGGACGGAAATCATCCCAGTACAGGGTGTCCACATGGTCGGTGATACACAGCTCATTAAGGCCCTGCCGGACGGCGGCCTCCGCCGCCTGGGCCATGGTCTGGTGTCCGTCCGGGGAACAGGTGGAATGTACGTGATAATCGGCAAGGTACATGGCTTACTTCTTCTTTCCGAAAAAGCTGCGGTGCTTTTCGTAGTTGCCCTCGCCCAGAGTCTCGCTGAACCTCTTCAGGGCTTCCTTCTGCTCCCGGTTCAGGTCCCGGGGCGTCTCAATGGTAACGGTGACATACTGGTCGCCCCGGCCCCGGCCGTTAAGCACCGGGATGCCCTTGCCCCGCAGCCGGAACACAGTGCCGGTCTGGGTGCCCTCGGGGATGGTATACTTCACCCGCCCGTCGATGGTGGGGATCTCCAGCTCCGCGCCCAGCACCGCCTGGGTGAAGGTGATGGGTGCCTCGCAGAACACGGACGTTCCCTCCCGCCGGAAGATCTCGTGGGGCCGCACCATCACGGTGATCAGCAGGTCGCCGCTGGGGCCGCCGTTGGACCCGGCATGGCCCTGGCCCCGCAGGGAGATGGTCTGCCCGTTGTCGATACCGGCAGGGATGGTCACCTGGATGGTCCGGCGCTTGCGGATGCGTCCGCTGCCCCGGCAATCAGGACAGGGCTGGTGGATGATCTTGCCGGTGCCGCGGCACTTCTGGCACGGACCCATGGACTGCACCGCGCCGAACGGTGTGCGCTGCGTGGTCTTGACTGTGCCGCTGCCCTTGCAGTCGGGGCATATCTCCGGCGTGGTACCGGGCGCGCAGCCCGTGCCCTTGCAGTCGGGGCACTGCTCAATGCGCGGTACGGTGACTTCCTTCTTACAGCCGAAGGCCGCTTCCTCGAAGCTCACGGTCACGGTAGTCTCTATGCTCTCGCCGCGCCGGGGCGCGTTCGGATTGCTGCGCGTGCTCCCGCCGCCGAAGCCGAAGCCGCTGAACATGTCGCCGAATATATCGCCCAGATCGCCGAAGCCGCCAAAACCGCCGAAGCCTGCGCCGCCCGCACCGCCGCCGAAGCCGGCGTTCGGGTCAAAGGCCGCGTGGCCGAACTGATCGTACTTCTTGCGCTTTTCGGGGTCGGAGAGAACTTCGTATGCCTCGTTGCCCTCCTTGAAGCGCTCCTCACAGGCCTTGTCGCCGGGATGCAGATCGGGGTGGTTCTCCTTGGTAAGCTTCCTGTATGCTTTTTTTATATCATCGGCCGAAGCGTCCTTGCTGACGCCCAGCACCTCGTAATAGTCTCTTTTATCAGCCATTTTGTCCTTGCAGCCTCGGCGCTGCTGCGCGCCTTTGGCTGCCCACACCTCCTATGCGACCCCAAAAACATCGGACTGCATGGAGTCTTTTTATTCGATACACGTGTATCTTAATACGCACTCTTGAGGCGGAGTACTGCACCCCGCCTCAAGAGGTTATTCTGCTTGGGAATTACTTCTTGTTGTCGTCATCTACGACGGTGTAGTCAGCGTCGTAGTAGTCCTGGCCGCCCTGTGCGCCTGCACCCTGAGCGCCGCCCATGTTCGGGTCGCCCTGCGGTGCCTGCTGCTGATAGATCTTGCCGGCCAGATCGGAGAACTTCTTGGACAGACCCTCGGTTGCAGCCTTGATCATATCGGTATCGGTGCCCTTGAGTGCTTCCTTAACCTTTTCGATCTCAGCCTGAACGCCGCTCTTCTCGTCTGCGGACAGCTTGTCGCCCA
>OMNT01002523.1_pt1 | contig 14588 bp, 15 predicted proteins | sample 1672551 | NCBI WGS metagenome assembly OMNT01 (sample SAMEA3136698, study PRJEB25190) | human gut metagenome
GACAGATGATATGTATACCTGTCAGAAAAAATATGGATTTAATAAAGAAGACTCTCAGACTCTTGATGAGGCAACTGCCCGCAAAAACTGGAAGCATGTAGCTGCCTGTATGAAATATCCAAAGCATATGAACGAGCCGTTTACACTGATTTTTAAGGAACCATATTTAAGACGTTCCCCACTTTGTGAAGTATATCGTCTTGTCTTCCATGAACTGACACACATTTGTGATTATAGAGACTATGCCCGACTTAATCACCTGACTTCCTACAGACAGTTATTTGATGACCCGGAAACAGTATTGTTCCAGCACTGGTCTGAGTATCACGCAGAACGCCGGGGCTATGCCGCATGGCTGAAACACCGCTACGGTATTCGCGTTAAATACGACATTAACAACAGTAAAGTTGATATCTTACATAAAGAAACAGTAAGTAATATTCAGTATTACGGCGAGCATTACACCAACACCGCCGAATACGGCTCTACCCGCCAGATTTATTTTACAATGCATCTTCTGGCTCGTATGAGTATCTGGATGCAGATTCTTCCTTATCAGATGAGTGATATTTTATCGAAAGACCCATTTGATTATAAGGGAATTGAGTGGATTAAGAAGCTGATGTATCTTTTCCATAAGTATCCGAATATTGATCAGATGAATGATCATTTTATGGAGATTGCTAAGATTGTTGCGGAGAATTTTTCACTTTCCAGAGAGGAAATCTGGGAAAAAGTTTCTTGATAAATTCTGATTTGCCGCAGGCAAAGGAGACGCACCCAAAGAGAGAAGGAATATAACGATGGAATTTTTAGATATAAGAGATAAAAATGGGAATCCCACAGGTGAAGTAAAAGAACGTTCCTTAGTTCATGCCGATGGAGATATTCATGGAACTTCTCATGTATGGATTGTGCGGAAAAATGAAAAAGGCAGTTATGATTTGCTGTTACAGAAACGTAGTGAAAATAAAGATGCATTTCCAGGATGCTATGATATTTCTTCTGCAGGACATTTACCAGCAGGTCAGGATTATCTTTCTTCTGCATTAAGGGAACTGGAAGAAGAACTTGGAATTAAGGCAAAGCCGGAGCAGCTTCATTTTATGGGACTCCATGAGGGATGTTGCGAGGAAACATTTTATGGCAAGCCTTTTAAAAATCACGAAATCAGTCATGTTTATTTGTATCAGGAACCTGTTAATATAGAGGATTTAACCTTACAGAAAGAAGAAGTTCAAGAAGTATGCTGGCTTGATTTTAAGGAATGCTGCAAAAAAGTAAAAGATGGAGATAAAAAGTATTGTCTGTTTCCAGAGGAACTTTTGATGATAAAAAAATATTTACAATTCTATTTAAAATAAAAAAAACGCATCGACGTCATCAATATGACTCGATACGCACCATATAGAATCTGCAAAGCAGTTAAAGGGGAAAATTAAGATTTATATTTAAGGTCTCGTCGCAAGGACTCAACTCGTTTTTCAACGTTTCTTATTATATAATATTTTTCTGTTTTTTCAATTCACAATATTCATAATTTTTTTCATTTCATACCTTTTTTCTTGGACAATTTCACATTTCAAAAAAAGCTCATTATTAAAAATGTCTTTATTTCATGTCTTTTATCCTTTTTCATTGTATTTCTTTTTTGAAAGCTAATGTCAAAAAAATTTCTATTTGTGCCCAAAAATTAGCCGAAGTTCATCTATTATCCTCTATTCAAATAGATTTTCTTTTGTTATAATAAAATAACAGAATTTAAGTTGGGAGGGAAGCAGTATGCAGCATATGACGTTGAATAAGATTTCTATTGAACACATTACACTGGAACATATCGGTTTTGTTCATCATGGATTTGGAGTTGACTTACCTGATTATCTTCTGTAATTTTAGTTTAATTCACTAGAAACAAACGAAACGCAAAGAGTATAATTATTGTAACTGTAAAGATGGTCGCAATAATTATACTTTTTGCGTTTTATCTGTTTTTATTATGGAATTACATACCCTGTGATTATCACACTTACAATTGCTCCTGCTATTGTTGCAAACATTGCTCCCGGTAAAGTCCATCTTGTTTTTTTTATGTTGATACTCATATAGTATATCGTAATCGTATAAATAACTGTTTCCGTACAACTCATCATAATAGAAACGATCATTCCTGTTTTAGAATCCGGTCCATATTCTTTAAAAATATCAAGTACAAAGCTTACCGCTGCCGATGAAGAAAAAATTCTTACGATAAAAACAGGGATGATTTCTGCCGGAATATGAAGGACTTTTCCTAATGGAGTAAGGAAATCAGAAAAGCTGTCTAAAGCTCCTGAAGCTCGAAATATTCCTATCGAAACGAGAAGTGCTATCATCGTTGGCGCGATTTCGATGACTATATGAAACCCTTCCTTTACTCCTTTTAAAAAACTTTCATAGACATCGGTATGATTAAAAAAGCCGTATACAATAATATAAAACATTGTAAACGGCACAATAAAATCCGAAAAATAAAGAAGAAACTTCACTGTAATCGTCTCCGTTTCTTCTTGTTTCGTCCATTGTATCTTATAAATTCCATTCCCTTAATAAAAAGAATTCCTGCTAAAGTTGAAATCATAGTTGCTAAGATTGCCGGCAGAACCACCGCTGTCGGATTTACTGAACCATACTGGCTGCGATAGGCAATCATATTGATGGGAATAAGCTGCAGCGATGAAATATTTAACACAAGAAATGCACACATCATATCCGATGCTTCATATGTATCCTCTGACATTCTTGCTATGTTACCGGCTGTATAGCTTTTCTTACTTATATTGCCTTTATTACTTTCTTCCAGCTTCTTTAATTCCTTCATCGCCTTAAGTCCGGCTGGAGTTGCAGCCCAGCCAAGACCAAGGATATTCGCCGCCATGTTTGCTGCAATATATTCATTTGCTTTATGCTGAGGAGGAATATCTGGAAAAAGCCAGTGAATAAACGGATACATTGCCTTTGAAACTCTCTTCATAAGCCCGCTTTTTACTGCAATTTCCATCATTCCGTTCCAGACACCAATCACTCCCAGCATAAAAATACATAAATTCACTGCTTCTGTTGAAGATGAAATAAAAACTTCTGTTAGTTTTCCCATCGTACCATGAAATGACGCAAATAAAATTCCTCCTGCGATCATAAGTACCCACAATATATTCAGCATAAAACTCACTCAGTCTTTTTCTTTATTATATTGTTCCTGACTTGTCCGATATGCTTCTTTATCAAAGTCACCAAACTTATCTTTCACTGTACGTTTAATCTGATACATTGCAAAATCTGCATACTGCGTAAATTCTTTTCTATCTGTTGTATCATCTGGATACCATGCCATTCCTGCTGACAAATGCAGCATAAATGGGTCTCCGTTTGGCAAAAGTATTGACTGAGCTCTGATATCTTTTTCGAGCTGATCTAAATATCTCTGTATCTCACTTCTGCTGCACTCTTAATATACTGATCTCCATTATAATAATGCCATATTGTAACCTTTGTCGGATTATCCGGATCTAGCTTTACCTTCTTTACTGAACTTCCTAAAGAGGTTCCGCACCCGCCAAGCAGCATGCTCAAAATCATAATCATGCAGATTATAACTTTCTTATTAAACTTCATACACTTCTCTCTTTCTTATCACATAATTACATCAAACTTATTTTTTGTATACTCTAGGAACCCTCTTTCCTACATCACATACAAATTCATAATTGAAGCTTCCTGCAAGATTTGCCATATCCTCTACACTAATAAAATTATCACCGTCTTTTCCAATCAGGGTTACGATATCTTCAAGCTTTACATCCGGAATATCTGTAATATCTACCATCATCTGATCCATACATACTCTTCCTACGATCGGAGCCTTCTTTCCATGAATTAATACCCAGCCTTTATTCGAAAGACTTCTTGCATATCCATCTGCATATCCAACCGATACCGTAGCCAGGCGGCATGGATGATCAACCACATAGGTTGCTCCATAACTTACGCCACGTTCCATCTCCGGCTCCATAATATTCACTACATGTGAATACCAGCTCATTGCCGGTATTAACTCTAAATTAGAAAAATCCACCTCATCAGAAGGGTACATTCCGTACAGAATAATTCCTGCTCTTGCCATATCATAACGATGGTCATCATATTCCATGATAGCGGCACTGTTACAAATATGTTTTACCGGAATCTCGATTCCTGCTTTATCAAGCAATTCTACAAAATAATCATATCTCTTCATCTGACTTTCTGTATACGCCTTATCTGTCATATCCGCACAGGATAAATGCGTAAATAATCCTTCGATTTTTATATTAGGCAGATTCGCAATCTGCTCCACAATAGCAAGCCCTTTCTCATCTGGAGATAAACCGATTCTTGTCATTCCTGTATCTAATGCAATGTGAATTCTAGCCGTCTTTCCAGTCTTCACAGCCGCTTCGGACATCGCTTTCGCCGTATCATAACAATAAATCGTCTGGTCTACACCATACTCTAAATTCTTATAATAAAGAGAAGGAGAATTATAACCAAGAAGTAAAATCGGCTGCTTTAATCCAGCCTTTCTCAGTTCTACTCCCTCATCAATCGTAGCAACACCAAAATAATCTGCGATATCACTAAGATAATGTGCCACTTCCACAGCACCATGACCATAACCATCTGCTTTTATAACAGCCATTGTCATTGCCTTATCTCCAGTCTTCTTTTTGATATTTATATAATTCTCCCTGATTGCTTTTAAATCAATTTCACAATAGGTCCGCAAGTATTCTTCCATTATGTTTGTCCTCTTTTCCTTACTTCTACAGTAATCCTGTAAAATCATACTTTACTCAGGTTACTGTATATTATACTTATAAATGGGCGCAAAACACCCCTTATAAAAAAGTCTGTAAACAAATAAATTCTACCACATTTTTTTCTATTGTGAAGGTTTTTACACAGAAAAAATTCGGGAAATATGGTATCTCCCGAATCTTTTCAATTATTTCACTTTTACTATAATTACTTTCTTTTTTCCATCACTGGTCTTTACAGTAATTTTACATTTACCTTTTTTCAATGCCTTAATAACACCTTTTTTTGTTACTTTGGCAATCTTCTTATTGGAAGAGCGATACATAATCTTAGCAGTAGAAGATGCCGGAAGCTTCTTGGCTTGTATTTTATATTTCTTCCCCTTCTTTAAAGTAACTTTTGTCTTCTTCACTTTTAAAGACTTTGTTTTTATTGTTTTCTTAACTGTAGAACCTGAAGCTGGCTTCGTCTCTGGCTTCTTTTCGGATGTTCCCGGCTTCGTATTTGGCTTATTCTCGGATGCTCCCGGCTTTGTGTCTGGCTTATCTTCAGAGCTGCCTGGTTTCGTATTATCCTCTTCATCAGAACCATTTACTTCTATCACATACTTGCTCACATCTGGAACTTTTGTAATACTTGACCAGTACAACTCAGAAATTGTTCCATAGTTATCCTTGATTTCCTTGCCGTTTAGTAATGTCCGATTGGATGTCTTAGCAAGCGTTACCCCATCTGCGATTGCTTTTCCCGCAGTAGAACCTGTTTTGGGTATACTGCTGCATCCACCTTGTGCATAAACATTTTTTGCAGAAACAGTACCATTACCGCTGATAGCATCTGCGCCATCATCATATGTACCGTTACCGCCAAATGCAATTAATGTTCCCTCACCGGAAATACTTCCATTATCTAAAATAATTCCGCTGCCGCCAACGGATGTTGTTGCGATATATCCTCCACCAAATGCCGCTACTACGGAATCTTTTTTAATATCTAAGGAACCATTCTCAATACGGATCGCTGGCTGCCCGGAAAGGCTTTTTCCTGTTGTTTCATCCTGTCCGGTTGCTGCTTCATCTCCCTTTACAAATACCTGCCCATCTACGGTAACCTTTCCTTTTACAACAATAACAGGATTCGTATTCTGTCTTATGATATGTCCATTTGATATAAAATTGGTGTTAGAATAAATAGATGAATTTTCTAAAATTGCTCCATCATTTAAAATCAACTGTCCATTAATTGAAGAACCTGTGAGAAACTGACTGCCATAATCATCATAGTTTGATGAGAACTTACCGCCACTTTTCACTTCAATATTTCCATGAATAGACGAATCACGAAGAACAAGCTTTCCACCATTTTCTACAACAATATTTACGCTGCTGAAAACTTTCATATTTACAAGAGTAAGATTACAGCCATCTGGAACAATCAATGTCTGTACTGGACTACCATCTACAGCATAACCAAGTTCTCCATAAGTTCCACTTGTATGAGAACCGTACCATGCCTTAATATCCTTTGGTACCGTAACTGTTTCGTTCTCTCCGCCAAAAGAAGCAATTGCCCATGGCTCCATATCATACATATACTTTCCATCCGCTGTCTGCTTACAATTCTCAAGTTTAAGCTGCTTTGCAAGTACTTCTGTACGAGTATAAACTTTAAAATTCAGCTCATTACTTGTCGCAGTACGACCGCTCTCATCCGTTACTGTTACACTAATTGGATAAGAGCCGGCTTTTAACGGTTCCCCTGATAAAGAAAGAGAACTGTCGTGGACAGAATAAACACCTTCCATTCCGCAGGCTTCTGTATCAATATTTATCTTTGTTCTGTTCTTATTTACTGTGATTACTTCACTTAACGGCTTCCAGTCGCTGTTCTTCGGCTCCTGTCCATCAGGAAGAACTGCTGCTTCAACAATCACATCACTATTTTTATTTGTCGTAACAGAAGTAGAAGCTCCACTGATTGCATCATATTTCTTCTGTCCTTCTAAAGCACTTTCAAAGCTTCCTCGTATTCTTACATGAAGCGTATTCATTCCATCAGAAGGTCCTGAAGGAGTCTCTGCATCTGAATCTGTCTTTTTAACAGTAAATGTATCTGCTGTTGCCTTTATCACACGTAAGTACAGCGTTTCATATCCTTCACTCTCAATCGTGAGAATATTTCCACTCTTTAACATGCCGTCAGAAGAACCATCAAAATAAAGTTTATTTTCATCTGTATTTCTGTAGTATGCTTCTCGTCTCATTAAAGATAAACGAGAACTTGCTTCTTCCCACTTTGTTTTATTTACAGAAACACTTTTTATTCCTTTGACATAGTCAGGTGCATCCGCAAAAGAAAGACTCTGAAAATCATAAACTACATTTTCTTTCATTGCTTCTACATTGCCGACACTGGCAGAATTTGCAGAGTTTGCCGCAAATGAAGGAATAAAGGATAATGCAAGTAAACACACTCCCAAAACTACACTAGCTAATAAATTTCTAACCTTCCTATTCATATCCGGTTTCTCCTATTTTACAGTTACTTTAACAACTGCTTTCTTTCCACTTGCTGTCTTAACAGTAATCTTGCATTTACCTTTTTTAACAGCTTTTACAACACCCTTCTTTGTTACTTTGGCAACCTTCTTGTTAGAAGACTTAAAGGTAACTTTTTCTGTCGCATTGGCTGGTTTTAATTTTACTTTAAGTTTAACTTTTTTGCCTTTCTTTAACACAATACGCTTTTTGTTAACAACAACTTTTTTTGCTTTTACAGTTTTCTTATCTGGCTTTTCTGCTGGTTTTGTATCATCTTTTTTATCTTCTGTTGTTTTGTCTGCTGGCTTAGGATCTTCTTGCTTTAAACCTCCATATTCTGCTCCACATACTTCACAGACTGCTCTCTTTGTTGTTGTAGCTTCGCCACCTTTATGTGCTTCTTTTTCAGTCGTAGCATCACAACCTTCATTCTGACATTTCTTCCAGTGATAAGTTCCGTCAGACTCATATTCATCTCCATAGTTATGAGATGCGCACTCTCCGTATTCTTCTCCACAGAAATCGCAGACTGCTTTCTTCGTACAAGTAGCTGTTCCGCCTGTGTGTTTTGTGTGGATGGCAACTGTTTTACCATCTTTATTTACTTCCAATACTAAGTCTTTATATCCATCTGCAGAAATAACAACTTTATTAACTGCTGATTCATCTTTTTCAAATTTGCCCTCTCCAATTAATAGGTATCTTACATCCGTACTATCTGAGGAATCAAGCGTTGCCTTAGCATAATATTTCGCATTGTTCCATATACTATAAGAAGAAGTTGCTTTTTCATACTCTATTCCATTTACTTCAACCTTATCAATTGCTGAAAGCCATTCTTCAGCATCATCGCCATAATTCAATTGACAATCATATCCAGCAACTGTCTTATATGTTGAAGGAGCTTTTGGTGCTTCCTTCAATTCTACCGCTGCTGTCTCCTCAGCCTGTACTGCTACCTGTGGTGCAACTGTTCCCACTACTGTCATTGACAGGCACATAGCGCATGCCATAATGAATGAACTAATTTTTCTCATTTGTTTCTCTCCCTTTCTCTCTCTCAAATAAACTTAATAAAAAAAACAGGTTGCCACTTAAAACTAATTTATGTTACTTAATTCTAACATTAGTTAGTTTATTTAAAAGACTACCTGTTTTTATACTCCATGTCAATTCTACAGTTGATAACATTTCTCAACTATAGAATTCTTAAGAATTCATTTATTTAATTTTTAGAAAAAAGGATTACTCTTTTAACAATTCCTGATAAATATCCCTCTTACTTACTCCGCGGTCTTTTGCTACCTGTTTCATCGCACTCTTTTTATCCATCCCTTTTTCAAGATAATGTTCCATATGTTCCTGCACAGTAAGCTGATTCCACTCCTGTTGTTTTTCTTCTTTCAGTTCTTGTAAACTCTTTCCCTCAAAAATTAAAACATACTCCCCTCTTGGCTCGTTCTCCTCATAATAAGCAATCATTTCATCGAGAGTTGACTTGCGCTTCTGCTCATATCGCTTCGTCAGTTCTTTACATACCGTCATATTTCGGTTACCAAGATATTCCCTGCACTCTTTCAAAGTCTTCTTTAAATGATGCGGCGCTTCGTAAATAATAATCGTTCTTGTCTCATTACGAAGATTCTCCAAAATCTGCGCTCTTTCCTTCTTGTCATACGGTAAAAATGCTTCAAATGCAAATCTTCTTGTTGGCTGCCCAGACATGGTAAGCGCTGTAATGCAGGCACAGGCACCAGGAAGAGAAGTCACTGTAATTCCTGCTTCATAGCACTGTCTTACTAATTCTTCTCCCGGATCTGAAATTCCCGGTGTTCCTGCATCCGTAATTACCGCAATATTTAATCCCTCTTTTAACTTATTTACAAGATAAACTGCTTTATCAACTTTGTTATATTCATGATAGCTGGTCATCTTTGTCTTTATCTCAAAATGATTTAAAAGCTTTATACTGTTTCTTGTATCTTCTGCCGCTATCAGATCCACTTCTTTTAAAATTCGTACCGCCCGAAAGGTCATGTCTTCAAGATTACCAATCGGTGTAGCACATAAATATAATGTTCCTGCCATTTTAATTCTTCATCTCTCCATATATCTGATAAATCTCATCGGTATAAGAACCATCTTTATTATATACAATCAATGGTGAATCCACTGTAATTCTCGGATTTCCGCCTTTTGCACAATCAATAAGAACCATATTCGGCTCTTTATCAATGTAAGGATGTACAAGTCTCATTCTTTTAGGTTCTAATTTATATTGCTTTAATGTATAGATGATTTCTGCCAGTCGAAATGGCCTGTGTACCATGTAAAAATGTCCTCCCGGCTTTAATAGCCACTTCGCAGCCTGTACTACATCTTCAAGAGAACAGGTAATCTCATGTCGTGCGATTGCCTTTCCGTAATCGGGATTTTTAAGTCCATGCGCTCCTGTCATATAAGGAGGATTACAGGTTACCCAGTCAAAGCTTTCTCTTTTATACTTTTCTTTTACCTGACGGACATCTCCATGGGCGATGTGTACCCTGTCACTCTGTCCATTCATATGAACAGAACGCTCTGCCATCTCCGCATAGTCTTCCTGATATTCTAAACCTTCTACATGAGCAATCGGGTACTTTGCATCCATGAGTATTGGAACAATCCCCGTACCACTACAAAGATCGATTCCTCGACTATTCTTTTTTACCTTGGCATAATCAGAAAGAAGTACTGCATCAATGCCAAAACAAAAGCCATCGGTCTTCTGGATAATACGATACTCTTTTATTTGAAGGTCATCGATGCGCTCCTTTTCTTTTACTTGTACTAATTCCATATAAATATCCTATTTTATTTTCCTTATAATTTTGACTTTCTTTCCTTCTTCTCCATCGCTTCTAACTTTTTAAGTTCATCATCCATTTTTACTTTTTCTCTGCGCTTGCGAGGACGGAAAACAAGATCATCTACTTTATAATCTATAAGTTCCTTTTCTCCTTTTTCATCTGTTACCAAAAGTTTCACTCTCTGTCGCAATACACTGACTTCCTGAACAATTCCCTTGACACCCGTTGACGTTTTCACTTCATCTCCTACATTCGGAAGCTTGCTGTTAAGATACTCATACGTATCCTGCTCATTTTTCAGGCAGCACATAAGTCTTCCGCAAACTCCAGAAATCTTTGTGGGATTCAGAGAAAGATTCTGCTCTTTTGCCATCTTGATTGATACCGGAACAAACTCAGATAAAAATGTATTACAGCAAAGGCTTCTTCCACAAATTCCGATTCCACCTTTAATCTTTGTCTCATCTCTTACACCAATCTGTCTTAACTCGATTCTTGTCTTAAAGACAGAAGCCAGATCTTTAACAAGCTCACGAAAATCAATTCTTCCATCTGCAGTGAAATAAAATAATACTTTATTATTATCAAATGTATACTCACAGTCGATAAGCTTCATTTCCAGCTCATGTTTTTTAATCTTTTCAAGACAAATACCGTATGCTTCTTTACTCTTGATCTTATTATTTGCCTGTACTTTATCATCATCTTCTGTCGCAATTCGAATAACTGGTTTTAGCGTGGAAATAATCTTCTCATCATGAATTTCACGATTTCCAAGTACCACTCTTCCATACTCCACACCACGTGCAGTTTCTACGATAACATTCTGTCCTACTTCCACCTCAAACTGTTCAGAAGAAAAATAATATATCTTACCATTGTCTCTAAAACGAACTCCTATTACTTTGGCCATTATAACCTCCTATTCTGTATCTTATATTTCTCTATCTTATACTTCTTTATTTTATACTTCTCTATTTTAAACTTCTATTTGACCTCTTTGATACAAGAATGCAAAAGCCTTTTTGAATTAAAATTCTCTCCTTGCTTCCACAATAAGCAATTCCAACGTTGCATCAAAATTTACGTTTGATTTTATCCGGATTCGTGCACGATTTATTCTATTAATAATATAGTCAATCGAATCCATCTTTAATTTGTCTGCCTGTTTTCTCAAAGATATATACTCATTTTTAAAAATAATCTTCCTTCTGGCTATATCTTTATTTGGTGACGTATCCGCTTTTAATAATAAAATGTCTCGAAACCACATAAGAAAGATATCAAAAAAATCATCAATTCGAGCTTTGTATTTTTTATATTCTTTTACTTTATCCGCAATTTCGTAACTTTCAATCTCATGAATATATCGTAAAATATCTAACGTCAAATCTTTTAATTCCCGAAATTCTTCAGACAATATGATAGATTCGGCCTTTCCTATATTTCCAAGAGAAAATCCTGCTGCAAATTCTGCTTCCTCTTCGGGAATTTTGTATCGCTCTCCTAAATATCTTTCAATCATTTTTCCCGATACCGGCTTCGTTTCAAGAAGAATACATCTTGAAAGTATGGTATCTAAAAAGGCTCCACGATTTGTTGTCAATAAAAAAATAATCGCATATTCCGGTGGTTCTTCGATCGTCTTTAAAATCGCATTCTGCGCTGCCACATTCATCTTCTCTGCTTCATCTATTATATAAATTTTATACGGACCTTTATACGGCATAATATCTACAGTATTTACGACTTGTTCTCTTATTTCTCCGACACTGATCACTCCCGCTTTTTCGTGAGAAACCCATATCACATCTGGATGGTCTTTATTTTCCATCTGTATACATGATTCGCATTGATTACAAGCTCTTTCTTCCTCTGTTTTCTGCCTTGTTTCACATTGCAATATTTTAGAAAAGGCGGCCGCAAGCATCTTCTTTCCACTTCCCTTATCCCCTTCAATAATATAGGCATGGGAAATCTTTTTATGATGCACAGCAGCAATAAAATGTTCTTTCACTCTTTCATTTCCTAAAATATCATTTATATCAGCCATGATCTTTCCTCAAAAATCTTTCCTGGTAATCACTTATCTAATAACGACTCTATCGGTTTCTGTTGTTTAACGATTCTTTTTCTTTAATAATTCATCCACATGATTGCGAATCTTTTTCTGGATAACATCAATGTCTTTTCCACCATCAATTTTAATAACTTCCGGTCGTTCTGCAAGTACTTTACGATATCCTTCTGAAACCAGATGATGAAAATCTATACTCTCCTGCTCCATACGGTCAAGCTTCTTCTGATTCTTCTTGCGGCTAATTCCTTCTGCCTCTGATAAATCAATAAAGAAAATCCCATCTGGACGATAAATACCGATTCCTGGTGCATTTACAGCTGCTACCGTAGAAATCCCAAGATTTCTTGCAATTCCCTGATAAACAATCGATGAATCTACAAAACGATCACTTATAACAATTCTTCCTGCTTCTAAAGCCGGTCCGATTACCTCATGTACAAGCTGTGCCCTGGATGCCGCATAAAGAAGCATCTCTGTAACCGGAGACATCTCCTTATATTCCGGATTAAGAATTAACTCCCTTACCTCTTCTCCTATTACCGTTCCTCCCGGCTCTCTTGTAATCAGACATTCATATCCTGCTTCTTTTAAATATTGCTCTAACAAATTTATTTGTGTAGTCTTTCCGGAACCATCCGGACCCTCCATCACAATAAATAATCCCTTCATCTAATAAAATCTCCCTTCAGAAGTACCTGCACCTGATCCTCTTTAGATAATCCAAGTACATTATATCCATTATATAAATATTGACTGATATTTTCCACTGTTTCTTTCAGTATTTTTTCTCCTGGAACTAATATTGGCACTCCTGGCGGATAAATCATCACATATTTCCCGGAAATTCTTCCTACTGCATCAGATAACTTTATATTTTCTACCTGCCGTCCCCGACATTGCCATGATTCCATCATTTTCGGCGGATATACGAACTCCAAATTTTTTGTTACAAAATTTTCTCCTATCAAACTTTCTGGCTGGGTTTTCTTTTCCAGTTCATTTTGTTTTTCTCTAAAGTCACACATTTTGTCTATTTCAGAAATCGCAGCCCACAACTTCTCAAAATTTTCTTTTGTATCACATACAGATGTCATGGCGATTCCATAAGTAAGATTCTCCATCTCCAATTCAATATGATATTTATCATATAATAAATGAAATAATTCTTTTCCATTAATCCCACAATTTTTTACGGAAAATACTAACTTTCCATTATCGTAGGCAAAACATCCCAACTTTTTTTGATCAAGTAATTCGATTTTTTGAAGTTGTTCACATTTCTTTCGGAAAATTTTAAGGTTATCCACATATTGAGCAAGTTGTTCCTTCTCCTCTTTCATATACATAATTCCATACTCTGCAGATGCCATTAAAAGATACGAAGGACTCGATGTCTCATAAATATCTATCATTTCCTCCACCTGTTCTTTTTTTATTAAATCCGAACAAAGATGCAATACTGCTGTCTGTGTAAGCGAAGGCAATGTTTTATGCGTACTTTGAATCACCAGATCAGCCCCCTGTTTTGTTGCGCTGTCAGGAAAATATTTATCAAAAACAAAATGTGCTCCATGTGCTTCATCTACAATTAATGGAATCCCATATGGTTGAATAGTCTTTTTAATTCCTTTAATATCGCTTACAACCCCTTCATAAGTAGGTGAAGTAAGTACAACCGCTTTTATTTCCGGATTCTCCTTTAATTTCTTTTCTACCATCTCAGGTTTCATGTCAACACATACATCATATTTTTGTGAAATGTCTGCATAACAATAAACGGCCTCTAACTGTAAAAGTCGAATACAGTTATAAACCGCTTTATGGCAGTTTCTGCCTATTAAAATCTTATCTCCCGGCTTACATACCGAAGAAATAGATACAAGAATCCCAAGAGTACTACCTCCAACAAGATACCAGGATTCTGTACCTTTAAATATATCTTTTACTAAATCCATAGATTCTCTGATGATACCTTCTGGTTCATGAAGATTATCATAATCTGTAATTTCTGTAATATCCATTTTTTCTATACCAAAAAAAGCCCCAAAATCTGTTCTTTTGTGGCCTGGCATATGAAAAGGTATTCTTTTTTCTGAGTCTAGCTCTTTTAATTTATTATATATTGGTGTATTCATATCTCTCTTTACTTCTTAATATTTCTTTTCTATATCCTTATATTTTAATTCTTAAGACAAAAAAAATAGCTCAGTAAATAAAATATTTACTGAGCTTTCATGAGACATCGGGGATTCGAACCCCGGACAACTTGATTAAAAGTCAAGTGCT
>OMNT01002539.1_pt1 | contig 14493 bp, 9 predicted proteins | sample 1672551 | NCBI WGS metagenome assembly OMNT01 (sample SAMEA3136698, study PRJEB25190) | human gut metagenome
TATCGTTGGAGATATCCTTTTGAGTGACGAGGAATATCTCCTGATCGTTATTCTGCGCGCAATTGAGCGCGGCAAGCGATATCGGTCGCTCAACGTCAAAGCTCAGGAGCATCCCGGGGAATATGTTAAGGCCACGCAGCGGCAGTATAGCCATTGCGCGGTTCGGTATTTTCGTGTTCTGATTCATGTGATTACCTCCTTGTGAGGGATAAAAAACGCAGCAAGACAGGGCAACGCCCCGTCTTGCCGTGTTGTATCATTTGCGTATTACGTCGGGGCCGGTTCCGTTTTTCACGCAGTCGGCAGTGACAATTACTTTCTCAATATCGTGCTCGCTGGGCACGGTGTACATGATGTCAGTCATTATGCCCTCCATCACGCTTCTCAGGCCGCGAGCGCCTATCTTCATCTCGATAGCCTTATCCGCAACGGCTTCGAGCGCGTCCTTTTCATAGACAAGCTTTACGCCGTCATAGGCCATAAGGGCCTCATACTGCTTGGTCATTGCATTCTTCGGCTCTGTAAGAATACGCAGAAGCGACTCCTTGTCCAGACTGTCCAGATAAGTGACAATCGGAAGACGACCGATGATCTCCGGAATGAGGCCATAGGACTTCAGATCCTCCGGAGCCACATATTTGAGCAGATTGTTCTTGTCAATCTGTTTGGTGCTGCCTGCTGTGAAACCGATGACCTGAGTGTTCAGACGATTGGCAATCGACCTCTCTATACCTTCAAAAGCACCGCCGCAAATGAACAGGATGTTCTGGGTATTTACATGAATAAATTCCTGTTCAGGATGCTTGCGTCCACCCTGTGGCGGAACATTCACGACACTTCCTTCCAGAAGTTTCAGAAGTCCCTGCTGAACAGCCTCACCGCTGACATCTCTTTGGTTGGTATTCTTCTTCTTGGCAATCTTGTCGATCTCATCGATAAAGATAATTCCATGCTCTGCTTTCTCCACGTCATTATCTGCCGCTGCAAGAAGCTTGGATACTACACTCTCGATGTCATCGCCGATATATCCTGCCTCTGTAAGAGATGTGGCATCTGCAATAGCAAGCGGCACCTCAAGAAGTTTGGCAAGCATCTTCACCAGATAAGTCTTACCACAGCCTGTCGGTCCGATCATCAGCATATTGGATTTCTCGATCTCAATATCATCCATGGTGTCTGTGGCAACTCTCTTATAATGATTATAGACACCTACAGACATTACTTTCTTGGCATATTCCTGTCCGATCACGTATTCGTCCAATGTTGCCTTGATTTTATGCGGTGCCGGAATATCTTTAAGATTGATCACCGGCTTCGGGGTTTCGGATTTCTTCTTGATTTTCTTCGCCTGATTTCCCGGATTCTGAAGACTGCTGAGGTCGATCATACTCACATTCGGCATGTTAAAAAGATCGGAATAATTTCCGTTACTCATCTGTGTATTCATAGTATCGAAACTCTTCTGCATGCAGTCTGCACAGATATGTATATTATTGGGAAGGTCAATCATCTTCCCTGCCTGACTCTCCGGTCTGCGGCATAAAAAGCAGAATTTTTCATATTTCTGCTCCTGATCATTGTCTTTATTATTATCAAACTCTGCCATAACGTTTCCTTTCTCGTTTTTATTATGCATATTATAGCACATAATCCTCAGGTATCAAATTAACTTTTTATAAAACCAGGGAGCTGCATTTTCCTGCAGCTCCCTGTATAAATTCTATTCGCTGTTTTCTTCTAGTTATCAGAAGATGGCTTGCTTCCCAGTGTAACTTCCACGGTCTGTTCCTTATATTCTCCGCTTTCTGCTCTGGCAATTACCACTTCAATGGTTTCTCCGGACTCGTAATACTGAAGCTTGCTTACCAGGTCATCCTTGCCACTTACTTTCTGTCCATCCAGCTTCACGATAATATCGCCTTTTTTTATTCCGGCATTGTCGGCCGCACCGCCTTCTGTTACCTGTGTAAGGAAAGCACCTGCCGGCATATTATACATCTGGATCGCTTCTGTTGTAAGATCAGCCGCCTTAATTCCCAGATAACCAACCTTGGAAGAATCCTCCACCTTATCACGTGTCTGGCGGTTCATCAGCTCCTCCAGAATTGGCTCTGCCTTGGAAATCGGAATCGCATATCCCATGCCTTCTACCTGGCTGTCCGCATATTTGGCAGCATTAATTCCAATTACTTCACCCTTCATATTAAGAAGTGCGCCGCCACTGTTTCCTGGATTGATTGCCGCATCTGTCTGAATGAGTCCGGATGTCTCTCCTTCTTCTGTACTGATGCTGCGGTTCAGGGCACTTACCCATCCGGAAGTTACAGACTGACCATATCCAAGTGCATTACCAATCGCAACTACCTGCTCTCCTACAACCAGATCATCGGAGCTTCCAAGCTGTGCAATCTTGATCTTACTCATAGTTGCTTCCGGAATGTCTGATTTCTCCACTGCGATCACTGCCAGGTCATTTTCTTCATCGGTACCTTTGATCTTGGCTGAAACCGCATTATCAACATCCACATCGTTTCCGGAACTGTCACCACTGGCCATTGCCTGTGTTTCTTCTTCCGCACCGACAACATCACCATCCGCGAAACATACGGTAAGTGTTGTTGCACCGGATACTACGTGATTGTTGGTTGCAATCAGAAGCTCACTGTCATTTTCACCTACAATGATTCCGGATCCGCTTCCCGCACTCTGATACTGACGTGTTCCATATCCGAAAAAGCTCGGGATCTCCTGAACACTGACGGAAGTAATTGCCACAATAGATGGCATCGTTGCCTGTGCAACGCCTGCTACCGTACCGCTTTCTGCCACAATATCCTGTACGCTGGAATCTGTGGAACTATTATCTGCACTGCTGTTGTCTGTTCCGTCAATGGTTTCTGTTTTTTCAATCTGTGTACTGCTGCCATCTTTTATGAATTTATCAGCTGCAATATTCACTCCCTGGAATACTGCACCCGCAACCAGTCCGAAAATCACAGCCAGAGCCACTGCTGTCGCTGCTTTTTTGCCAAAACCGTTATTCCCATTTCCACCGGATGTTCTGGGTTTTTGTGGTTTCTTGGGCGGTATGCTTCCTCCTGCATAATTTCCTGCCTGAGGCTGATGCACTTCATAATGTCCGTATTTCGGTTTTTCCTGAGCCATACCGCCATTCTGTGTGTTTCCGGCATTGCCCTCCTGCATCCGTCTGCCTGCTGAATATGGATGTGTCAGTGGTTTTTCCATTGTGAAATTCACTTCAGATGTTCTTCTGTCAGAATCTGTTTTCTCTTCCTGTACGGTCTCTATATGATCCATGCCACTGCCTGTTGCACTGCCAGTGTCTGTATTTCCATAAGTATTCAGAGCATTACCCTCTTTAGGAGCGTTGCCGCCTGTTTCCGGCAGGTTTTCACCCCATCTGTTTTCTTCACTCATGATTCTGGTGCTCCCTTCTTTATTTTTTCTTCTGCCATCGCTTTATAAGACACAGTTTAACAGGCAATTGTGTTCAAACTGTGATATATCTTTTAAAAAAGAGTGACCCTCTGATCCGGTTTGTTTATTTCTTTTTCTTCCAGTATTCCGGACTCATGGTGCAGGATAGAATCAGCTTTTCAGGAAGTTTTTTATATCGCTTTCCGAGAAAATATCCCGCATATTTGGAAGCGCTCTGAAAAAACAGTCCCGGTATCATCCAGATGTGTCCTGTTTTTGTCAGATATGCCATACTTTTTTTCACCAGCCGGATTCCCTCCCCTTCAGATGGAACTCCCTCAAATATCTCCGGATGCTCCGCCTGGGAAACACCAAGGTCAAAATTTCTGTGAAACTGCTGCGCGCAGCTGTAATTATGGGAATGGTAAACTCTTGCCTCTGCCACATAGGCAACTCCGTATCCTTTTTTTACCATCCATCCTGCATAAATCATATCTTCATTAAAAATCGCATGTTCCGGAAATCCACCGATTTCGTTATAAATTTTGTGATCATAGGCAGCACAGACATTGGAACAGAAATAGGTTTTAATTCCCCGTGTTGCCAGATCCTTCTCTGTTTTCAGGCAGGACTCTGACGGATAATTAAAAGAACGGGTATATTTTTCCAGGAAACCACAATCACTTTTTGGAAGCTGTCTGGCATAGGCAGCACCGACCTTCTCATTTTCCTGTATCGCTGTAACAAGACTGCCGATCAGTTTCCTGTCTGCCGGCAGGGCATCCTGTGTCATAAAAACCAGAATTTCTGCATCGGACAGCTCTGCGCCCCGTCTTCTTGTTGCCCCGTGATCAAACTCTTCCTTTGTAAGATGATGCACTTCCACAAGAGGATATTTTTCCTCCCATGTTTTTTTCCAGAATTTTTCTTCTGTATTCATAACAATAATTCTGTTAACCGGATATTTCTGAGCACTGAGACGTTCCAGAAGTTTCTCAAATTCCTCCCCCGGACGGTATGCCGGAATGATTACATCTGTTTTCACTGTATTCATAATTTTCTCCTGTCCAGAAAGGACCACCCGTTACTGGATGGTCCTTCTTCTAATTGATTATTTCTTTTTTATTCTCCGTCTGAAAGATCCTCACCGCCGCCGGAATCGCCACCGGAATCTTCTGCGGAATAATCACTTCCAGCATCATCTCCACCGCCGGAATAGTCTGTGTCGTCTCCACCGCCGGAATAGTCTGTGTCGTCCCCACCACCGGAGTAATCGGTATTATCACCGCCGCTGTAATCCGTATTGTCGCTATAATCACTGTCGTCACTGCTGTAATCATAGGAATATGAAGTATCCGTATCCCCCTGCCATGTATAGGAATCATCCGTTGTGGCACTCGGAGCCTCCGTTGCTGCCGGAGATGTACTCTGTGCCTCACCGCCACCTGCTATTGTGGTAATCTGTGCACTCTTGTTCAGTACATCTTCTGTCGGTGTATAATTTGTATTTCCATACAGGAACTGGTGCATTTTGAGAACATTGGATTCCAAAGTTGTCGGTACAATAACACTGCCCTTAACCGTAGAAAATTTGTAATCCTGCGGGAATCCTGTGGTTTCATCGATTCCATATCCGATCATTGCCGGAATCATTTTCAGGATTTCTGTTTTGGAAACAGAAGTCTTAACCATCGGGAATACCTGATCCATAATATCAAAGATTGTGGAAAGTCCGGCTTTTTTTGCCTTATCTACAATCATCTGGATTACTCTTCTCTGTCTTTCTGTACGTCCCATATCCAGACTTGCGGTATAACGGATACGGCAGTAAGAAGTAGCCTGTACACCATTCAGATGGTAAGTTCCCACAATTGCTTCCTGATCTTCCGGTTTCGGATCCGGCAGTTCAACAGGGGTGTAACTCTTGCCTGTCTCTTCAGAAGTTTCCACACAGTAGTTATTCATATGCACAATCTCTGCATAGGACAGCGGGATATCCAGACCTCCAAGGCAGTCTATTACCGTTACCAGAGCGTCGAAGTCAATTGACACATAATCTGTAATATTCAGATCCAGATTGGTATTCAGCATATTGACAGCCTGTGTCGGGCCGCCCAGCGCATAGGCTGCGTTTGCTTTGGAATAGGTATCATCTTTCACATTCAGAAGTGTATCTCGATAGACAGACACAAGCTTGACTGCTTTTGTGTCATTGTTGATACTCGCAATGATGATGGTATCACTGTTCTCTGTATTCAGCTTCTCATTTTTGCTTCTGTGATCCAGTCCGAACAGTGCATATGTGGTATATCCTGTCATCTGCGGTGCCTGATCATTGGTTACGATATCCTGCTCCTGAAGATCTGTCTCCTGAATATCAATCTTATCCAGTTTGGCTGAAATCTGTCCATAAACGTACAGACCGCCTATAAACAGGAGCAGTACGATAATTTCCAGGATAAACAGAACTTTTTTCCTTTTTTTCCGAGGTTTTGACATCTTTTCCTTTTCCCCTTTTTAGTATGCATTCTTGTTGATAAAGCCCTTGAATATGGTGAGGAACATGATCTTGATATCGAATCCTACAGACCAGTTTTCGATATAGTACAGATCACATTCGATCCTCTTCCTGATAGAAGTGTCACCACGGTAACCATTTACCTGTGCCCATCCGGTAAGGCCCGGACGCACCTGATGTTTTACCATATACCGTGGTATTTCCTCCCGAAACTTTTCTACAAAAAACGGCCGCTCCGGTCTTGGCCCCACAAGACTCATTTCCCCTTTCAGGATGTTAAAAAGCTGTGGAAGTTCATCAAGACTGGTATGACGCATGAACTTCCCGATACCGGTAACTCTTGGATCGTTTTTTACAGTCCATGCTTTTTTTTCTTCAGACTCCTTCTGAATTTCCATGGAACGGAATTTATACATTCGGAAAGTCTGATTATGCAGTCCGACACGTTCCTGTTTATAGATCAGCGGTCCTGGAGAGGTAAGCTTGATCAGAATGCACAGAATCAGCATCACCGGTGATGAAGCAATGATCGCAATCGAAGAACCGATAATATCCATCGTCCTTTTTATCAGTGCATTAAACGTGTTACTCAGCGGCACGTACCGGATATTGATCACCGGAAGCCCGAGAATATCTTCTGTATATGGTTTGGTCGGAATAATATTATTATAATCCGGAATAAATTTCGTGTGCACACCGGATTTCTCACAGAGTGCAACGATCTCTTCCAGACGATAATACTCACTTAAGCCCAGGGTAATGGCTATCTCATCCAGACGGCTGGATGGAAGGATGATCATAAGATTGGCGATTCTGCCGATTACCTTAACCCCTTTGTAGGTAGTGCCTGCCGGCACATTGTCATCCAGTATACCCCTGATCACGTATCCCCATTGCGGATTCTGCAGGATCCTGTCTACATATTCCTCGGCAGCGCGGCTGTATCCTACCAGCAGCACCTGCTTCTGATTCATTCCCTTTTTTCGCATGTCCCGGAGAATGTAGAATATGAACATACGCACACACCATTCCAGAACAATGTTGATCACACAGAAAGAAACCAGTGTAAGACGGGAATAATCCAACTCTTTAAAATTATAAAGTGCAAACATGATGATAAGGAGCCCTAACGCGTTTGCCTTCACAATTCCGGCAAGCACGAGACGACGCCCCTGCATTCGCATCGGTGTATAAAGATCAAAAGCCTGGTAAAGAAGCACGTAGCCCGGAATAATAAAAATCAGCATGAACATATATTCCTGGACAGTCTTGGACTGAACCGCAGAATGCTCAAAAATTCCCTGAAAACGGATCAGCCATGCCAGCGCATAGGAGGCCGCAATCACAAATACATCGATCAGCATATGGAGACGACTGAAATTTTTCTGGTTATCTTTAATCAATTTCCGCCACCTCATTTAAGTTCATTGCCTTTATCTTATAATAGATGAATCCCAAAAGCAACAAAATCTTCCCTCTGAAATATAAAATTTCTGTGAAAATATGGTGTTTTAACCGGCAAAACGCCTAAAAATGTTGATCCAGAGCTCAATCTGAAGCTGGATATAACGTGGAAAATTTCTCATGGAAAACTTCACTTTTTTTCCTTTTCGGCTGATCTGGAAACCATTTTTGATTCCCGCCAGATACTCCCGTCCAAAACCTTTTGACGCAAAGAACAGAATTTTTGCCCCAAATCCGACAATCAGAAGCGGAAGATTCAGTATGATCTGAAGGAACGGCATGTTCTTGTAAATAAGGTAAATATTATTTCTGGACGAATACCGGATCTTAAACTGATTGTATCTGGAACCGCTCGTTCCGCTTCCCACATGATAAACTTTCGCTTTTGGAGCATACCAGTTCTGGTACCCAAAAATCCGGGCGCGGTATCCGATATCCAGATCCTCCAGATAGGCAAAATGCTCTTCATCAAAATCCCCGATCCGGTCGATGATTTTTTTTCTGTAAATGGCAGCTCCCGCACAGGCGGAAAAAATCTTCTGCTCTTTATCGTAATGGTTAATGTCCTTGTCTTTTCCTCTGGCAAACGCCCATCCCAGCGCACAATAATAATTACCCGCATCATCCATCTTGTCATGGTCGTGAAGCTGGATCATTTTTGCCTGGCAGGAAAAAGCTTTTTTATGTCTTCTGAGAGCCGCTACCATTTCTTCCAGAAAATCCGGTTCTGCTTCCGTATCATTATTCAAAAGCAGAACATACGGTGAACGTGCCGCATGAATTCCCTCATTCACAGCTCTGCTGAATCCGTAGTTTTCCGGAAGCTGGATCATGTGAACCCACGGATATTCCGCGGAAACAAAAGCACAGCTGCCATCTGTGGAGCCATTGTCCACCAGTATAACTTCAAAATTGCGGATGGTCTGCCTCTCAAGGCTTGAGAGTACGCCATCCAGATATGCCATTCCGTTAAAATTCGGTATGACTACTGATACTTCCTGCATTGGTTCATCCCTTCTTCTTTCCCATTCCCGGAAGAGGCTTCAGGGAATAATTCCATTTTGACAGAGAAAGATTTTTGTTATAGTACGGATCTCCGTTTTTTAGGATCTCCATCCAGTGAGAACGGATATATTCGATTTCCGACTGGAAGCGGCGGACTTTTTCCTCACTGTCCTCTGCTCCTCTGGATTTGGACTCGTAATGGTAAAGTTTCACGTACGGATCATAAACAATCAGATGTCCATGACTTCTCACCTTCAGGCAGAGATCCACATCATTAAACGCCACCGCAAGTTCTTCTGTAAAGCCGCCGGCTTCCAGAAAAACATTTTTCTTCATCATCATGCAGGCCGCTGTCACACAGCTCATATCCTGCAGAAGGGATGCCTTATGCAGATATCCGGTACGTTCCGCCGGCATATTTACAAACATATGTCCCGCAATGCCGCCCATTCCGATGACACATCCCGCATGCTGGATAGTGTTGTCCGGATAAATTAATTTGGCACCGACGGCTCCCACCTCCGGCCGCTGGCAGACGCCAAGCATTTCCGAAAGCCAGTCCGGATTGATTACTTTTACATCATTATTCAGGAAAAAGAGATAATCTCCTTTCGCATGACGTACTCCAAAATTATTGATTGCGGAATAATTGAATTCCTTTTTCCAGCGAAGCAGACGGATTCTCGGGTCTTGGGAAAGTTTCCGGTAGTAACGGAATATCTCCTCGGAACTGCTGTTGTTCTCCACAATAATGATCTCATAATTCTTATAGGTAGTTTTTTCAAAAATAGATTCCACACAGGCCTGAAGGGTCTCTTTTTCTTCCCGGTTGGGGATGATAATAGACACCAGCGGTTCTCCCTGCACCGGATATTTCACACGGTAAAATCCGAAATCCGGGGTATGCTCCACAGTTCCCGGGGTTCCGGTACGTGCAAGGTTTCCCTCAATGGCACGCTTTCCTGCTTCGAAAGCATACATTTTACTTGCCGGATTATCTGCTGTGGATGATTTGTGGGTTCTCCAGTGATAAAGAATCTCCGGTACATGAATGACCTCACGTGCCTGTTCCACACAGCGGAAAATAAAATCATAGTCCTGCGCTCCGTCAAATTCTCTGCGGAAACCTCCGGCTTTCTGTACAACCGAACGTCTCACAACCAGAAAATGACAGATATAATTGTTGGATCTTAAGAGATCCAGGTTAAAATCCGGTTTCAGATGAGGCTGAAAATGCTCGGACAGATCTGTTGTGACCTTGTCTTCATCTGTATAGATCACATCTGCCTCCGGATGTTCCTCCAGTGCAATTGCAATCTCATACAGCGCATTTGGAGCAAGCAGATCATCATGATCCAGAAGTGCAATAAAATCCCCTTTCGCCATGGCAAAAGCTGCATTGGTATTCTCGGCAATGCCCAGATTTTCCTTCAGATCTTCATAGCGGATCCTCTTATCCATCTCTGCGTAGGATTTCAGCACGGTCTGCATATCCGGATCTTCCGGGCTTCCATTTGCGAGACAGAGTTCCCAGTTCTGATAAGTCTGGGCAAGCAGGGAATCCAGCATCTGTCTTAAGAACCGCTCCGGCGTCAGATATGCCGGCACTACAATACTGATCAGCGGACCGTTACGAAACTTCCTCTTTCGCTGCTTCTCCAGTTTCTCCTCCGTTGGCCTGTATGCCTCATACCAGGGTCCGTAGGGAACTTCTTCCGGCTCAAAACGCTCATGAAGCCTGATCCAGAATTCTTTCAGACCGTAATGTTTCAGATATCTCAGGCCTTTCTGTACTGTATAGGGAGAAAGCTTCTTCAAAAGCCTGTCCCATTGAATCTTTCCTGTGGAATCATCTTTACTCATATATTTTCTCCGTATTACTCAATTTGATAAACGTATTTTAACATTACCGCATTTTTTTTGCAAGGAAGAGAGAAAGTGTGTTATACTGAGCTTACGTATGTATTGCTTACATAAGAATTATTTTTTATACAGGAGTACCATATATTATGAAAAAATCAAGAATAACCGCGGCGCTTCTGGCCTTTGGAATCTCAGCTTCCATGGTGTTCCAGACTCCAGTTTTCGCCACAGAAGAAACCGCTGTTGCTGTATCATCCGGTATTACAACCAACTTCATCAGCGGATGGCCACAGGGGCCTGAGATCACTTCCGCATCTGCCGTAGTCATGGAAGATTCTTCCAATACCGTTCTCTACGCCAAAGATATGGATACCGCTCTCTCCCCTGCCGGTGCAGTTAAAATTATGACCTGCCTTCTGGCTCTGGAGAACAACCAGTTAACCGATCAGGTTACCATGACAGAAACCGGTGTTTCCGGTGTCACAGATGGCGGCGCCCATATTTCTTCACAGCTTGGAGAAGTTTTTACCATGGAGCAGTGCCTCTATGCAATCATGCTGGCTTCTGCCAATGATATTGCCCTTCAGGTTGCGGAACAGATCGGCGGCTCTGTAGATGCTTTTGTCCAGAAAATGAATGACCGCGCCCAGGAACTTGGATGTACCAATACCGTATTTACCAATCCTACCGGTCTTCCGGACGATAATCAGCACACCACCGCCCATGACCTGGCCCTGATTATGAAGGCAGCTATCAGCAATGACAGTTTCCGCACAATTTCCGGTGCCACTTCCTATACGATACCGGCTACCAATGTTTCCGGCGGTGCCAGAAACCTTACCAGTTCCTTTTCCATGACAACTCCGACTTCCGCCACTTATTATCAGGGCTGTATCGGCGGACGTGAGAGTACTACCACAGCTTCCGGAAGCGTCCTTGTAACTGCTGCCGAGCGTAACAGCACTACTCTGATCTGTGTTGTTATGAACGGTGCAACCGGACAGACAGCCAATGAAGCCATCACTCTGATGGACTACGGCTTCGCCAACTTCCAGCTTCTGGATCTTGCAGAAGAAGATTTCCACATCCTGTCCGGAGGTACTGTAATGGTTCCGGCCGGTGCAACTTCCGATGACCTGACTACAGAAGATACGCCATCCGATGGACAGCTTCTCCGCACCTATTCCTTTGGCGGAGCTCAGGTTGGAACTGCCGTAGTGGAAGATACTTCCGAAGAAAGTACCACCACAGAGGTTCAGGAAAATGACGACAACATGGATGCAGCAAAAGCTTATTCCGAATCCCGCTCCCCCATTCCTTATTTTGTAATCGGTGGCGTTGGCGTTCTGCTTCTGCTCCTGCTTCTGTGGCGTATGATAAAGATTATCCGCGCCTGATCTCGCTTTACGTTGGATTTTGTTTTGCAGTCTTACAGAAATCCAACGGATATTCGAAATTCACATTCCGTAAAAAAATCCCTCCTATGTATCGATCATTTTCAGATACATAGAAGGGATCTTTTTTTACTCAATTTTCCTGTCAGAAACTTAGTGATAAAACGGAACCACCAGAAAAATATAGCACAGAAACGGTGAAGCCACCAGAAGTACACTCAAAACCCGGTAGATCCACATTCTGATCTTTTCTTTTTTTACAAAACGTTCCAGCAGACGTTTCCAGCCGACTGTCACAAAATACATAGCCGGATACAGAGCAGGGATAATATAACGTCCCTGTGCCTGGTTATCACTGTAATATACATAATACATAAATAGTCCCACAGGAATCAGGATCAGAAGGATCATCAACAGATGGAAGATTCCTTTTCTGTCCCATTTATCGGACACAGTTACTGTTTTTATCTTCAGTTTTTCACTGCCCGATGTTTTTCGTTCTTTTACAACGGTACGCTTCTTCGGATAAAACATTCCCAGCATGGACAAAATCCCAACTCCACCAAGTCCGAAGAACAGAAAATACACCTTGCTCACACCATAAGGCATATAAATCTGCATCAGTCCGAAAGTTCCGATAAAACTCACCAGAACTGTGAGAAGCCAGTTATGCTGCCAGCCCGGGTCCTGATAAAGAAGGATATCTTTCCATGTCCATTTCAGTTTCTCCGGTGTGGGATACCTGGACGGCCGGTAATCAATGGCTGCATATTTCTCCGCACATTCGGCGCAGGCTTTTCTTCCGATAAAATCTCCGTCATAAAGAATGGCATTTCGCACAAACCACCATCCACATAAGGCAATGGTTACGACTGCGATCACGATTCCCCTTCGAAATAGAAAGGCAATCCTCTGTTTCACCGGTTCTTCCCTGCACAGAAGGACTGTCAGGCAGAAAAACAGGAAGCTGCATAAGATCCAGCCGTAAGCATTATAGTAGGACAGTGCACAGACCGCCATTCCAACAGCCAGCAGGATCGAATTTTTGAGACTCCAGTCTCCTTCTTCCAGATAGCAGGACCAGGAATACAGAATGATTCCCATGGATAAAAGGGCCAGGGAATCTGTATTTACATAAGTTCCCAGGAACAGTGCCTGCGGCATAAAACCTGCCAGCGCCGCAAACAGCCATCTTCCCTCTTTCGGAAAAAGCTTTCCGGAAGCTTTCACAACGAAATACACAGATCCCGTCACAAAAAGCACATCTGCCATTCTCGCCGCATGGAGAAGTCCGTCGGCAGAGGCATGGAACAGTCCTGCGATCCCCATAAATACAGCAGATACCATATAGGAAAGAATGGGATAATAAGCATAGGAAATTCCCCAGGTAGCATCACGGATGGTTGGCTCATCTCCAAGAGGCAGTTTGCCCGGATGTTTATGAAGATACTGTGCCACCATGTAGCGCATTTTTTCATCAGGGCCCGCTCCCAGCGGCTGCATGAACGCCCATGCAGTCAGAAGCGCAAATGCCGCCAGGACAAGGACCAGCACCTGAAACCGTTCTTCTTTCCAGATTTTTTTCATTTCCAAGATCAGCTCCTCCTATATCCGCTTCAGAGAGAAATCCTGGCTCTCCAGTGTAAGGTTCGGGTTATAGTAAGGATCTCCGTCACGGAGGATTTCCGGCCAGTGTTTTTCGAAGGAAGCAATCTCACGGTTAAATCTTGCCACCTTCTCCGGTGTATCCTCAAGACCTCTGGATTTGGACTCATAGTGATAAAGCTCCGCGTAAGGATTGTATACAACCAGATATCCGGCTTTTCCAAGGCGGAGACAGAAATCAATGTCATTAAAGGCAACCTGGAATTCTTCGCTTAATCCATGAACCTTTTCAAAAGCCTCACGTTTTACCATCATGCAGGCTGCTGTTACAGCACTCATATCCTGCAGCTCTACTCCATAGAGACGCTTCGCCTCTGCGCGGTCTGCAGTCTGATCCACCAGCACCGGCTCGATGCCGTACTCACGCAGCTCTTTTACAATATCGATAACCTTTGTATTTCTGGTATCCGGGCAGTTCTCCTTGAAGGTAAAGCCAAGGATTGCAACCTTCGCATGCTTTACCGCGATATCTGCGCGAATCAGGTTTTTCACAATGTTTTCTGCGACATATTTGCCCATGTCGTCGTTGATGCGGCGGCCGGACAGAATGATCTGGGAATGATAGCCCATCTGCTCTGCACGGTAGGTCAGATAATACGGATCAACACCGATGCAGTGTCCGCCCACCAGACCGGGATAAAATTTCAGGAAATTCCATTTGGTTCCTGCTGCCTTTAATACGCTCTGCGTGTCGATGCCCATCTTGTTAAAGATAATAGAAAGTTCATTCATGAACGCAATATTGATATCTCTCTGGCTGTTCTCGATTACCTTTGCAGCCTCTGCGACCTGAATGGATTCTGCACGGTATACACCGGCTTCTACAACCAGCTCATAAACCTTTGCAACAGTATCCAGCGTTTCCTCATCCATACCGGAAACGATCTTTGTGATGGTTTCCAGACGGTGTACCTTGTCGCCAGGGTTGATCCGTTCAGGAGAATAACCGATCTTGAAATCCTTACCGCATACCAGTCCGGATTCCTTTTCCAGAATCGGCACGCATACCTCTTCGGTTACGCCCGGATATACGGTAGACTCGAATACGACAACGCTGCCCTTTGTCAGGTTCCGTCCCAGAATCCTGCTTGCGCCCTCTACCGGGGTCAGATCCGGCGTATGGTCATCGTTTACAGGAGTAGGAAC
>OMNT01002545.1_pt1 | contig 14451 bp, 13 predicted proteins | sample 1672551 | NCBI WGS metagenome assembly OMNT01 (sample SAMEA3136698, study PRJEB25190) | human gut metagenome
TTTTTTCTACTTTTTGTTTATCAGTCATAATTATAATACTTTCCCTTCTTTATAACACTCATAAATATATGATGGATTTTCATAATACATGCTACTATCATAATTATCTATCTTTGTTATAATCCATGAAGTTAATACTTTAATTAAGTTATCAATATAATCCTCTTTACTACCACTTATTTGTTTAATAAGTCTTTCATATACAGCACCAATTTCAAAATAAGATGGTACTCTATTTTTGCAATTATCTATTTTATAATTACCATTTTCTATATTGCATTTATTAATTATTTCATCACTAACTTTATCTATATTTTCAGAATGATATACTTCAGCCAATGTATAAATTTTCTTTAAAAAATCTTTTCCTATTTTATTTACAACATATTCTTTTGTATTATGAGTTTTTCTAGCAATATACTCAATTAAACTGCATAAATAAAATAAATCATTATCGTAATTATTCATATGTGCACTCCTTACACTCTAAAAATTTTAAACATTTTAATGCTTTTTCACTACAAAATGCAATTTGATGTGTTGGATGTCTAAACTTTGCCAATTCCCAAAATGCCTCTCTTGTTATAACACCATCTATCAAGTCAGTAATATAATTATAAATTTGGTCATCTGCCATTGCTCCGATTACAATATCATAATTATGTTTTTTACCATTTCTAGAATTAATTATAAAGTCAAGCCATTCTTCGCTTAACATATTAAACTCTTTAATTTTTAAATTTAAATTTTCATTGTATTCATATATATTTAATACAGAAGTATCAAATTTTTTTGCCCACTTAATTGCTTGTTCTTTTAATATTGTACAATAAAAACCTTCACCAAAATCTTTCGTGTATTTTCCAGCTATAATTTTTGGATTTTCAATTTTATAATAGTTACCATGATATATATTCATAAAAACCTCATTAATGTCATTATACAATAATTTAAATAATAAACAAAGTGGATACTTTATATTTTTAACAAAATTCAATTATTTATGAAATGTTAAATGTTTTTAGTTAATTCTCCTTAACATAAAATTATAGTATAAAAATTTTTGAGTTTCTTTTATAAATCGAAGTAATAATTTTTGCAATCTTTATTCCCTCAATAGCACTTGTTGTAATACCTCCAGCATAACCAGAACCCTCTCCAATTGGATATAAACCCTTGATATTACTTTCCATATTTTCATTTCTAATAAATTTAACAGGACTACTTGTTTTACTTTCTACTGCAGCAATTATGACATTATCATCATCAAAACCTTTTATTTTTTTACCAAAATAAGTAATTGCCTCTTTTAAAGAGGTGTTTATATAATCAGGAAATACTTCATTAATATTTGCATAGGTATAATTTCCCTTTATTTTTAAGTTTAATAAATTTTTTGGATTATAAACATTATTTTTATAGTCTTTAAACGTTTGAACTAATATTTTACCATTTCCTAAACTATATGCTTTCTTTTCTAAGTTTTCTTGATATTTTATACCATCTAAAGGACCCTCGCCAAAATCTTTATTATTAACTGTAACAATAATTGCACTATTTGATATATTACTATCTCTTTTTGAATAACTCATACCATTAATTGATAAATAACCATACTCACTCGAAGAATTTACAACAAATCCTCCAGGGCACATACAAAATGAATATACACCCCTATTAGTGCTTGCTTGATAAGTTAATTTATATTCTGCTGGTGGTAAGAAATCTTTATACTTTCCATATTGATTTTCATTAATCATATTTTGATCATGCATTATTCTAATTCCCACAGCAAAAGGTTTATTTTCCATTAAAACTCCTTTTTTATAAAGCATATTAAATGTATCTTTTGCACCATGACCAATTGCAATAATTAGATTATCTGTTTCATAAATATCTTTATTATTAATAACTACTCCGGTAATTTTATTATCCTTTATTAAGATATTTGTTAAAGTGCTTTCAAAATGTATTTCACCACCATTTAAAATAATTTTTTCACGCATATTTTTAACAATACCAGTCAATTTATCAGTACCAATATGAGGATGATTTTCATAAAGGATCTTTTCATCAGCACCATTATTATAAAATATTTCAAGTACTTTTGAAATTAAACCTTCTTTATCTTTAATACTTGTCATAAGTTTTCCATCAGAAAATGTACCTGCTCCACCCTCACCAAAAAGTACATTAGAATTTGAATTTAACTTATTATTAAGCCAAAACTCTTTAACATCTTTTTCTCTTTCCTCAACTTGTTTTCCTCTTTCAAAAACTATTACTTTATAACCAAGTGAAGATAAAATGTATGAAGCAAACATACCTGCCGGACCAAAGCCAATAATTATAATAGGTTTTGATAATATTTTATTACCAGTTACATTTATTTCATTATTAATAAAATTTGGTTCTAAAATATCTTCATTAAATCTAATTTTTTCATTTGTATTTATTAAAACATCATAAACATAAAGAACATTACTTTTATTTCTTGCATCAATAGATTTATGTAATATCTTTTGAATAGTAAAATTATCTGTTTTAATTTTCTTAGAAATCATTTCCTTTAAATTATTTGTTTTAACATCTACTTTAATATTTCTAATTCTGATCATTTATATTCCTTCCTGCAATTAAACCTGTTATAAAACATTGCATTAAATTATAACCACCACATTTACCTGTTAAATCAAGTATTTCACCAATAAAATATAAATTTTTTATAGTATTTGACTCCATCGTAGAAATATTAATATCTGTAAGAGGTATCCCTCCCATAGTTACTTGAGCTTTATCATAATCATTTGTTCCATAAACTTTTAAAGTAAATGATGTAAGATATTCCTTAAATAATTTTTTTTCATTTTCAGTAAGACTTTTATATCTAGCTGTTTCTGATATATTAGTTTTTTTAAAAATATATTTTAATACTTTATAGTTAATTATACTTTCAAATGCGTTAATTAAGCTTAAGTTTTCAAGTAATTTCATTCTATTTTCAATAAATGATTCCTCAGCAAAAGGTAAAAAATTTATTTTAATAGTTAGATTAGAATTATCCTTTACATATCCACTTAAATTAAAAACACATATACCAGAAATACCATAGTTGGTAAACTGAAGTTCACCAGTTTCACATGATAATAATTTATTATTTTTAAATAAACTTACTTTTGCATTAAGTCTTACACCAGAAAGTTCTTTAATTGAATCTGTCTTAATTTGAGTTAAACAAGGATACATTTCAGTAAAGTTAATACCTAACTTTTTAAGAATTAAATAAAGTCCTCCATCACTACCTGTTTTTGGATAACTTTTACCTCCACAGGCAACAACTAGTTTATCACATTCATATTTATTATTAATTTTAAATCCTATACTACTTTTCTTAATATCATTTACTTCCTCATTAAAAATAAAATTAATACCTAAACTTTTACATTTTTCAAAAAGTAAATTATTTACACTAGCACTATTATGTGAATATGGATAATAATAACCATTTATAATATCAGGATATATCCCTATACTTTCAAGTTTTCTATGCATTAAATCTATTTCCCCAGGATTTATAATATTTTCTATTAAATCAGAGTTTTCAGTAAAATAACAATCACTATTAATAATTTCATTTGCATAATTACATCTTCCACTTCCTGTAAGAAGAAGTTTTTTTCCTACTTTATCATTTTTTTCAATTATTGTTACATTATTATTTCCATTTTTTGCTTTTATAGCACACATCATCCCTGATGGACCTGCACCTATTATTATTATATTCATACTTTCACTCCTACGACTATTATATCAAAAAAATCCTAAAAAGGATTATTATATTTTAAAATTAGTTATCTTAATATTTTAATTATTTTAGTATAAGTTTTCTAACCATTGGTTTTGATAAAGTATTTTCTTCAGTAGTATGTAAATAGTTTTCATAAGATTTAACTTTTTTTTTTTTATAATTTTTTTTCTTCCTCCTGAAGATTTTCAATTAACTCTTTTAAAATAAGTGCACTCCCATTTAAATCATTGATTTTTTCATTAATTTCTTTTTTAGAACCCATTATTTGATCAGATATAACTTTAAAACAAACATTTAAGCCTATGAAACATAATATGTTTTTAACATTTGGAAAAGTACATACAAAACCAGTTATAGTCATAACATTAATTAATACTTCAATTAATATTTTTATTAAAAGTTTTCTAGCCTTTTTACTTTTCTGACTTTCAATATCTTTTTTCTCATTTTGCTTTTCCTCGATTAAGTTTTGAAGTTTTAAAACCATATCTGGTTCATCATTAGTTTTAATAACCTTTAAATTACCATTTTCATTTGTTACAGCATATGTATTATTATTTAAATTAATATATTCTTTATTCATAATTACCTCCGAATAAAAAGTATACTAACATTTTTATTAGTAAAAATCAATAAAAAAGATGCCTTAGCATCTATTTTGAATATATATTTTAATATCATTAAGTAAATATTCTTTACCTAATGTATGAAGTAATTCATAATTTTTTTCCAAATAAGAAAAGACATCATACTTTGTAAATAAATCGTATGCTTCTTTTCCAGATAAATTATTTTTTAGTTTATATTCTTCGAGTAAAAAAATTACAAAATCATTTAATTTCTTATCAATCTCTTGGCACATTTAAAACTCCTGTTTCTATTTCCCCTTTTAGCATATCAAATAGCATAAAATAACTAAAATACCACATTTTTGTATTTTCTTTTTCAAGCATTGTATATAACTTTGAATTATAAAGTATTTCTCTTGCTTTTTTATAAGATACTTTATAATAATTAACTATTTCATCGCAAATTGAACTTACTTTTGGAACTAAATATAAAGAAAACTCTTTATTACTCATAATCTTCCTCCAATGCATATGTGCAAATATATTTTAAATACTTTAAGGATTTTTCAGTATGAAAGGAAATTTGATTAGAAAGTTTATATGTTTTTAATCTTTCAATAGTTTCTTTATAAGTTAGTACTCCACTATCATATAAATCTAAAACTTTGTATAATGTATCGTCAGCTACTGGTCCCATAACAACATCATATTCATGAGTAAAGTTATCATCTTTTCTATTAGCATAAACAAAATCAAGCCATTTTTCTGACGCAGTTAAAAAATTTAAAACATTTAAGTCATTATCTTCATTATATTCAAATTCATTTACATATCTAAAAATTAATTTATCTGAATTTATTCTAGATTTTTTTACAAAAGTCCATTTTACTGCTTGATCATAATCAGTTGTAGTATAAAAACCTTTACCAAAATCAGTCTTATTATTAAGTAATTCAAAATCTGGAACTACTACAGGTGATAAACTTCCATGAAATAATTGCACATTAATCCCTCCATATATATTTTATCATAATTTTATTATCAAAAAAAGATGCCTTAGCATCTATTTTGAAAGAAGTTCACATACTAAATTAGAAAGTTCTGTTGGATTATCAATAGGAAGTCCTTCGATTAATTTACTTTGAGCATATAAAACTTTAGTATATTTTTCAAACTGCTTTTCATTATCTTTATATAATTCTTTTAATTTAGCAAGTATTGGATGACTATCATTTATTTCAAGTGTTAATGATGAAGATACTTTTTCACTGTTTGGCATAGCATTAATTACTTTTTCCATTTGAGTTGAAATAGCACCGTTACTTGTTAAACAAACTGGATGATTTTTAAGTTTATCAGTAATTTTTACATCACTTACTTTATCCTTTAAAATATCTTTCATTTTAGATAGCATATCTTTACTTTCTTCATTTAATTTAGAAAGTTCTTCTTTTTCATCCTTAGTATCTAAATCAAGGGATGAATCACATACATTTTTAAATGTTTTTTCCATAAAAGTATTTATAGCTCCAATTGTAAATTCATCAGCATAATCAGTTAAATATAAAATATCAAAATCTTTTTCTTTAACCATTTCCACTTGAGGTAATAAATCAATTTTTTCTACAGTTTCACCACAAGCATAATAAATCTCTTTTTGATCATTTTTCATAGAATCTACATACTCTTTTAGAGTAATAAAATCTTTTTTCTTAGAACTATAAAAGATTAATAAATCAAGTACTTTATCTTTATTTATACCATAGCTTCCATAAATACCAAATTTAATTTGATTACCAAAATCCTTAAAGAATTTTTTATAGTTCTCAAAGTCTTTAGTAAGAAGTTCTATTAATGCAGAATGAATTTTAGTTTCTATTCCCTTTGCAATTCCAAGAACATGTCTATCATTTTGAAGTGTTTCACGAGATATATTTAAAGGTATATCATCAGTATCGACTACTCCCTTTACAAAAGAATAATAATCCGGAAGTAATTTTTCACATTTATCCATAATTAGTACACCATTTGTATAAAGTTCTAATCCTTTTTTATATTCTTTATAATAATAATCAAATGGAGCATGTGATGGAATAAATAATAGTGCTTTATAATTTTCTAAACCTTCAGCATTATAATGAATTACTTTTAAAGGTTTTTCATAGTCAGAAAATTTTGATGTATAAAAGTTATTATATTCTTCCTCACTAATATCTTTTTTATCTTTTTTCCATAAAGGTTTCATAGAGTTTAAAGTTTGAACTTCAGTATATGTTTCATATTCATCCTTAGTTCCCTCTTTTAAGCGAGAATTTTCTACTTCCATCATAATAGGATATTTTATATAATCACTATATTTTTTAATAAGATTTCTAATAGTGTATTCTTCCATAAAATCAGAATATTTTTCATCTTCAGTATCATCTTTTAAATAAAGAATAACATCTGTACCATTTTCTTTTTTTGTAGCCTTACCAATAGTGTAACCCTCGACTCCTTCACTAGTCCAAATATATGAATCATCACTACCAATCTTTTTAGAAATAACTTCAACTTTTTTAGATACCATAAATGCAGAATAAAAACCTACACCGAATTGTCCAATTATTTCACTATCTTTACTATCAGGATTTTCCTCTTTAAATCTAAGTGAACCACTTTCTGCTATTGTACCAAGTGATTTATCAAGTTCTTCTTCATCCATACCAATACCATTATCTGAAATAGTAATTGTTCTATCAATTTTATTTACAGAAATAAATATTTTAAAATCTGCTGGATTAATATTAAGTTTTGCATCTTTAGATTTTTCAAAAGCAAGCTTATCAATTGCATCACTTGCATTAGATATAAGTTCCCTTAAAAATATTTCCTTATTTGTATAAATTGAGTTAATCATTAAATCAAGTACTCTTTTACTTGATGACTTAAATTCTTTCTTTTTCATTATTTTCATCTCCAAGAATGTTATACCACATAAAAATAGCACTTGTCAAGTTAAAGTGCTATTAATTATTAACTTACAACATACACATCATTATATGTTCCACTTCCAAGTAACTTACTTTCAGAGGATAGAGAAACTACACCACGAGCCGCACTACGACGATAAATAACACTGACATAACTCAGACCACGAACCGGACCAAGTACAAACACAAGCGAATAACTACCACTGAAACTAAAAGGGGAGCCCGCCCAATATGCCATACTATTATTTAAATAGAAAGCACTGTTGTCCGTATTATATTTTCCACCCGCTAGCACAATTTCATCCGCTGTTATTAGTCCTAAATCATTTGTTACCACATCCGCAGTATTACATTCAAATGTAGGTGTTGGAGTACTTGAACTTAATCTAGTATATGGAGCATAGTCAATACGACTGCCAGTCGATGCCCATGTACTTGATGTATTTCTATCATTGCAAAATGTTGTTTTAGCAAATCTTGGTGTACTTATGTTTTCATTAAAATATTTTGTATACCAATTATCTAAATATGTTTTTATTGTACTATTTGTTATACTATCTGTTGTTGTTCCTCTTTGAGAGCCTACAGTATATTGAAATCCTACATATTCCGCATGATTATAATCATTATTATATGCTGTAAAACCCATATTAGTGTTTGCTCCGGTTATTGCTACTTTTGTACTTTCACTTGGTGCTTTACTTCCTGCATATATCATTTTTATTTTATTATCTTTATCTACTCTTATTATTCTCCAGTACATATCATCTCCTTTATGGGCATATGTTACTGCTTTACATTTATAGTTATATGAAGAACCATACATATCTGAATCAACTCCAGTTTGACACTCTGCTAGGGTTGGGTAATCTATATAATATTTTCGTGAACTATTGCCATCATACCATACTTCATCAGTAGAGTTTTCATCAACAAAACCTCTGTAAACAATTTGGTCTTCTTTAAACTTACCATATTTTACCCAGTTATTGTCTACTGCACCTCTATAATAATATGTTTTACCTGTTCCTTCGGTATATGAATACATTCCAGCATTACTAGTTTCTATACTTGCAAATGAAGGCGCTGTTTTTGCCTCAATAGCAGTTTTTCCTCCATTATTTGCAAGTATTGTTTCATAACCTTTTTTAACTGATGAGCCATCTTCTGAAGAGCATCCTTTACTTATTGCATATATTTTACCTGTAAAGTTTTTTCCGCCTAATTGTGCTTGACTTACATCTAAGTTATAATATCTTCCTGTTATTTTCCATCTTACTGATTGAGTACTTCCTAAACTTTGTATTTTAGCTCCCTCGACTAACTTATAATATTTATTTGTACTATCATAATAACTTTGTATATTTGCATGATCAAAATTTGTTTCTGTAGCAAAATGATTATTTCCATTCATACCATTTACTTCAATTGTTATTTCTTTTGTAGCACCACTTGTTTTTGTCGTTGTACCTTGTCCATAAACATTACTTCCTGCATCATATTCATAAACTATATCATATGTACATGTTGTAAGTAAGTTTGCTGCACCAGTTAAATTTACTGTTAGTGTTGCAGTATTTGAGGCTGCGGCTATTTCATTATTTGAGGCTGTTTGACTCATATTTGCTGCTGGTGCTTGTAAATTAAGTTGTGTTGCATTTGAAATAAATGTTGCATTTCCAGGTGAAACTGCATTAATATTTACTGCTACATTATTATTTAAATTTACATTAAATGTTCCAAAATATGCAAATGAAGCAACTCCTATAATAATTATTAATAATACTGATGCAAACACTGCTAGTGATTTTGTTATTTTACTTTTATCCATAATATCCACCTATCCCTTATAAATACTGGAATCATTTTTCTTAAATCTTATACATATAGGAAAATTTAATGCCCATTTTATGGAATATGGTACTAGATTTTTAACTAAATTGATAGTATAATTTAGTAGTAAGGTAAGTAAATACGTGTGTACATTTTCTCAAATGTATAAGATTTAAGAAAATACGAACAAGGTAAATACTGATATAGTGAGAAATTTAGGTTATAAAAAAAAACTCAAAATTTTTTATTTTTTTTGAGTTTTTTAAATAGATTATTTTATAGCATAAGTATTCTTTTTAAGTGGTTTAAAGCCTACATTAATTAGTTCATCCATTGTAACTATTTTATTATTTAAGGCTTCTTTAATAGTATAACTTTTACCATTAACTATAACAATTACATTATGACTTTTTATACAAGTAAAATAATAATCTTGATAATAAAATTCTAATGCCATAGCACATTCTCCATTAGATTTATCTTCGATTGTAATAGTTTTTTCATTTATAATGTCTTCTTTAGGATCTTGTGATATAACTATGTCATTAATAATAGTTTTTTCTTCTTTAACTGGATCAATATTCTTTTCTACTTCTTTTGGAATAGTTACATTTGAATTATAAAGTGTATTTTGATTATTATCTATATTATAAAATCTAATAGTAATCTTTTTGTTATTATCAACTTCTTGATTAACTGTATCTTCTTTAACTTTTGTAAAGGCATTTGATAACTTTATATTATTATCATTAACTATTGATACTGTAACAAGACTATTTTTATAATCTTTTATAAAAATTCCAATTATAGAAAATTCTATAACAATTAAAGTAATAAGAATTGTAGTTACTTTTTTTGTATTCATAATAATCTCCTTATTTCTTAGCTATTTCTTTATTAATGTTTATAATTTCTACATTATTTGAATTAATTTTATCTAAAGAATAATTATGTATATTGATATCTTTGCAATATGCATAAAGTGCTCCAGAAATTAAACAAATTAGTATACTCATAACAGAAACAGTAATAAAATATGTACTTTTTTTCATTAACTTTCCCCCCTTAAGTAATTTAATTATAGCATACTTTTTTAAAATTGTAAAGTATGTGTAAAATAGTCATTATATTTGATTTTTTTAATATACTTAAATGGAGGTATTTTACTTTGGGACTAAATGATAAAGAGGTTTTAGAGTTAAGAAAAAAATATGGTAGTAACGAAATAACAAGAAAGAAAAGTAATACATTTTTTAAGATACTATTGGAGTCACTATCTGATCCAATAATAAAAATACTTTTAATAGCACTTTCTATTAAAATAGTTTTTTTATTTAAAAATTTTGATTGGTATGAAACACTTGGAATTGTTATTGCAATCTTTTTAGCATCTTTTATTTCTTCGATAAGTGAATATGGTTCTAATAAAGCATTTGAAAGATTATTTGAAGAAAGTAGTAAATTATCTACAAAAGTATATCGTAATGGAAAACTCACCACTATTTCCTCAAAAGAAATTGTTATAAATGATTTACTTCAAATATCATCTGGAGATAAAATATGTGCAGATGGTATTATTAAGGAAGGAAGTTTGCAAGTTGATGAATCCTTTATTACTGGTGAAAGTAAGGAAGTAAATAAAAAAATTGGTGATAAAGTTTATAGTGGAAGTACAATATATAAAGGTAGTGCTAAAATAAAAGTAACTGAAATTGGTGATAAAACATTTATGGGAAGTATTTCCTCCGGTGTACAAGAAAAAACATGTGAAAGTCCTCTTAAAGCAAGACTTAGAGTACTTGCAAAAAGTATTAGTAAACTTGGTTATATTGGAGCCTTTTTAGCAAGTTTTGCCTACCTTTTTATGCAAATTGTTGTTAAAAATAATTTTAATTTAGAACTTATTATTGAAACAATTAAAAATATACCACTTATGCTTAACTATTTATTTTATGTTCTAACTTTAACTGTAACTATCATTATTGTGGCAGTTCCCGAAGGACTTCCTATGATGATTACTTTAGTACTTTCATCTAATATGAAGAAAATGCTTAAGGATAATGTATTAGTACGTAAACTTGTAGGTATAGAAACAAGTGGTAGTTTAAATGTACTTCTTTGTGATAAAACTGGAACTCTTACAATGGGTAAATTAAATGTAAAGTATATAATAGCTAAAAATGGTAAATGTTTTCAAAATAAAAATGAATTAAAATGTTATGAAAAATATTATAATATTTTAACTAAATCTTTATATTTAAATAATGAAAGCGTTTTTGATAATGATAAAATCATAGGTGGAAATACCACAGATAGAGCAATAAAAAGGTTTACAGGAAACATGCAAATAAATGATGAAATAATAAATAAAAAATTATTTTCTTCAGAAGATAAATATAGTATGGTTCAAACAAAAGACTATTATTTTTATAAAGGTGCATGCGAAGTACTTCTTGAAAAATGTCAAAAATATTTAAGTTTATCTGGTAATGAAGAAAAATTTATTTCAAAAAGTTTTATTCAAAGTATGGTTAATAGTTATACTTCAAAAGGTTATCGAGTACTTGTAAATGCATATGGTAAAAATAAAGATGACCTAGTATTTATTAATATAATTGTTATCGCAGATACTTTAAGACCTGAGGCAAAACCAAGTTTAGATTTAATAAAAAATGCTGGTATAAAAACTATTATGATTACTGGTGATGCCAAAGAAACAGCTGTAAGTATTGGAAAAGAACTTGGACTTTATAATGATAAATCTATTGCTTTAACTCATAATGAACTTTCCGTACTTACTGATGAGCAAATAATTAATCTATACCCTAACCTTTGTATTATTGCTAGGGCTTTACCTCAAGATAAAAGTAGACTTGTAAGTATTCTTCAGTCTTATAAACTTGTTGTAGGTATGACTGGTGATGGAGTTAATGATGCTCTTGCCCTTAAAAAAAGTGATGTTGGTTTTGCTTTAGGAAGTGGTTCTGAAGTTGCTAAAGATGCAAGTGATATAGTCATTTTAGATAATAATATATCTTCGATTTGTAAAGCAATTTTATATGGTAGAACAATTTTTAAAAGCATAAGAAAATTTATTATCTATCAGCTTACTGTTAATGTTTGTGCTTTAATTCTTTCCATCATTGGAGTCCTTTTGGGAATATCTACACCAATTACTATAATTCAAATGTTATGGCTTAATATGATTATGGATACTTTTGCAGGACTAGCCTTTTCTTATGAACCTCCGCTTAAGGAATACTTAAATGAAAAACCAAAAACTAAAGATGAAGTTATTTTAAATAAATATATGTTTAATCAAATTATAGTTAATGGAACATATTGTGCTATAATTTGTTTATTATTTTTAAAACTACCAATTATTAGACATTTTATTAGGAATTCCGAGGGAGATAAATTCTTATACACAGCTTACTTTGCATTATTTATTTTTATGGGTATTTGTAATTCTTTTGCATCCCGTACACATAGATTAAATATTTTTGCTCATATCTTGCAAAATAAAGTTTTCTTAATTATTAATGCTTTTATCTTCTTTGCTCAAATTTATATTATTTATTATGGAGGAAATTTATTTAGAACTTATGGACTAACTTTCAAAGAATTATTATTCTGTCTTATTTTATCTTTAACAGTCTTCCCTATTGATTATCTTCGTAAATATATTCTTAAAAAAAGAAATATAAAAATTGGTGTTTAAAGGTGCTATTTGCATCTTTTTTATGTCTTATTTTGGCATGTTTTATCGAAATGCTTGCAATTGGTTTTTTATATGTATAATAACTACTCGAACGTGCTGGTCATGACGCTCTCTTCTTAATTTTTTCTAGGGGTTTTGGTGCACCAAGATTTTTCACTAGATGAAAGGAGGAACGGTAAATGACCAAAAAGAAACTCGAAAGAGTAGTAATTTTGATTATCATTTTATTATTTTGGAATAGCTACCCAGAATATATAAAACGCGCCGTCCAGATTATGATAGAAATCATCATATGGTTATACCATGTTTTGAAATCTATTATAGCTAGATAGCGCTATCTAAGAAATCGGGTAACGCGAACTTCCTTCACGTTCACCTATTTATAATATACCATTTATTTATACATTTATGCAAGATGTTTATCTTGTATTTTTTACAATGTATTATCATAATTCTATAATAATATACAAATTATTGTTTATTAAAAAAATGTAAGATTTTTTGTCTTACATTAATAATTTATCAATTTGATTATTATAGTTATCACTATTTGTAATAAATGAACCACTTATAACTAAATCCACTTTATCCTTAACTAGTTTAATAGTCTCATCATTTATACCACCATCAATAGCAATATTAAATTTATAGATATCTTTTACACTATATAGATAATCTATGGTAGGAATAACCTTTCTTAAAAAAGGTTGACCTCCTTTACCTGGATTTACACTCATAACTAGAACCTCATCAACCAAAGAAAAATATTTTATATAATCCATTACATTATCATCTGGATTTATAGCAATACCTACTTTAATATTTAATGATTTGATATACTCTATAATGTCTTTAGTATCTTTTACATTATGAATTATTATTTCATCAACATTAAGTCCTTTTAACATATCTACATATCTTTTTGGATATTCTACCATAAGATGTACATTTAACTTTTTATTTACTCTATTAAATAAATTAAGAAAGTCTTCTTTATTAAAATTATTTGTTTTAACATATGAGCCATCACATATATCACAGTGCACAAAATCAGCTTTAGAATTTTCTATCTTTTTAATAAAGTCTTTATAATCTTTACTACTTAAATAACTTACTGCGATTTTCATATATCTCCTTTAGAAAAAGTTTATAATTTTCATATCTACTTGGAAGTATCTCTTTATTATTTTCAATATTACAACCTTGTGTATTAATATGATTACAATCATTATATTTACATTTAAAGTTTGAAAACTCTACAAAAGCATTATTTAAATCTTCAAAAGAAATATTTTCTAATGAAAGACTACTAAAGCCTGGAGTATCACTTATAAAAAAGCCATCTTCTTTATATAAAGTTACCATTCTTGTTGTATGTTTACCTCTTTTTATCTTATCACTGACATCACCAGTTTTTAGCTTAAAGTTCTTATCTATTTCGTTTAATAAACTAGATTTTCCTACTCCTGATGGTCCTGCAAAAACAACTGTATTGTCTTTTAATTCTTCTTTTAGTTTTTCTAGTCTCTTGACAACTTCTGTTCTGAT
>OMNT01002547.1_pt1 | contig 14449 bp, 7 predicted proteins | sample 1672551 | NCBI WGS metagenome assembly OMNT01 (sample SAMEA3136698, study PRJEB25190) | human gut metagenome
GCCGTGGAAAGAGCGTATATGCGTATGGAGGATGAACTGGATCGGCGCATCGACAACATCGAAAGCGAGTATCCCGGCTATGATGAGTACCGCTATTCGGTAGACGAGATCGGGCACAACCCGTATGCTCTCATCTCCTACCTGACAGCAAAGTATGTGTCCTTCACGCCTGCTGAAATGCAGTCTGAACTGGAAGCGCTGTTTCAGGAGCAATATCGGCTGAGCGTTACGGAGAGCATCGAGATCCGCTACAGAACCGAGGAACAGCCGGTGACTACCATTGACCCCGAAACCGGCGAAGAGATCACTACCATCGAAACCGTAGAAGTACCATATGAGTACAAGATCCTGTCCGTGGAGCTGCTGAACCGAGGCATCCCCCTATCTGCCTTGGATGCAGAGCAGTCCGAGATATACGCCGTACTCATGGAGACCCGTGGCAACAAGCCGGAGATGTTCGATTCGGAGGATAACCCATTCGTAGGTTCTCTGGATATCACACCGCCTACGCTATATGAGATACCGCCTGCGGCACTTGCCGACCCGCAGTTTGCAGCCCTCATTCGGGAAGCGGAAAAGTATCTGGGCTATCCCTATGTGTGGGGCGGCAGCAAGCCCAGCACATCCTTTGATTGCAGCGGCTTTACCTGCTGGGTGCTGAATCAGAGCGGCGTGGCAAACGTTGGGCGCACCAATGCGAGAGGCTTGTATAAGCTTTCCACGGTGGTGTCCCGTGCGGAGGCCAAACCAGGTGACCTCATCTTCTTTACCGGTGCAAGGGCAGCACAAATCGGGCATCCCGTCACCCATGTGGGCATCTATGTGGGCAACGGCATGATGATCCACTGTGCGGGCAACGGTGTGGAGTATCACACCATCGACAGCAAGTATTACAAAAAGAATTTCTATGCCTTTGGCAGATTAGGAGGTTAAGTGCATGAATCCAAGGATTGAGAAGATCAATCAGGAAATCCAAAAACATCAGGAGCGGATACAGCGAAGTCAGGAGCGCATTCGCGAACTGGAGCAGCAGCGCACGGAGCTGGAAAACACCGAGATCATCGGGCTTGTCCGTTCTATCCACGCAACGCCGGAAGAGCTTGCAGAGCTGCTGCGCTCCATGAAAAGCAAAGGAGTGAGCAGCTATGATTAAGAAACGCCGTGTCCGATTGCTTGCCTTTTTGACCGTCATGCTTTTAAGTATGACGATTTTTTCATCCGTAGCGCTGGCAGATGGCAGCGAGAGAACCGAGCCTGTGGAAACGCCCCAGCCTACCGTTGCGCCCACACCTGTTCCAACGCCTATAACCCAAGGCAGCGCCTATACCAATGAGGGCAATATGGCGCTCGTGGACAATCTCTTTGCAAAGAACACCAACAAGCAGTTCATTACAGTAGAGAGCAAAAACGGGCAGCTTTTCTATATTGTCATTGACTACGACGCAGTGCAAAATGAGGAAACCGACAGTTATGCGGTGCATTTTCTGAACATGGTGGACGAGGCTGACCTCACGGCGCTGTTGGAGGAATTGGATATTGATGTTCCAGACACAACGCCTGAATCCACACCCACGCCCAAGCCTACCGTGGAGGTTGTGCCGGAGCCTGATGAGCCCAATGGTGTAAACAGCAGCATTCTGCTCATCGTCTTTGCGTTGCTTGTGGACGGTGTTATCCTTTATTATTTCAAGGTTATCAAGAAAAAGCCCAAGCAGAAGGTGCCTTCCTACACGGACGAATACGACATGGATGACGACGACATCTGGGAGAAAGAAGTATAACCAGGTTCACCGACAGTCCCTTTGAGCGGATGATGGTGCAGCGACCCAAGACAAGAAAACAGGAGCAGGAGGTTTTCGCTGTGCTGCTTACAGAGCAGGATCACGACAATCGCAAACAACAGAATAAAGAGGATGAAAAGCGAAATTCAGTATCGCAGAAAAATGGGTAACCCACCCTAAATTAGCCCCGATATTCGGTTGAACGAGTATCGGGACTTTTGCATTTCACAACAAATCTAAACAGTAAAGGAGAAACCAATGACATCAAAGAAAAATCGAATTTTTAGCCTGCTGCTGACCATGCTTCTGCTGTTCAGCTTCTGCTCAACAGCGTTTGCGCTGAACATCGTGGATGAAGATCTCTACGATTACTTTGAGTATTACGCTGACGGCACATGGCAGGATCTCAACACTGTCATGTACACGGATTCTGCTGACGGCGATGTAGGCTACTGCATCGAGCATGAGGCAAAGCCGCCCAGACCTTCCGTGGACTATGTGCCCTACGATATTTCAAACCTGTTCAATAACTATACCCTGACCGGTATTCAGGCTATCCTCAATCGCGGCTATCCTGCGGATAACAATGGATTTAGCGATGAAGCTGCTTTCTACGCCACTGCCAATGCCCTGCGTTTCTGGATCAAGGAAAGCTGCGGTCAGGGCTACGACTTCATGATCCTGTCCAACGGTCTTGTCCGTGTGAAGTCCGGCGGCGAAGCCGTGTGGAACTGGTGTATGGAACTGCTTCAGTACGCCCGCAGCCAGGATGTGGGCGGCAGCGCCTCGGTGTATGTGTCTCCCTCTTCTCCCAAGTGGACACTCTCCAATGGCCAGCTGACCACCTCTCTTTCCGTATCCTCCAGCAACGGTTATTCCATCACTGTCAGCGATCCCAATGTGACCATTTCCGGCTACACCGGTGGCAGAAGCGACAGGCTGACCGTTACTGCGCCTGCCTCCCTGTCCGGAACCTCCGTTTCTCTTTATCTCACAGCTACCGCAGGTAGTGTACATACCGTGGATCTTGGTTTCTATGAACCTGATGGCAGCACCCGCCAGAAGCTGGTTTTTGTTGAAATGGTATCCGGCACCACGGGCCAGTCCAAGACCATTTCCATCACCGGCGAGTTTTACGATCTCACCGTGAATAAAACGGATGCTTCCACCGGCGCGGCGCTTGACGGTGCAAAGTTCAAGCTGACTTCCAGCGGCACCACCATCGGCCTTACCCAGACCGCAGCGGGCAAGTATTCCGCAGGCGGTTCTCTTACCGAATTTACAACCAGCGGCGGCACAGCCACTATCACCGGCCTTCCTGCAGGCAGCTATCAGCTGACGGAGGTTTCCGCTCCCAGCGGATACATGGTATCCGAGGCCAAGCCCATCACGCTCAATAAGAATACCTCCGTGACCGTAGCGAATACCCCTGCGGCACTTACCATCGTTAAGAAGGATGCTGTCAACGGCGATGTGCTCCCCGGTGCAACATTCACTCTGTTGGACAGCGCAGGCAACCCCGTTGCGATTACTTCCGCAGGGGATGGGAGCTATACCGTAAGCAACAACGGTTCTACCACCTTTACCACCGGCAGCGATGGCAAAGCTATTATTCGTCAGCTCCCCAAGGCAAGCTATACTCTCAGGGAAACTCCTATGGACGGGTATAACACCCTTGCGGATGTTGCTGTGAACTTCGCGGGAGCGAATGTTGTGACCGTAGAGAACCAGCCTACTGTTCTGGAGTTCACCAAAACTGACTCCGTAACAAGCGAAGCGCTGGATGGCGGTACCTTCCGCATCTCTGACAGCAATGGTACTGCAATGCTACTTGCCAAACTGGAAGATGGCGTATACCGCAAGTCCCCCGATGGAACAGATACTTTTACTACCAACAAAGGTAAGGCTACTATCTATGGGCTGTCTGCTGCACAGTACACCGTCAGCGAGGTTTCTGCACCCAACGGCTACACCAAGGATGCAGATAAGACCGTCACCGTAACAAGCAGCGGCAAGGCCACCGTCACCATGGCGGACAGTCCTATGGCGCTTCGCTTCAACAAGACCGATACTTTGAGCGGAAGCGCAATCGACGGCGGTAAGTTCAGCCTGTATAGCGGCGATGAACTCATCAAGCTCCGCAAGGTGGAAGATGGCGTATATGCCCCTGCTGCAAACGGCAGCACCACATTCACAACCCACAACGGTACAGCCATGATCGCACCCCTTGCAGCAGGCAGCTACACCATCTCCGAAGAGCAGGCTCCCGATGGTTTCGCAGCAGCTACGGATGTAACCGCCACCGTCACCGGGAGCAGCACTTACACCAACCCTGCTGTGGCAGCTATGCAGGACAAGCCCCTTGCGCTTACCGTGAACAAAGTATCTTCCATTACGAAGCAGCCCATCGGCGGCGCAGTATTCCGCCTGTATGACAGTCGCGGCAACTCTATCAAGGTATCTGCCATGGCAGGGCATGATGGTTGGTTTGCAGTGGATGCAAACGGCGACGCTGACTTTACCATTCCCGCGTCCGGTTCAGCGACTATCCTGTATCTTCCCCAGGGCAGCTATGAGCTGAAAGAGGTTTCTGCTCCTGAAGGTTATGCCATCTCTCGCGGAACTTCTACCGCAGTCGTGGGCAGCTATAACACCTATACTACAGCTGCATCTATCACCGTGGAGAATGAACCTCTTGCCATGCTGCTGGACAAGGTGGATGCTTCCGACAAATCTCCCCTTGGTGATGTGGCGTTTAAGATCAAGGACAGCGAAGGCAACTATCTTCGCTTTGCCAAGCAGGAGGACGGCAGTTACTATGTGACCGCCGATGGAGAGAACTCCTTCAAGACCAATGCAGAAGGACTTGCCAGCGTTCTGTTTATTCCCACAGGCACTTACACTTTGGAGGAACAGCAGCATCCCGGCTTTGCTCCTACCGAAGCGCAAGAATTCACTGTAACCGCAGAGAATACCGCAAGCTATCCTGCAAAGGTGGGCGTGGAAAACTGGCCTCTGTACTTCACTTTGACCAAAACCAATAAACTGACGGGCAAAGCCCTTGCAAATGTTCCTTTCAAGCTCACTGACAGTTCCGGTAATGCGCTCCGTTATACCCAGCAGGAGGATGGCAGTTATAAAGTCATCGCATCCGGTGCGGATACCTTCCTGACGGATGTTGATGGTAAGGCGCTGATCTCCCATATCCCCGAGGGCAGCTATAAGCTGGTGGAACAGACCTATGATATGTACGCTACCCATGCGGAAGTGATCGTTGCAGTAGCAGATACCAACACGGAAGCCACTCCCGCAAATGCAAGCCTTAAAAACTGTCCTACTGCTTTTAAGCTGACTAAAGTGGATGCGGAGACCAAGTCTGCACTGGACAACGTGAAGTTCATCCTGAAGGATGCGTCCGGCAATGTGGTTCCCATCGCCCTGATGGATGACTGTACCTATCGTCCTGCCTATGCGGTTGGTGAGGATACCGTTGCTATCAGCAACGCCACTCTGACCACGGACGGCAATGGAGAGATCGTAATTCACTATCTCAAGCACGGTGCTTACACCCTGATTGAGCAGCAGAAAGCGGGATATGCGCCTTTGAAGGACATCTCCTTTGAGATCACTCCTGCCTATTCTACCGAAGCGCCCCTTGCCATGACCGTGGAGAATATTCCCGGTACGCTTGTCATTTCCAAGACGGATGCTGTTACGAAGGCAGCGCTGCCCGGTACCCGTTTCAAGGTGCTGGACGAAAGCGGCAATGTCATCAAACTGGTACAGGAGAACGGTGTATATCGCCCTGCCAAAGCCACCGAAACCGGCATGGATGAACTGACCGTAGGTGCTGACGGTACTGCCACCGTAAAGTACATCACCGGCAAAGTGGCCATCCGTGAAACCGGCACTCCCGCAGGCTATGCTTACGCAGCAGATGCCACCGCAACCGTGGGTATGACCGCCATTTCCAATGAGAATGGCGATGCGGCCCTTGCCATGGAGACCGTGGAGATTGCCGATCAGCCCCTTGCGCTGAGAATCAGTAAGATCCACGCAAAGACACTGAAGCCCCTGAAGGGTGCTGCCTTTGAAATCAGAAGTAGCGACGGTGTTACTCCCATGACTTTTGAACTGAAGGATGGCATCTATTGGTATAGCAAGGCGGGAAGCATTACCATCATTACCATGGATGAAAACGCACAGGCTCTGATCTGCGGCCTACCTGCCGCCAAGTACAAGCTGGTGGAAACCGTAGTTCCCAACGGGTTCTTCCCTGCACCTGCACAGGATTTCACCATTCAGCTCACGGATACATACGAAAAGCCCCTTGAGATCACTGTCACCAACACCCCCGAAGTCAAGCTGGGGCTTGACTCTGACAAGTGGGACGATGTGCTGCTGATGGGCGGCGGCATTCTGCTGCTTGCAGGCGCTGCAACATTCATTTTCATCAGAAAGCGCAGAACTACCAGATAAGAACTGAATGAGAAGCGGGAGGCATTTGCCTCTCGTTTCGCATTATGAGGTATGTATGAAAAAGACGATTTTCGTGCTGTTGATTCTGCTTTGCATTGGGCTTGGTGCTTACTTGGGAGTTCACTATTCGATCTTCATTATCCCGCAACGCACATCTCAAGTGTTGGTTGGTGAAAACGTTACTCCGGTGCCCACAGGGCAGACGCCAAAACCAATCACTACACAATCTCAGCCAACAACAGAACAGCCTTTACAGGAAAGCACTCCTGCTGCAATTCCCGATATTCTGCCCGTGGAAGAACCTGTGGAGCCATCTATACCCTACAATGCTAACGGTATATTAGGGCATCTCATCTACGATGGCAAAAGCGTCGTTGTGCGGGATGACATCGATGCAGATACGCTGGAGAAAAGCCCCGGATGGGTGTCGGATAGTTCACTACCCGGTAACTCCGGAATGAGTATTATCTTCGGGCATAGGAACCGCAAGCATTTGAAGCTGATCGAACCTATCGAGGTGGGCGATACCATCTCTTTTCGCTTTGTATCCGACAATCGCTTGGTGTCCTATGAGGTGACGGATGTGCAAATATTCGAGAAAACCTCAGACTGGACATTGCCTGTAACGGACGAGGATGTATTGGTGCTTGTAACCTGCTATCCCTTTGAGTACACAGGTAATGCACCGGGCAAGTTTCAGGTGATTGCAAGGCTGAGCAAAAATCTCACGGGTTGAATTCTCGAAATAACACGGGTTGGTAAAGATCCATTTACCTAATGGTTTATTTATAAGCTCATCCTGATAGTGCTCGTATCACAAATCATTAAAACAAAATAGCACAAAAATTGAAAATAAAACCAAGCAAATTGTTAAAGTGCTTTCCAACTATAGAAATCAGAAAGGAGCCACGCCATGGAACAAAAAAGCAGCAAAGACCGCTTGCGGGAGATCACCGACAGCATCGAACAGGGCATCAAAGACCTGTTTGAAAGCGAGAAATACAAACAGTACCTTCGCACCATGTCACGCTTTCACCGTTACTCCGTCAACAACACGTTGCTGATTGCAATGCAGCGCCCGGATGCTACCCGCGTTGCCGGGTTTAGCAAATGGCGGAATCAGTTTGGACGGCATGTGCGCAAAGACGAAAAAGGTATCCAAATCATCGCGCCCACGCCATATAAAAAGAAAATCGAAGAAATAAAGCTCGACCCCGATACCAAAGCGCCTCTGCTGGATAAGGACGGGAACGCCATCATGGAGGAAAAGGAGATTAAAATCCCCATGTTCCGAGTGGTATCCGTCTTTGACGTTTCCCAGACCGAGGGCAGACCGCTGCCGCAGCTTGCAAACACCCTCACGGGCAAGGTTGAGCAATACGATGTCTTCATGGAAGCGCTTCGCCGTTTATCGCCACTTCCCGTAGAAGAAGCCGCCATGCAGAACAGCACGGACGGTTTCCTGAGCCTGAAAGACCAAAAGATCTGTATCCGTAAAGGCATGAGCGAAGTGCAGACCGTGTGCGCTGCTATACATGAGATCGCCCATGCAAAGCTGCATAATGCCGCTTTGCCCGTTCCTGAAAACGCACCGCTGTATCAGGAGGTAGAGATTTTCGACATCCCCGCCTTGTTCTCCAATGGAAGGATTTTATCCGAGAATGTTCCGGAAGGGCTGTTCCGATATGACCTTCGCGGTTCAGATTACGACCCCCGCTATCCCGTTACGGTGGAAGAACGAGTGGTCGTGAACCACGCAGGTACAATACTTACCGCTAAGCCCTTAAAACTTCCCGAAAGCGGCAGGCTTGCTCTCACGGACGAAGAAGGGCTGAACTTTACGGGCGGAGAGATCACAGCGTATCAATTCCGTGAGGAACAGAAAAAAGACCTCCACACCGAAGAAGTGGAAGCGGAAAGCATCTCATACACGGTTTGCCAGTATTACGGCATCGAAACCGCCGACAACAGCTTTGGGTATATCGCGGGCTGGTCACAGGGTAAGGACTTGCAGGAACTTCGGGCAAGCCTTGAAACCATCAACCATACCGCATCGGAACTCATTACGGATATCGACCGCAACTTTGCGGAGATATGCAAAGAGCGCGGTATCACGCTTGCAGCTGCAGAACAGCCCAAGGAAGCCATGTATCAGCTTGACGACAGTATGCTGCTACATCTTCAGCCTACGGACAGCGGATATGACTACACCATTTACGACAGCGCAGACAAGCACATTCTGGACGGCGGCAGGCTTTCGGATGCGGCATTGGATATCGCCGCTGCACAGCGTGAAGTATTTGCCCTGCATGAGATGGAACCGGATGTAATTGAAGAACTCTCCCAAACGGAAATGCAGCGGGTACTGGAAAACACGGACGGAAAGATACTTGGCGCATACGCCATATATCAGCTTAAGGACAGCGAGGAAAACCGTCCCTACCAGTTTTCCTCCCTTTCCGAATTGATGCGCAGCGGACTTTCCGTGGAGCGGGAACGGTACGAAATGAAATACTCGGATGTGTTTGCAGGTAAGGGCGATACCTACGACAACCTGAACGCACTGTATCACAAATTCAATGTGGATCAGCCCAAGGATTTTACCGGGCACAGCCTCTCCGTCAGCGACATCATTGTGCTGCGCCGACCCGAAGGCGTAACCTACCACTATGTAGATTCATGGGGCTTTCGGGAACTGTCCCCGAACTTTACGCCATTAGAAAATCCCCTGAAAAATGCAGAGATGTCCCTTGAAGATGACTATGGCATGATCGATGGCATCATCAACAACGGAAAAAGGTCTACAGTCGCCGAACTGGAAGCGCAGGCAAGCTCCGGTCAGCCCATATCCCTCATGGACTTGGCGGATGCCGTTCACCGAGAGCAAATGGGCAAGCGCCTATCCGTCATGCAGCAGCTCAAGACCGCAAACAGGCAGGAACCCAAGAAAACAGCGTCCAAAGACGCAGAAATGGAGAGATGAAATGAACGCTCAATTCACCCACGACGAAATCAACCTGATGTGCATCTACAATCCCGGCAGCAGAAAAGCCCTGATACAGGAGCTTACCCACATGAAAACCTTCCTTGAGCGAGATGAAGCAGACCTTCTTGCGCTTACGGAAAGCACCATCAATAAGCTGAACCGAATCACGGATGCGGAATTTGAACAGATTGAACTGATCCCCGACTACGACAAGGAGGAATAACAGTGCCAACGGTACAGAGCATATTGCAGCTGATAGACAACACCACAGAACAGATCACCCGCAGCAAGCAGAATTGGACGGCATTCCTTCGCACCGCCGCTCAACTGTACAAATACCCATACGCCGAGCAGGTTATGATCTATGCCCAGCGACCGGATGCAAAAGCCTGTGCCAAATATGACCTGTGGAACAGGCGTATGGGGCGATATGTGCGGCGAGGTTCCAAGGGCATCGCCCTCATTGACAGTTCAGGCGACAGACCACGGCTCAAATATGTATTCGACATTTCCGATACGGGCGGCAGGGAGCACTCCCTCCGCCCTTTGCTTTGGGAATTGCGGCTGGAACATGAGGATGTAGTATCGGATGCACTGCATAACCGCTTCGGTATTTCCGCAAGGGAAGGCTTCATTGAACAGATCCGCAGCATAGCGGCACTGTTTGCAGATGATTACTGGCAGGACAATCGTGGTGACCTGCTCTATAACATTGACGGCAGCTATGCCGCAGAATATGATGAGTTTAATCAGGAGGCCGCCTTTACGCAGACTGCGGCGCTGGGTATCACCTATGTCACCCTCACAAGATGCGGCTTTGATCCCGAGGACTTTATCGACAATGTTGAATACCTGAATGTGTTCGACTTCAACACGCCCAATGCGGTCAATGCCCTTGGCATGGCGGTAAGCAGCGGCGCAGAGCAGTTGCTCAGACACATCGAAGTTACGGTAAAACAATACGACAGACAGCAGGAAACGGAAAGGAGCAAAGAACATGAACGAGATCACCTACAAGCAGAACGGGGACTATCTGATTCCCGAACTGATCCTGCCGGAACAGACGGAGAGCATCGGCAAGTACGGGAGGATGCGGAAGAACCACCTGAAGGAGCACAGACCGGTACTGTTCAACAGCCTGCTGCTGAGCGGGAAGCTGTACCCCCACCTGCTGGAGATCGAGCAGACAGCGCAGAACCGCCTCACGCGGCTGATGCAACAGCTCACAGCAGCCCAGGGCGTGAACGAGAGCCTGAAAGCGAAAGACCCCATGCAGTGGACGGGACGCATGAACAACTGCAAGGCACAGGCCGAGGAAATGATCCTGACAGAGCTGATTTACAGCTAAACATACCGGTTCAGCTGAGCCTGTTCCCAACCGAGGAAGAACAAAAAACCTATATCGAAACAGCAGCGGAGAGCGTATCCTTTACGCCCTTCGCTTTTTCTTTTGCACAGGAGGAAATCGACCATGTTCTGCGCCTAGGCAGCAATACCGACAACCACCGTATACGCATCGCCGCCGAGTTCTCCAAGGGGAAAACCGTGGAAGAAAACGCAGCCTTTCTCAAGGAACTCTATCATGGCGGCAATGGATTTAAGGTGGATGACAAGAGCATCAGCGCATGGTATGCGGATGAAGGTATTCGCCTTGCATCAGGCAATATGGCGCAGTATATCCTGTCCGCTCAAGTCCTTACATGGGAGGATGCTGCAAAGCGCATCGGTGAACTTCTTATAAGCGGACAATTCGCCACCAATGTGGAACTGGCGGAATCCCTTGGACATGAACGGCTGCTGATTGCAGAGCCGCTGTGGAATCTGTACCACGACCTGAGCGAGAGCGCACGGGAGCAGGGCTATCTTTCTTCTCTTGCGCAATACCGTGGCGGTGGTTTTCCCGAAGAACGGCAGCGCATTGCTGACGCATTGAGCGAAGTATCCACACGGCAGACCATTGTGGAGGAATACGCCGTCTTCCTTTCTGCCCAGGAACGGGATCGTAGCCTTTTGCGCTTTCACTATCACAAGCTGCAAAAGCTGTGGAACAACCTGAAAGACCTGTCCCTGCCACGGCAGGCGTTTCCCTCCAACATGACAGAGCTGCCCCAAGCTGCGCCCTTTATTACAGAGGATGAGATCGATGCGGCTTTGCGCCACGGCGGCAACATGACAGGTGGTAAAGGGCGCATTTACGCTTATTTTAAGGAACCCCACACCATTACAGAAAAAGCCGACTTTCTAAAACACGAATACGGCATTGGCGGGCGTTCCCACGCCATCTCGGGTGCAACGCACAGCGGTGAAGATCACAGTGGCAAGGGCATCCGCTATACAAAGCAGGACTGCGTAGAAGTGCAGCTCAACTGGACAGCCGCGGCTAAGCGCATCGATGCACTGATAAAAAAAGACCGCTATTTGACCTCTGAAGAACTGGCGGCGTATCGCGCCATGCAGGAAGCAAAGCTGGAAGAAGCGAAGTTGCTTTCGCAGGAAGTCCCTAACTACACCGAAGAAGAATATGACCCCATGGATGATATTGATCCCATCGCCATACGGGAGCGGCTTGCCGCAAGCGGCATCGTCAACGGCGAAGTTGTAGACCCGGATGCTTTGAACGCTTCCCCCTTCATCCGTCAGGTCATGGCGGATGTGGAACGGATCACACAGGAAGAACAGCAGACCGAGACCATCAGTGAAACCGTGGCTGTTTATTCCGGCGAAGAAAACCACCTGCCCTTTGATGTGGAGATTCGGCAATTACGCACCGTGAAACCGGAGCAGGCGCTCCCCGATATGGAGGAAGTTCTGGATGAACACCCCATTTCCATTCAAATCAACGGTGAATGGCAGACCTTCCCCAATGTCAGGGCTGCGGAAGAAGCGGCATATGAAGAATCCAAGGCGAAGGTCAAGCAACATGCCCAAAACTTCCGTATCACGGACGATGAACTTGGGCATGGCGGCGCAAAGACCAAATTTCAGGCAAATATCAACGCCATCAAGCTGCTGAAACTGCTGGAGGACGAAAACGCTCAGGCATTGCCCGAACAGCAGGAAGTCCTGTCCCGCTATGTGGGCTGGGGCGGACTTGCGGAAGCCTTTGACCCCGAAAAGGAGAACTGGAGCAAGGAGTACGCAGAGCTGAAAGAACTGCTGACCCCCGAGGAATACGCCGCCGCAAGAAGCTCCACCCTGAACGCCCATTACACAAGCCCTATTGTCATCAAGGGCATCTACGACGCTATCGAGCAGATGGGCTTTCGCACCGGCAACATCCTGGAACCTGCCATGGGCGTGGGCAACTTCTTTGGTTGTCTGCCTGAATCCATGCAGGGTAGCAGACTTTACGGCGTGGAGCTGGACAGCATCACGGGGCGTATCGCAAAGCAGCTCTATCCAAAAGCGGACATCACCATAGCGGGCTTTGAGAGCACCGACCGCAGGGATTTTTACGATCTTGCCATCGGTAATGTGCCCTTTGGTCAGTATCAGGTCAATGACCCTGCTTATAATCGGCTGGGCTTTTCCATCCACGACTATTTCTTTGCCAAAACGCTGGATCAGGTGCGTTCGGGCGGTATAGTGGCTTTCGTCACTTCCCGCTACACCATGGATAAGCAGTCTCCCGAAGTCCGCAAGTACATCGCACAGCGGGCAGAGCTGCTGGGTGCGATCCGTCTGCCCAACAATGCGTTCAAAGCCAATGCCGGCACCGAGGTGGTATCCGACATCCTGTTTCTGCAAAAGCGGGATCGGCCCATTGAGATCGAACCCGATTGGGTACACCTTGGGCAGAACGCAGACGGCTTTGCCATCAACAGCTATTTTATCGAGCATCCCGAAATGGTGCTTGGTCAGCAAACCTCAGAAAGCACGCAATATGGGAAGCAGGACTTTACCGTTGCGCCGCTTGAGGGGGTATCCCTTGCAGAACAGCTGTCGGAAGCTGTAAAGAACATCCGTGGCACCTATCAGGAAGCGGCGCTGCCCGATCTTGGTGAAGGCGAAGCTATCGATACATCCATCCCTGCCGACCCCAATGTGAAGAACTATTCCTACACCGTGGTGGATGGCGAAGTGTACTATCGGGAAAACAGCCGCATGGTAAAGCCCGAATTGAACGCTACAGCCACGGAGCGGGTCAAGGGTATGGTTGCTTTGCGGGACTGTGTGCAAAAGCTCATCGGGCAACAGCTGGATGGCTTCATCTCGGACGATACCATCCGCAGAACCCAAGCGGAGCTGAATGAGCTCTATGATGGCTTTACAGCGAAATACGGACTTATCAACAGCCGAGGCAATGCCCTTGCTTTCTCGGATGATTCCTCTTACTACCTGCTCTGCTCCTTAGAGGTGCTGGATGAAATGGGACAGCTTGCCCGCAAAGCGGATATGTTCACCAAGCGCACCATTAAGCAGAACACGGTGGTGACTTCGGTGGATACCGCATCCGAAGCGCTGGCGCTGTCCATTGCGGAAAAAGCCAAGGTGGATCTGCCCTACATGGCACAGCTCACAGGCTTAACGGAAGAAAAGCTGGTGCAGGACTTACAGGGAGTTATCTTTCTCGATGTGGGCAGTATCCCGCCCGAAGACCTTTCACCCGTATCCTTTGACCTGAACCGCTTCGGCTACGTCACAGCGGATGAATACCTCTCCGGCAATGTGCGTGAAAAGCTCCGTAATACGGAGATCATTGCTAACTTCTTGCCCGTGGAACAGAGGCAGCGCATCCTTCCCAACATCGAAGCGCTGCGCAGCGCACAACCCAAGGATTTGGACGCTTCGGAGATCGAAGTGCGGCTGGGCGCTACATGGATCGGTCCAGAGTACATTCAGGAGTTTATGGAGGAACTGCTGGAGCCGCCGTTCTATCTCCGGCGGAGCATACAGGTCAACTTCTCCGAGTTTACCGCCGAATGGAACATCAGCGGCAAAAGCTCCGTGGGGCACAGCGATATCAACGCCTATATGACCTACGGCACGGAACGGGCAAACGCCTACCGTATTCTGGAGGATACGCTGAACCTTCGGGATGTGCGGGTATATGACTCCGTGCAGGACCCTGACGGCAGAGAGCGGCGCGTGCTCAACAGCAAGGAAACCACCCTCGCCCAGCAGAAGCAGCAGGCAATCAAGGATGCGTTCCGGGACTGGATATGGCGCGACCCCGACAGGCGGCACACCCTGGTCGCAAGGT
>OMNT01002549.1_pt1 | contig 14444 bp, 15 predicted proteins | sample 1672551 | NCBI WGS metagenome assembly OMNT01 (sample SAMEA3136698, study PRJEB25190) | human gut metagenome
TAACAGTAGCACCTTCTTTGGCAATGTTGTCAAATCTGGTTTTTGTAGTGCCCTTTGGCATGCGGACAACCGCTTTCTGTCCAAGACGTCTGGCTGCCCATGCAACACCACGTCCATGGTTGCCATCTGTGGCTGTGAAGAAAGTAGCCTGTCCAAATTCTTCCCTTAATTTATCAGAGGAAAGAACTGCATAGGGAAGTTCACTGATATCTTTGTCAATTTCTTTGGCAATGTAGCGTCCCATTGCATAAGAACCGCCCAGAACTTTGAATGCGTTCAGTCCGAAACGGTAGGATTCATCTTTGCAGTAGATGTTTTTTACACCCAGATAAGAGGCAAGTGCAGAAAGCTTTTGCAGAGGTGTTACAGTGTATTGCGGAAAACTTTTGTGGAATTCATTTGCCTTTCTTACGTTAGCTTCAGACATCAGTTCCAGATGTCTGTCATCTGAACCGGCAACATGATTGACGGTCCATTTCAAACCTTCTGTCATAAGAAATCCTCCTTAAACTCTTTTTTATAAATCATATACGGTCTTGTTATTACAAATTTATCATACCATAAAAAAAGTATTTTGCAATAGAAAAATACAAGAATTTTTAGCATAATACAAAAAAGTTTTGGACACATACAAAAAGTGGGTAAACATTGAAAAAAACGAAGCTGTATGGTAAAATATGTACAAGTATATACACAAAAAACAGGCATACAAAGGAGACTTGAATTATGGCAGTTTTTAAAGCATTTCGTGCACTGAGACCTGCACCGGAGAAGGCTGCAAAAGTAGCAGCGCTTCCCTATGATGTAGTAGACCGTCAGGAAGCAAAAGTAATCGGAGATAAGAACCCGGATTCTTTTCTGCATGTAGACAGAGCAGAGATGGATCTGCCAGATGAGACAGATCTTTATGACAGCAGTGTCTATGCGAAGGCAAGAGAGAATCTTCACAACATGGAAGCAGATGGAACAATGATCCAGGATGAGGCTCCTTGTTATTACATTTATGAACTGACACGTAAGGGAAAGACCCAGACAGGTCTGGCTGGATGTTGCTCCATAGATGATTATCTTAATGATGTGGTGAAAAAACATGAACTTACCAGAGAGGATAAGGAGCAGGACCGGATTCGTCATGTGGATGTCTGCGATGCCAATACAGGCCCTATTTATCTGGCATGTAAATATCCGCAGGAACTTCTTGATCTTATGACCCAGTGGAAAGAATCTCATGAACCGGTATATGATTTTACTTCAGAAGATGAAATTACACACCGGGTATGGATCGTGGATGAGGAGGAGAAAATCCAGAAGATCCACAGCCTTTTTGGCGGAATTTCTTCCATCTATATTGCAGATGGCCATCACAGAGCAGCGTCTGCCGTAAAAGTAGGGCAGAAACGAAGAAAAGAACATCCGGATTACACAGGAAAAGAAGAATTTAACTTTTTCCTGTCTGTGGTATTTCCGTATGATCAGCTGACAATCCTTCCATATCACAGAATTGTAAAAGATCTTAAAGGTATGGAACCGAAAGCTTTCATCGGAAGTATGAAGTTTAATTTTGAACTGATGGCAATGCCGGGATTTCCATGCAAACCGGTAGAAAAGCATTGCTTTGGTCTTTATGTTGATGGGGAATGGTTCCATCTGAAAGCATATCCGGATGTTTATGCCAAGAAAGACAGCGTAGGACAGTTGGATGTATCCATTCTTCAGGATAAGGTTCTGGGACCGGTACTTGGGATTGAAGATCCGCGTACAGATGAGAGAATCTGTTTTATGGGAGGAAATCACAAACTGAAAGATCTGGCTGCGGCTGCAGATGAAACCGGTGGCGCTGCTTTTGCCATGTATCCGACTTCGATGGAAGAACTGATGGCGATTGCAGATGAAGGAAAACTGATGCCGCCTAAGAGCACATGGTTTGAGCCGAAGCTTCGAAGTGGTCTTTTTATCCACAAACTTTCAGATTGACAATAGTTTTTTATAGAATTTTAATAAAATGGTCAGGAAAATCTTAGGAAATTACTACAGATTGCTCACATTTATTTTATAAGATATAAACCATGGTGAGCAAATGAGAAAGAGGGGTTTTCATGACAAACGAACAGTATTACGATTGTATCCAGCCATATCAGAATGCATGCCAGATCATGCGGGCCAAGCTGGAGGTGCTGAATGGAAGTCTGTACCAGAAGTCTTCCATATCTCCGATCCATAACATTCAGGAACGGATCAAAGCCAAAAAAAGCATCGAGAAGAAGCTTGAGAAGCTGGGACATTCGGACAGTGTGCAGAATGCCAAGGATTATCTCCGGGATATAGCCGGAATCCGTGTGATCTGCTATTTTATAGATGATATTTATAACCTTGTAAATGCGCTTAAGAGACAGAGTGAACTGATTTTCATCCGGGAGAAGGATTACATACAGAATCCGAAACCTAACGGTTACAGAAGCTATCATGTGATTATTGCCGTACCGGTTTATTATCTGGATACAATGGAATATTTTCCAGTGGAGATACAGCTGCGTACCATGACCATGGATCTGTGGGCAAGTATGGAGCACCGTGTCTGTTACAAGAAACTTCCGGAACACAGGGAAGAGCTGGCAGAAGCTTTTTGTCAGTATGCAGATATCCTGGGAAAGATCGAAGAACAGTTTGAAGCGTATAATGAGACTGGAATGCTGGAGGAGATCACACCTTCTGAGGTTGTGGATGCTCCGGCAGAGGGATAACAATGGAAATTGAAGAAGAATTTATCTCTGGATTCTGCCGCACTATGAATGGCGGTGAGACGGTATGCTGTGAGTATACACAGCGTGAAGACGGAAGCAGAGAGCTGACTTTTATGGACTGTGCACATGAACGCTGTGTGAATACAGGAGCCTGCGAAATTTTCAGGCAGGCACATGAACTGGAGCAGAAATAAATTTCAGGGAGGAAAGAAATATGAAACATACAGTAGATGCAATGGGTAAACAGTGCCCGATCCCTGTCGTAATGACAAAAAAAGTTCTGGATAAAGCAGAACAGGGAGATGAGATCCAGGTTCTTGTGGATAATGAGACCGCAGTAAACAACTTAAGCAGACTTGCCGGAAGTACCGGATGCAGTTTTGTTTCCAGAAAGACGGAAGGCGGTTATGAAATCCATATGGTAGTGAAATCCGATGTACAGGCCAGAACTGCCGCAGAACCGGAAATTGTCTGCACACCGGCTGCACCACAGGGAGATTATACAGTGGCCATCACTTCTGATAAGATGGGAGACGGAGATCCGGAGCTTGGTGCGATCCTTATCAAAGGCTTTGTGTATGCTCTGACACAGCTTGAGACACCGCCGTCTGTAATGCTCTTTTACAATGGAGGAGCGAAGCTTACTGCTTCGGATTCCCCATGCATTGAAGATCTGAAAACTTTGCAGGAGCAGGGCTGTGAGATCCTGACCTGTGGAACCTGTGTGAACTTCTACGGGCTGAAAGAGCCGGCAGTGGGAACCGTGACGAACATGTACGCCATTGCAGAGAAACTTACGAAAGCCGGTAAAGTAATCCGCCCATAAAACAGAATATGGAAATGCCGCAGATTTTTCGGAGTCTGCGGCATTTTTGAAATCTTTATAATTCAATATCAATATTCTGTTCTTCAATATTATGACGTTTTGCATAACCGGTAAGCATCAGCGTCAGGGCACCGTCTCCGGTTACATTACATGCAGTACCGAAGCTGTCCTGCAGTGCAAAAATAGTAAGCATCAAAGCAGTACCGGAACTGTCAAATTTCAGCACGCCGGTAATGATACCAAGGGATGCCATAACCGTTCCGCCAGGAACGCCCGGAGCACCGATAGCGAATACACCAAGGAGCAGACAGAACAGAACCATAGTGCCTGGCGTTGGAACAGAACCGTACAGGATCTTGGAAACAGCCATACAGAAGAAAACTTCTGTAAGAACGGAACCGCAGAGATGGATATTTGCAAACAACGGGATTCCGAAATTTACCAGATCTTTACGAAGCGGTTTTGCCCTGGAGGCACACTGAAGGGCTACAGCCAGTGTTGCGGCAGAAGACATGGTTCCTACAGCAGTCAGATAAGCCGGTGCGTAGTGCCGGACAACCTCCAGAGGATTTTCACCGGAATAGATTCCGGCCAGGATGTACAGAAGAGCCATCCAGATGAAATGTCCGGCAAGAACCAGCACGATGATCTCCAGGAAAACAGGCAGCTGTCTGGTAATTGTACCTTCATAGGCAAGTCCACAGAAAGTAGAACCGATGAACAGCGGAAGAATCGGAATAATAATCCTTGACACCAGAGCCAGAACGATTTTCTGGAACTCATCCAAAAGACCGGTGACCAGTTTCGCTTTTGTCCAGGTGGCAGCCAGGCCGATCATGACAGAAAAAACAAGAGCACTCATAACCGACATGATCTGCGGGATCTCCAGTTCGAAGATTACTTCCGGCAGCTGTTTCAGCCCTGCCGCATAGGAATGAATGGACAGATGCGGAATAATAAAAAATCCGGACGCTGTGGAAAAAAGTGCCGCACCGATGGAAGAACCGTAGGCAAGGACTACAGCAACACCCAGCATTACGGAAGCATTTTTTCCGAGCTTGGTAATGGAGGGGGCAATAAAACCAAGAACGATCAGCGGAACACAGAAGGTGATGATCTGGCCCAGAATGTACTTGACTGTGACAACAATATTGAGAACTGCCATGGAAATTCCGTTTGTGCTGTACCGTTTCAGAACAAGCCCGGAGAGGATACCCAGGATTACAGCAACAAGGAGTTTAAAAGGCAGACTTTTGAAAAAAGATCCTTTTTTCATTGGAAAACCTCCTCGGATAGTATAAAATAAAGCCAAAACCAATTATAAGATTTTTTTATAAAAAGCACAAGGAGATTTGACATGATTTATCTGGATAACGCTGCTACAAGTTTTCACAAACCGGACTGTGTGGCCAGGGCTGTGGTGGAAGCCATGCAGCAGGCAGGAAACAGTGGAAGAGGAAGCAGTGGAGAGGCTATGGAAGCTTCACGGATTATTTTTGATACAAGATGCAAAATTGCACAGTTATTTGATGTGGAAGGACCGGAATGTGTGGCATTTACCGCAAACGCGACAGAGGCGTTAAACACTGCACTGTTTGGGATTCTGCATCCGGAAAGAGAAAAAGTCCATGCGATCTGTACGGAGATGGATCATAACAGTGTGCTCCGGCCTCTTTATGCGCTAGAGAAAAGAGGAATGGATCTGACCATTCTTCCGGCGGATGGAAAAGGCAGGATTTCTGTGGATGATCTGGAAGCGGCAATCCGCCCGGAGACGAAAGCAATTGTATGTACGCATGCATCGAATCTTACCGGAAACTGTAATGATATCCGTTCCATAGGAGCGATTGCCAGGAAACATGGAATCCTTTTTATTGTGGATGCTGCACAGACAGCAGGAGTTTTTCCGATTTCCATGAAAAAAGATCAGATTGATATTTTATGTTTTTCCGGACATAAGGGACTGATGGGACCGCAAGGGACTGGGGCCATCTGTGTGCGGCCAGGGATTTTGGTGGAACCTCTGAAAGTGGGAGGAAGTGGAATTTTAACCTTTCAGAAAGAACATCCATCTGACATGCCGGAATCACTGGAAGCCGGTACCCTCAACAGCCACGGAATCGCAGGATTACGGGCTTCTCTTGAATGGATACAGAAAACCGGAATCCATACAATCCGAAAAAGAGAGCAGATGCTGATGTGGCGTTTTTATGACCAGGTAAAAAAAATTCCCGGAGTCACCGTGTATGGGGAGTTTTCCCAGGAAGACCGATCTCCGGTAGTAAGCTTGAATCTTGAAGGAGAAGGATCCGCGGAAGTTGGGATGATTCTGGGAGAGGATTACGGAATCAGTGTACGTTCCGGCGGACACTGTGCGCCGCTTATGCATAAAGCCCTGGGCACAGAAAAAACAGGGGCTGTGAGGTTCAGTTTTTCCTATTTTAATACAGAGGAAGAAATTGACGCGGCAGCTGCGGCACTTGGAGAACTGGCAGCAGGGATCGAAGACTGAAAAGAAAGGACAGAATGTATGTACCAGAAAATATACGATGTGGTAGAAAAAAGAGGACGTGTAAAGACAGGAATTTTCCTGAACGGCGAGGAAACGGGGCTTAAGTATCTGGCAGAGGAGGACTGCTTTTTTTATCCCGATGGAAAAAAGGCGAAAGAAACAGCCGGAGAATTACTGAAAAAAACAGTGGCAGACGCGGTGGAGACCGGCGTTGTGAAAGTGGGGAATCAGGAAATTTTCGTGGAAACCTATGAGAAGAATCCAAGACTGGTTATTCTTGGCGGAGGACATGTATCTATTCCGGTAGCGGAGATCGGAAAGCTTCTGGGATTTCATATAACGGTGATGGACGACCGTGAGGATTTTGTAACGAAAGAACGTTTTCCGCAGGCAGACGAGAGGATTACCGGCGATTTTGAAACTTTACCGGAGAAAATTCCTCCTTACGAAAATGCCTGGTATGTAGTTGTGACAAGAGGCCATCTCGGGGATTCTGCCTGTGCAAGAGCAATTTTAAAAAGACCGTTTGCTTATTTTGGAATGATCGGAAGCAAAACAAAGGTGCGGATTACCCGGGAAAAACTTCTGGCAGAGGGTTTCACAGAAGATCAGGTGAACAGCATTCATGCTCCTATCGGCCTGCCAATTGGAGGACAGATGCCGGCAGAGATTGCGGTAAGTATTATGGCAGAAATTGTCCAGGAAAAAAACAGACATTTCCGCACTTACTGCGATGAAGAAGTGGAGGCGGCGATCCGCCTTGGAGCAGCAGGAACCATGGTTACTATTATTGAAAAAAAAGGATCTTCTCCACGCGGAACCGGAAGCAAGATGTTTGTATTCCGGGATGGAAGAACTGTTGGAAGTATCGGCGGTGGAAAAGTAGAATTTGAGGCCGGAAAATATGCGTCCCAGGTGCAGGCTGTGGAAACCAGGATTTATGAACTTGGACAGGGAAAAGGGGATCTAGGTATGATCTGCGGGGGAACGGTGAGAGTCCTTTTTGAGCCTGTGAATGCGGGGAAGAATATGCCGGGACTTGCATAATATGCCAAAATCGTGTATATTTGGAGATAATGTTATTGGACGAAATGCCGGGAGGAAAACCGTTTTCCGGTACCGGCGTATAAGGGAGGACCATAAACAATGAAGAAAAAATGTATTTTGGCTTTGATAGCAGCGGCAGCTTTTATGTCACAGGGATGTGGATTTACAGAAGGTACCGATGCAGTGGTAACGGTTGTAGACGCCACACCAACCCCGGAACCGACAGAGGCACCGGAAGCAACCGCAACTCCGACACCGGGAGCAGAAGCGGCGGCAGATTCTACAGCAGCGGCAGATTCTACAACACAGGCAGCAGCTACAGAGCAGACTCCAAGTGGCGTTAATGTGCAGGTTCAGGATGCGACCTACTATGCGGTTGAAGGCGTAAATCTGCGTTCAGATGCCAGTGCAGATGCGGAATTTGTGGCCGGAGTACTTTCCGGAGAAGCGCTGAAATGTACAGGTGTATGTGATAATGGATGGATTCGTGTAGATTATAATGGACAGACCTGTTATGCATCCGGTGATTATGTCAGCACAACACCGCCGGTAGGAGCGGCAACTGCAGATACGGCAGCAGCACAGTAAAAGAAAAAAGCAAAAAACAAAACCCGGTAACTGCGTTCTGGTAAGGAAACCAGAGCAGAGTACCGGGTTATTTATGTTCACAGACTGAGAATGTCTGCTTTATTTTCGTGAAATCTTCCGGGATTTATTCTGGATATACAAGACGATCCGGTTTGATGTCATAGAGAACTTCATTCAGGAATTTTTTTGCAAGGTATTTGGCCATGCCGAGATTCATATCAAGATAATTGCCGCAGTCTTTTGCAGACGCTCCTGGAATCTCACCTTCAAAATCCCGGATGAATTCAAACATTTCGATCATAAGAGGTACGATGTCCTTGGATTCATAATCGCCCTTAAGAAGAAGATAGTTTCCTGTACGGCATCCCATAGGCCCCCAGTAAATGATCTTCGGTCCGAATTCCTTATGGTTACGGAGAAAAGTTGCTGCCAGATGTTCCATGGCATGAAGTTCTGCTGTATTCATGACCGGTTCCTCGTTTGGGGAAGTCATACGAATATCAAAGGTGGTGATTACCTGATCGCCTACCGGATCTTTTCGTGAAACATATACACCTGGCTGAAGCTTGATGTGGTCTATGGTAAAACTTGTGATTTTTTCCATGATAATTCCTCACTTTCTGATTCTGAAATAACTTTTGCAGTATTCTAAGCCCAGGTACCGCAGCTTTTATTTTAGCAGAGAACCTTTCGAGATACAAGGGAAGGACTGCGTAAAGTTGACTTTGTGAAAGGATAATGTTAAACTGAGGAAAGCTTACAGGGGGAGAGTAAAAAAACTCATCTGAGAACGTGAAAATCAACGGTTTCAGGATCTGATAAGGAGGATTTATAAATTATGAAACGCAAGGTTTTATCTGTATTGTTTGCGACCGTTCTTACAGCTGGCATGCTGTCAGGATGCGGAAGCAGCGGGAATACTTCTGAGAAGACATCCGACCAGAAGGAAGAATCTCTGGAGGAGGAGACAACACAGGGCCAGACTGCAGTAGATGAAGAGACTGCAGCGAAAGCCGTTTCCGAGGAAGAAGCAGAGAAGGCTGGGTTTACAGACCAGGAAGAAAGTACTGCGGAGGAAGAGAGCAGTTCGGATTCTACTTTGGAGGAAGATTCCACTTTGACAGAAAGTGAAGCAGACAGCACAGAAGAGAGATTTTCAGATGGTTCCGAGGACGCAAAAAAAGCAGGTACTGCAGTAATTGATACCAGCCAGCAGCTTACCGGAACTTATCATGCAGCAAATATTAAAGATTCATCAGTTTGCGATTATGGCAGCACCGACAACAAGCCAGTACGCAGCAATCGAAGCAATGACAAACGGGGAGGAAGACGTTCAGATTATGCGAAATGCATATAATCAGCGCCGTCGATTTGTCTTAGAACTCTTCTCCGAAATGGGATTGAAATGTTTCGAGCCAGAAGGCGCATTTTACATATTCCCATGCATCAAAGAATTTGGCATGACCTCCGATGAATTTGCAAACCGCTTCTTACGCGAAGAAAAAGTAGCCATCATTCCGGGAACAGCATTTGGAGACTGCGGAGAAGGATTCCTTCGGGTATCCTATGCTTATTCTATCGAAGAATTAAAAGAGGCATTAGGTCGTCTGGCTAACTTTGTGGAAAGATTACGTAAAGAGAAAAATCTGTAATAGTAGTAAATAAGAAATATCGAGGAATAAATTATGGTAAACATCGTATTACATGAGCCGGAAATGCCGGCCAACACTGGAAATATCGGAAGAACCTGCGTAGCAACAGGGAGTGTTCTTCATTTAATCGAGCCACTTGGCTTCAAAATCAACGACAAAATGCTCAAACGTGCCGGACTTGACTACTGGGATAAATTAGATGTCCGTACTTATGTGAACTTCGAGGACTTCCTTGCAAAGAATCCAGGAGCAAAAATCTATATGGCAACCACAAAGTCAAAACAAACTTACACAGATGTAGAATATGAAGACGGCTGCTACATCATGTTCGGAAAAGAAAGCGCCGGAATCCCGGAAGAAATCTTACTCGAACATAAAGAAACCGCTGTTCGTATCCCAATGCTCGATCATATCCGTTCACTGAATCTTGGAAACTCTGTAGCAATTGTTTTGTATGAAGCACTGAGACAGCAGGGGTTCAAAGAATTAGAGCTTGAAGGACAACTCCACAAATACGAATGGTAAATCTGAGTTGCCGCAGGCAAGGGAGACGCTCCCCCCCCAAGAGCCCATAGCCTATATTTGTGACTCTATCGCTGTGGTTTAAATATTCCTTAAAGGTTCGCATTCAATCTTCGCTAAGACCACAAATATAGGCTATGGGCTTTTTTGGGGAGCTGTCTTTCAACTGACTAGTAGGACTTGAAGTAGCTAGCCGCTACATATATATCCTTTATCGGATTGCTCAAAAGAAAGCAAAGAGAAGGAGTATTCTAAGATTGAATTTTGTGACTTTGCGCTGTGGAATCCTGACTGTAACCTTGCGAGCTCGTTTTCGAGCAAGGTTGTTTTATCAGGCAGGATGGAACGTTTAGCGCAACGGAACAAAATCAAGCTTAGAATACTCCTTCTCTTTGTTTTTTTGAGCAACTGCCTGCAATTTTCTTTGTAGCGGCGTCTGTTTAGTTCTAAAAACTAGTATTTACTTAAAAGTTACGATTGTTACCCCGGCATCCCCTTCGCCGAATTCTGCAAGCTTATAGGTCTTCACAAACTTCAGTTTACGGAGATACTCGTGGATACCTTTTCGTAAGGCGCCAGTTCCTTTTCCGTGAACAACTCGGACAGAAGTAAGTCCGGCGATCATAGCATCATCGAGGTATTTTTCAAGGCGGGCGATTGCCTCATCCACAGTATTTCCGAGAAGGTTGATTTCTGGATTGATTGTTGCGGCCTTATTGATACTGTAGCGGTCTTTTGGCTGATGCTGTGGTTTCGGTGCTTTTTCTGGAGCGAGAAGTTCTAAGTTTTTGTAGTTTACTACAGAACTTAAGAAGCCCATCTGGATTACAAGGTCTCCATCCTTGTTGGCAGCTTCTTTTACAGTTCCGTTTAGAGAAAGTGTAGTTACAAATACAGAATCGCCTACTTTGAAGTCAGAAGGATCGGAGATAGTGGAAGACTTCTTTGCCTTATAGGCGAGCTTTTTGTCAAGCTTACTCATGCGGCCTCGGAGATCACTTCTCTGTGCTTCCATTTTTTTCATGTTGTTCTGCTTTGGATGCTGTCCCCATGCGTGATATTTACGAATGGATTCATCAGCAACTTCCTTGGCTTCTTCGAGAATGTTTCGTGCTTCCTCGCGAGCATCACGGAGCATCTTGTCTCGTTTTTCTTTAATGTCATCCTGTTTTTCTTTCAGGCTGTTCTTTAAGTTCTCGATTTCCTGTTTTGTTTTGTAAAGTTCAGACTGTTCTTTTTCAATTTCAGCTTTGTTTTTCTCTAATTCAGAGAGCATGTTTTCAAAGTCAATGGCAGTCGCATCGATCTGGGAGCGTGCCTGTTCGATAATGTAGTCTGGCAGGCCAAGACGTTCACTGATGGAGAAGGCATTACTTTTTCCAGGAATACCGATTAAAAGGCGGTAAGTTGGAGAAAGAGTCTCAAGGTCGAATTCACAGCAGGCATTCTCTACGCCAGGTGTGTCCATTGCGTACATTTTTAGCTCAGCGTAATGTGTTGTTGCAACTGTACGAATCTTTCCTGTATGCAGGTCATCTAAGATGGCAATGGCAAGTGCCGCACCTTCTGTCGGGTCAGTTCCTCCACATAATTCATCGAGTAAAACGAGAGAATTGGGGTCAGCTTCGTCTAAAATGTGGACAAGGTTCGTCATATGAGATGAAAATGTGGATAAGTTCATCTCAATACTCTGCTCATCTCCGATATCTGCAAAAATATCAGAAAATACAGCAAGGCGGGAACCCTGAAATGCAGGAATGTGGAGTCCTGCCTGTCCCATAAGCTGGAAGAGACCGACTGTTTTTAAGGAAACGGTCTTACCACCAGTATTTGGTCCGGTGAGCAGAAGCATATTAAAGTCCTCGCCAATATAAATATGGATTGGAACGACTTTTTTCGGGTCAAGTAATGGATGACGGCCCTGCTTGATATCTACAATTCCGTCTGTATTGAAAATCGGTTCGGTTCCCTGATATTCTTTTGCATATTTTGCCTTTGCGAAAATAAAATCAAGCTTTGTCAGAATCTTCTGATTTTCCTCTAATTCACGGCTGCAGGAAGCGGCCTGTGCGCTTAAAGACTGGAGAATCTTTTCGATTTCCATTTTTTCTTTAATATCTAATTCTTTCAAATGGTTGTTTAACTGGACAACGGCCATCGGCTCGATGAAAAGTGTAGAACCGGAAGAAGACTGATCGTGAATCATACCCGGAAAGGCGTTACGATATTCTGTTTTTACAGGAACACAGTAACGGCCATTACGGACGGTAATCAGCGCATCCTGAAGCATTGTCTTGTTATTTTGTGAGTTGATAACAGAAGTCAGCTTATTGTGGATGGAGATATTTGTCTGTTTGATTTCGCGGCGAATGTCTTTTAATGCGGAAGAGGCATCATCACTGATCTCATCCTCAGATAAAATACACTGTGTAATTCTCTGGTAAAGGAATTCTAATGAATCAAGTTCTCCAAAATAGCTGTTTAAGGAGTCATATGCCATTATGTCATCTTCCGTATCGCCGTATTCTACAGCCTGTGCTGTAATAGAAAGAAGACGGGCAATATCGAGAAGCTCCTTTGTATTTAATGTGGAATCAATTTCTAATAATCTTAAATGTGGACGGATATCAGAAAGTCCCTGAAAAGAAAGATAACCCGTCTTATAAAGCCGGGTCAGTGCATCTTTTGTTTCTGTCTGTGCTGACAAGATTTCTTCGTAATCAGAGGAGGGAAGCAGGTCTTTACAGAGTGCCTTTCCCATGGTCGAAGAAGCAAAAGTCTCCAGCTTTTTAATGATTTTATCATATTCTAATGTGATTAGTGCCTTTGTATTCATAAATAAAATCCTCTCAAAAATTTAAGTTCAATCTTGATATGCATCTTAATTTGTGATGGATGCATTATGCAGGAAAACGTATTGCAGAGCTATGTAAAGAGAAATAATCCAGATAGTATATAGTTTGTACATAGTTTTACTGCGTAAGTTATGATTGAATAAGATTTTCATATATTGATAATATTAGATTAACTTGTTAGTAGCGAGCCCGAAAGCCCTTTTCATCTGCTACATTTACAGAAGGAATATTTGTAATGTCCAATTTGTCAATGCGGATGAAGCGATTCCCACCTGGCCGATCAGAGGATAACTCCTGTAAAAAGAGTTCCACACGGTGGTCTAGTCCCTGGACTTCCATCTCTACCGTACCATCATAGAGATTGCGAACCCAACCCGTCACATTGTACTTTTTTGCAAAACCGGTTACTGTAAAGCGAAGACCAACGCCCTGTACGCGGCCGTGTGCAATAATGTGTTTTCTAATCATAATGCTTACCTACAGTCCGATACTGTGCCGGACTATTCCTTTCCTTAATTTAATGCAAAAGTAATTGTGACATGAAATACTTCATTTGTCAATGAAGACGGGGCGTAAAGCCTTTAAAAATGCGGAAAAATCTGCGAAATAGAGCATTTTCTTGGTTGTCAGCCTATTAAATTTAAGCTATAATATGTGAAGTAATTAAAGAGATGGATTAGAAAGGAAACGTATATGCGTTATATTAATGAACTCAGAGAAGGAGATAATGTCTCTGAAGTGTACCTTTGTAAAGTAAAAAATATTGCGAAGACAAAAGCGGGAAAGACTTATTATTCCATGATTTTGCAGGATAAGACTGGTGTCATTGACACAAAAATCTGGGATTTGAATAATGGAATCGAGAATTTTGAACAGATGGATTACATCCGTGTAGAGGGTAATGTCACAAGCTTTCAGGGCAGTCCGCAGCTCAATGTCAGAAGACTGCGTAAAGCCAGAGAGGGCGAATTTGCAATGGAGGATTATATCCCATGTTCCAACAAGAGTATTGACGGAATGTTTAAGGAATTATCTTCCTATGTGAATCATGTACAGAACATTTATTTAAGACAGCTATTAGTTGCTTTCTTTGGAGATAAGGAATTTGCAGCCAAGTTCAAGGCACATTCCGCAGCGAAAAGAGTACATCATGGATTTATGGGTGGTCTGTTAGAGCATACATTAAGCGTAACGAAACTGTGTGATTTTTATTGTACGCAGTATCCGATTTTGAATAAAGATTTACTTATTACAGCAGCAATCTGTCATGATATCGGAAAGATTGATGAGCTTTCTGATTTCCCGGAGAACGATTATACAGATGTTGGACAGCTGGTCGGCCATATCGTAATGGGAACGATGATGATTGATGAGAAGATTAGAAATATTAATGGTTTCCCAGCGAAGCTGGCGAATGAATTAAAGCACTGTATCTTAGCACATCACGGTGAGTTAGAATACGGTTCCCCTAAGAAGCCGGCATTAATTGAGGCATTAGCTCTTAATTTTGCAGATAATACTGATGCAAAGATGGAGACGTTTATTGAAGCACTTGCAGAAGAGAGCCGTCAGAGCGGTGAGTGGAAAGGTTACAATAAATTATTTGAAAGCAATATCAGAGCGACAAGTCATTTAGGAGAAAAGGATTGAATAATAAAGTGAAATCAGAACAGAAGTTGAATTTGAAAAAGAATCAGGAAA
>OMNT01002555.1_pt1 | contig 14408 bp, 14 predicted proteins | sample 1672551 | NCBI WGS metagenome assembly OMNT01 (sample SAMEA3136698, study PRJEB25190) | human gut metagenome
CTGAGCTTCAGCGCCATGAACCACCCGTGGCAGCTGTGCGCCCTGGAGTGTGCCCTTGCAGAAATTCTGGAATAAGCGATGAGAACGCGCCTGTGCGGGAGCCCCGCCGGGCGCGATTTTTGTGCCCTGGGTTTCCGGACGGGGGCAGGGGACACAAAAAATTCACGCATTTGCCCTTGCTATTGCCGCTGGTTTGGGCTATAATAATATATGATTACAATTGCGGCCAACGGGGCCAGGCATTGTAAAAAACAGGGTAAAGGTGGAGAAGCGACGGTGCGCGTGATTTTAAATTATTTCAGCGAATTTCTGCAAATGATCCCCACCATCGGCTTCTGGGATATTCTGGATATCCTTGTTGTCGCCTTTATCGTATACAAGGGCATCAACATGATTCACAGCAGCGCCGCCTCCCGGATCATCCGGAGCATCGTCGCTTTGCTTCTGCTGACGGCGCTGACCAGCATTTTAAAAATGCGGTCGCTGAACTATATCCTCGATAAAATTCTCGAATTGGGCATCATCGCCCTCGTTGTCATTTTCCAGCCGGAGCTGCGCCGGGCGCTGGAGCGCTTCGGCGGCAGAAGTCTGCGCTCCATCTGGCAGGGTAAGCCCCAGGTGAGCCAGTATGAGGGCGTCATCGCCCAGGTCGTCATCGCCTGCGAGACGATGAGCCGGCAAAAAGTCGGCGCACTGATCGTCTTTGAACGGGAGACTTCCTTGAGCGAATTTTTCAAAACAGGCACGATCCTCAACGCCCAGGTCTCCTCGGAGCTGATCCGTAATATTTTCTTCCCCAAGGCGTCGCTGCACGACGGCGCGATGGTCATCCAAGGCGACCGCATCGCCGCCGCCGGCTGCGTGCTGCCCCTGTCTGAGAACACGCACCTGAGCAGCGATCTGGGGACCCGGCACCGCGCCGGGGTCGGCATGAGCGAGGTATCGGACGCGGTCGTCGTCATCGTCTCGGAGGAGACGGGGACGATCTCCGTCGCCATCGGCGGCCTCTTAAAGCGCCACCTGATGCCCGAGACGCTCGAAAAGCTGCTCATCAATGAGCTTGTCCCGCAGGAGCCCACCGAACAGGACGACAAGCTCCACATGAAGCTCTTGAAGCTCCTCAGTGCCGGAAAGGGGGACAAGGACGATGAAAAGTAAGCGCCGCAAGATCTTCTACGTTGCATTGTCCATCCTCATCGCGGCAACGATCTGGTTCTACGTGAACAACAAGGAATCCGTGACCGTGTACGTCCATGACGTGCCGATCGAATTTCTCAACGAGGACACGTCGCTTGCCGACAAGGGCCTCATGCGCATCAGTGGGGACGAGGATATCACCGTCGATTTAAAGCTCCAGATGCCGCGCAACGTCGTCTACGACTTTGACACGAGCGAGCTGCGGCTCGTGAGCGACCTTTCGACCATCACCTACGCGGGCAAGCAGTCCGTCAGCTACACGATCCTGTACCCTTCGAAGGTCTCGTCGAGCAGCGTGAAGGTCGAATCGCCGACCATCCGCACCGTTCAGGTCGAGATCGGCGAGCTCAACAAGAAGGACATCGAGATCCGCTGCAAGGTCGTCGGCAATGTGGCCGAGGGCTACATCGCCGGCACGATCGAGATGCTGCCCGAAACGCTCGAGGTGCGCGGCCAGCAGGCTGACATCATGCAGATCAGCTACGCGCAGGTCACGCTCGACATCGAAAATGCATCCTCCACGGTCGTGGAGCTGCTCGACTATGAGCTCTATGACTTCAACGACCAGCTCATTGAGAGCAAGAACATCCATCCCATGAGTGAAAACGTGCAGGTGACGATGCCGGTGCTCAAGGTGAAGGACGTTCCGCTGACCGTCAACTTTATCGAATCCGCGGGCTCGCGGCTCGAGAATTACACCTATACGCTCAGCCACAGCAGCATCACCCTTTCCGGTGATGCGACGCAGATGGCAGGCATCAGCGAGATCTCGCTCGGCACGCTCGCGCTTGAGGACGTGCAGGGCTCGGAGACGCTGACCTATGACATTCTCATTCCCGACGGGGTGAACAACTTAAGCGGGATCACAAGCGCTACGCTCACGATCAGCAGCGGCGACATCAGCACGAAAGAGGTCGAGGCGACGCACTTCAGCTACGAGAATTTCTCAGGCGATCACACCGTCACCGTCGTGACCTCGTCACTGCCCGTCACGCTGCGAGGCTCCGCAAGCGACCTTGAGGCCATCTACGGGCGCGAGGTCCACGTCATTGCAGACCTATCCGACATCGCCGCCGACAGCGGCAGCTACACCGTTCCCGCCCGCATCGAGGTGAGCGGCTACGACGTGGGCGCGGTCGGCACTTACGAGGTCACCGTTCACATCAGCTAAGCCAATTCGCAAAAGGAGACAGCATGACTCAGATCGCAACAGTAGAAAAAATCCTTCCCGGCGGCATGGCGGAGATCTCCGTCCCGCGCAAGTCCGCCTGCGGACACGACTGTGAAGAGTGTGCGGGCTGCGGCGTATCGGGTGCAAGCGTGCGCGCTGTCGCGCGCAACGATGCCCACGCGGAAGTGGGACAAAAGGTCGTGGTCGAGAGCAGCACGAAGAATCTGCTCGGCGTGATGCTCCTCGTCTATCTTCTGCCGATCGTGCTGTTTCTTGTCGGCTACTTTGCGACCGGCGCGCTCGAAAGCGAGGGACTGCGCTACGCCGTCGCCATCGCGGCGTTTTTAGTCGGCATCATCCCCGCGATCATCTGCGACCGCCGCACGAAGAAAAACGGCAAGCTGACGTTCACCATCGTGCGTCTTTTCTAAGGCATGTTTGGTTACATCAGGCCGTCCAAGCCGCACCTCAGCGAGCAGGACGAAGCGCGCTTCCAGTCCGTTTACTGCGGGCTGTGCCACGAGCTCGGGCGAAAGTACGGCTTTGCCGCCCGCTTTGTGCTGAATTTCGACTTCACGTTCCTTGCTATTCTGCTCTCCGACGCGCAGGAGCCGGAATGCGAGAGCTGCCGCTGCGCGGCGCATCCGTGCAAGGCACAGTGCGTCATGGCGCACACCGTCGCGCTCGAAACGGCGGCAGACCACAGTCTGGTGCTCGCCTGGTGGCAGCTTCGCGACCATATTGAAGACCACGGCTTTTTCAAAGCCATCCCATACTGGCTCGCGGCGCTTTTGCTGCGCGGCGCTTACCGCAAGGCGAGGACGTTCGTGCCGGAATTTGATGCTTCCGTGCAGCGGCACCTGAATGATCTGCACCAGCGCGAGCGGGAGCACTGCGCCTCGCTCGATCAGGCCGCCGAGCCTTTCGCCGCGCTGATGGCGGACATCGCCGACTGTGTCGATGACGAGATGCGGCGGCGCGTGATGAAGGAAATTTTCTACCACCTCGGCCGCTGGATCTACTTGGTCGACGCGGCAGATGACTTTGAAAAGGACGCGCACTCGAATTGCTACAATCCGCTGCGCTATCGCTATGAGCTTGATGGCGACAAGCTGGACGAGCAAAGCAGGGAAGCCGTGGCCGCCTCGCTCGACCTCTCCGTGCACCGCATGGCGAGCGCTTACGCGCTGCTCTCCTGCGGCGTGTGGACAAGCATTTTAGACAGCATTTTTTACGAGAGCCTTTACGGGATCGGCAATGCCGTTCTCAAGGGCACGTATCATAAGTCCCCGCGCAGAATACACTTCCGCATCAAGGCGGAGAAAAACGAGGAAACCGTATGAATGACCCCTATCAGATCCTAAATATCCCGCCGACGGCGACTGACGAGGAGGTCAAGCGCGCTTACCGCGACCTTGCCCGCAAATACCACCCGGACAATTACCACGATAACCCGCTGGCCGATCTCGCGCAGGAAAAAATGAAAGAGATCAACGAGGCCTATGACCAGATTCAGAAGCAGCGCAAGGCGTCTTCCGCCGCCTCGCAGAGCCACTCCTACGGCTACGGCAGCGGGAATAGCTATGGCAACTCCGCTTACGGCGGCGCCTATGGAGCGGGCTCGCTCAATCAGGTGCGCATGGCGATCAACCGCGGCGATATCTCGCTCGCTGAGCGTCTCTTAAGCGGCGTGAGCGACCACAACGCGGAGTGGAACTTCCTGATGGGCGTGGTCTGCTCGCGGCGCGGCTGGATGGACGAGGCCAAGCGCTATATGGAGACCGCCGTGCAGATGGACCCAAACAATCCAGAGTATCAGAACGCGCTCTCTGCGCTGACGGGGGCGGGCTACCGGCCCAACGGCTTCCGCTCGGTCCACACGGCCAATTTTGATGACAGCGCATGTCTGCGCTGCTGCGCGGCATGGTCGTGCTGCACGCTCTTTAGCGGCGGCGGATGCTATTTACTGCCCTGCATTTACTACTGATTTTTGTTTAATCCTGTACTTTTCAGTTTTGTGTTTTTACTATATCATGGAGGAGAAGAATCGTGGTCAAAAGTATGACTGGCTATGGAAGAGCCAAAAAAACGCTCTCCAATCGCGATATCACCGTCGAGGTGCGCTCTGTCAACAACCGCTATCTCGACTGCACGGTGAAGCTGCCGCGCGCCTACATCTTCGCAGAGGACGCCATCAAGGGGCGCGTGCAGAAGGCCATCTCGCGCGGCAAGGTCGATGTGTTCGTCACCATCGACTCGACCGGCGCGGATGAAGAGGTCGTCGTGGTCAACGAGGGCTTGGCCCGCAGCTATTTAGAGGCGCTGCGCAAGCTCTATGAGATCGACGGCGGGAATTACCTTCAAAAGCAGTCCTACGCGGCGGACCTCGCCCGCATTCCGGACGTGCTGACCGTCACGAAGGCGGAGGAGGACCTGGAGTCCGTTGGCGCGGACATCTGCGAGGTGCTCGACGAAGCGCTCGCGTCCTATAACCAGATGCGCGCGACGGAGGGGAAGAAGCTGGCCGAGGACATCGGCGGCCGCCTCACGACCATCGAAACACTCACCGGCAAGGTCGAGGAACGCTCGCCCGAAACGGTGCGCGAGTACCGCGAAAAGCTGACCGCGCGCATGCAGGAGGTCCTGCAGAGCACGACGATCGACGAATCGCGCATCCTGACCGAGGCCGCCATCTACGCCGACAAGGTCGCCGTGGACGAGGAGACCGTGCGTCTGCGCTCGCACGTGTCGCAGCTGCGCGACATGCTGCTCTCCGACGAGCCCATGGGCCGCAAGATGGACTTTCTTATTCAGGAGGTCAACCGCGAGAGCAACACCATCGGCTCGAAGTGCAACGATGTCGCCATCGCGCGCGATGTGGTCGCGCTCAAGGCGGAGGTCGAAAAGATCCGCGAGCAGGTGCAGAACATCGAGTAAGGGGCGAAGCAAATGAAGCTGCTGAACATCGGATTTGGCAACATGGTGTCCGCCGAGCGCCTGATCGCCGTCGTCAGCCCTGACAGCGCGCCGATCAAGCGCCTCATTCAGGAGTCGCGCGAGCGCGGCATGCTGATCGACGCGACCTACGGCCGCAAGACCGCGTCGGTGTTCATCATGGACAGCGACCATGTGGTGCTCTCGGCCATCGCCGCTGACAAGCTGATCGCAAGGCTGGGCGTGGAAACGCTCGCCATGGAGGAGGAAGCATAGAAAATCATGTACAAGGGGAAAACATTCATCATCTCCGGCCCATCCGGAGTGGGCAAGAGCACGGTGCTCAAGGAGTTATTTCAGGATCGCGACGATCTTTATTTCTCCGTTTCCGCCACGACGCGTCCGCCGCGTCCCGGCGAGATAAACGGCGTCCACTATCACTTTACCGACGTCGACGAGTTCCGCAAGATGATCTCGGAGGACGCCTTTTTGGAGTATGCCGAGTATGTCGGCAACTTCTACGGCACGCCGAAAAAGTTTGTCGACGAGGCCATGGAGCAGGGGAAGGACGTCGTCCTCGATATCGAGGTACAGGGTGCCTTGCAGGTCGTGCATAAGCGGCCTGATGTCGTGCGCATCTTCATCGCGCCGCCTTCGTGGCAGGCGCTTGAAGAACGCCTGACGAGCCGTGGCACCGACAGCCCCGAAAAGGTGCAAAAGCGCCTCGTGCGCGCAAAGGTCGAGCTCCAGACCGCCAACACTTACGATTATTTCGTCATCAACGACACGGTGGAACGCGCCGTGCGCGAGATCAACGCCATCATGCTCGCCGAGCACTGCAAGCCCGCCGAGCGCATGGCTATCTTGTCTGAATAAGTTCAAAAATCAGCCGAAAAGGCAGAAGGAAGTAAATTATTATGATGCTTTATCCCGCAATGAGCCTGCTCAACAAGTACGTTGAAAACCGTTATCTGCTCGTCAACGTGGTCGCGCGCCGCGCCCGCCAGATCGCCGAGCAGGCCGACGAAGAGGGTTATCCCCTCTGCGAAAAGCCGGTCACCACGGCCATCAACGAGGTCGCTGCCGGTAAGCTCACCTCAGAGAATATCGACACGCACATCGCAAAGTAAGTCTTGAATAACGCAAAGGGGGAGACTGTATGACAGAGAAAATGCTTGCTCGCGTCGCAGTCTCTTCCGTTCCTTATGCCGCCGACCGGCTCTACACCTACCTTGTGCCGGACGAGCTCATCGGCAGCGCCGAGGTCGGCAAGCGCGTGACGATCCCCTTTGGGCGCGGAAACAGGCGCGTGGAGGGCTTTTTGCTCGAAGTCGGGCGCGAGGCGGCGACGTCGCCGCTCAAGCCCATCGACGCTCTTCTCGACGATGCGCCGCTGCTGGATGCAAAGGACATCCGCCTTGTGCGGTGGATGAAAGCGCGCTATTTCTGCACGTATTACGACGCGATCAAGACGATCCTGCCCGGTGGCGTGTGGCTCCAGTACCGCGAGCTGTGGCATGTGAACGGCGAGATCAGCGCGGAGGATGCGCTCTCGTCCGTCGCGCCGGATTCCCTTGAGGAAACGCTGCTGCGCGCCATGCTCAGCGCCAAGGAGATCGAGCGCGCCGCGCTCGATGAGCTTGGCGGTGAAAAGACGGCAAAGGCGCTCCGCTCGCTTGAAGCCTGCGGCCTCGCCGTGCGCGAAACAAAGCTACGTCAGCGCTTGCAGGATAAGTCCGTGCGCATGGTGTCGCTCTGCGTCAGCGCGGAGGACGCGCTCGCCGCGGTCGAGCCCAAGCGCCGCAGCGCACCCGTGCGCTATGCGGTCGTCGAGCTTCTCAGCCGCGAGGGGTGCCTATCCAGCAGCGAGATCAGCTATTACACCGGCGCGACGATGCAAACGCTGCGCGGCCTCAAAAAGGCCGGTCTTGTCGAATTTTCCGAGCGCGAGGTGCTGCGCGTCAGCCGCTATGATGATGCGCCCGCGCGCGAGGACATTGTGCTCAACGGCGAACAGCAGGCCGCTTTCGACGGCCTCTGTACGCTCTTAGGCCGCGAGGGCGGCAGCGCCGCGCTGCTGCATGGCGTGACCGCCAGCGGCAAGACGCAGGTCTATATCAGGCTCATCGAAGAAGCGCTCACGCGCGGCAAGACCGCCATGCTGCTCGTGCCGGAGATCGCGCTGACGCCGCAAATGCTGCGCCGCTTTACGGCGCAGTTCGGCAGTGACGTCGCGATGCTGCACAGCGCGCTGCCGCTCACCGAGCGCTACGACCAATGGAAGCGCATCCGCCGCGGTGAGGTGCGCGTCGTGCTGGGCACGCGCAGCGCGGTGTTTGCACCGCTGCAAAACCTCGGGCTCATCATTTTGGATGAAGAGCAGGAGACGAGTTATCAGTCCGAAAATCCGCCGCGCTACCACGCGCGCGACGTCGCGCAGTTCCGCTGTGCGCAGAACGACGCGCTGCTGCTGCTCGGCTCGGCGACGCCGACGATTGAAACGGCATATGCCGCGAAAAACAGTCGCTATCAAGTCTTTTCCCTTCACAAGCGGTTCAACGATCTGCCGCTGCCCAAGGTGCTGATCGCCGACATGAAGGACGAGCTGCGGCAGGGGAACGAGACCTCGATCGGTCATGCGCTGCGCGCAGAGCTTGAAAAAAATATCGAACGCGGCGAGCAGAGCATTCTGTTTCTCAACCGGCGCGGCAGCGCGCGGATGCTGCTGTGCGGCGAGTGCGGCTACGTGCCGCAGTGTCCGCGGTGCAGCGTGCCGATGACGTACCATTCCGCCAACGAACGGCTGATGTGCCATTACTGCGGGCACTCCGAAGCCGTAGTGGACAGGTGCAGCGAGTGCGGCGGACTGATGAAGCGCGTTGGCTCCGGCACGCAGAAGGTCGAGCAGGAGCTTTTTGACCTGTTCCCAAAGGCTAAAGTGCTGCGTATGGACGCCGACACCGTCGGCGCGTCACGCGGACATGAAGCGCTGCTGCGCGAATTTGAAGAAAAGAAAATTCCCATCCTCCTTGGCACGCAGATGGTCGCCAAGGGGCTGGATTTTGAAAACGTGACGCTCGTGGGTGTGCTGGACGCGGACCTTTCGCTCTACGCGCAGAACTACCACGCCGCCGAGCGGACGTACAGCCTACTGGCGCAGGTCGTCGGCAGGGCCGGACGCGGCGAGCGTCCGGGCCGCGCGGTCATCCAGACCTACCACCCCGAAAATGAGGTCATTCAGGCCGCAGCGAAACAGGATTACGAGACATTTTACCAAAACGAGCTGCGCATGCGCTCGCTGCGGCGCTATCCGCCGTTTGCAGATCTGTTCACGCTGACGGTCTCAGGCCTTGATGAGCTGCGCGTCATCGCCGCTGCCCGCGCACTGTGCGACGCACTGCGCTACGCCTGCTCTCAGCCGCCGCTGAAAGACTTGGAGGTCGAAGTGCTCGGCCCCGCGGGCGCGCCGGTCGTGAAGGTCAACAACCACTATCGCTATTGCGTCTACCTGTGCGGCAAGGGCGGCAGCGTGCTGCGGCGCACCGTCAGCGAATATCTGCTGGCATTTTACGCAAGAAAAGAAAACCGCGGTCTCGACATTTTTGCCGACTGCAATGCTTTACAATAGAGAAAAGAGGATGAAATTATGGCTATTCGCAAGATCCACGAAGTGGGCGACCCCTGCCTTACAAAGGTCTGCCGCCCCGTGACGGAATTCAACGACCGGCTGCATGAGCTGCTCGACGACATGGCGGACACACTGGAGGAGGCCGGTGGCGTCGGCCTCGCCGCCCCGCAGGTCGGCATCCTGCGCCGCGTCTGCATCGTGGAGGATGAGCAGGGCGAGATCATCGAGCTCATCAACCCCGAGATCATCAAGACCGAGGGCGAGCAGACGGGCCTCGAGGGCTGCCTGAGCGTGCCGGGCAAGTACGGTATCGTCACGCGCCCGATGGTCGTGCGCGTGCGCGCGCAGGACCGTTACGGCACGGAGTTTGAAGTTGAGGACGAAGAGCTGACCGCACGCTGCTTCTGCCACGAGATCGAGCATCTCGACGGCCACCTCTACACCGAGCACTGCAAAGTCCTCACCGACGAGGAGTTGGAGCAGTATATCCGCGAGCAGGAAAAGGAGCTGGACGAGGAATGAGGATCGTCTTCATGGGCACGCCCGACTTTGCGCGCACGATCTTAGAGCGTCTGGTCGCGGACGGGCACGACGTGTGCGGCGTTTTCACGCAGCCGGACAAGCCGCGCAACCGAAACAAAGTCACGCCAAGCCCTGTAAAGGAATATGCTTTGTCGCAGAATATCCCCGTTTTTCAGCCGGTGACGATGCGCGACGGCACGGCGCTTGAGGATTTCAAGACCCTCGCGCCCGAGCTCGCGGTCGTCGCGGCCTATGGTCGCATCCTACCGGAGGAAATGCTCGCCGTGCCGGTGCATGGCTGCATCAACGCACACGCGTCCATTCTGCCGAAGTACCGCGGCGCAGCGCCGATTAACCGCGCCATCTTAGACGGCGAAAAGGAGACCGGCGTGACCGTGATGCACATGGCGAAAGAGTGCGACGCGGGCGATATGATCTTAGTCAAAAAGCAGGCCATCCGCCCCGACGAGACGGCGGAGGACCTGTTCAAAGAGCTCGCTGTGCTCGGCGCAGACGCGATCGCCGAGGCCATCGTTGAGATTCAAAACGGCACGGCCCAGCGCGTGCCGCAGGACGAGTCGCAGGCGACGTATGCGCCCATGCTCTCGCGCGAGCTTTCGCCCATCGATTGGACGAGAAGCAGCACGCAGATCATCGACCAGATCCGCGCGCTGATCCCGTGGCCCTGCGCCGCGGCGAGTATTCTCGGCACAAACACGAAGATTTTCCGCGCCGTGCCGCTCGGCGAAACGAAGGACGTGCCCGGCACGCTGTGCGCGCGCAAAAAGGGCATCGAAGCCGCCTGCGGCGACGGCAAAAGCATTCTCATCACGGAGCTGCAGCCCGACGGCGGCAAGCGCATGGCAGCGAACGCTTTTCTGAACGGCAAGCGCATCGCCGCGGGGACGGTCCTCGATGCGTAAGGGAAATACCGCGAACGCGCGCGAATGCGCGCTCTCCGTTCTGGTCGCCTGCCGCCGCAACGGTGCGTGGGCGGACGCCGCGCTGAAGGCGCAGCTCGGCAAGTGCGCACTGAGTGCTCAGGACGCGGCGCTTTGCAGCCGCATCGTCTACGGCGTGATGCAGAACGAGCTGCTGCTGAACTGGTATTTGAGCGCCTACTGCACGCAGAAGCTCGACCATTTGCAGCCACCGCTCTCCGACATTCTGCGCATCGGCGCGTACCAGATCTTGTTTTTGGACAAGGTGCCCGACCACGCCGCCGTCAGCGAGTCCGTGGAGCTCTGCCGCACGAACGGCAGAAGCGCCGCGAGCGGACTCGTCAACGCCGTGCTGCGCAAGGTCGCGCAGAATAAGTCGAATCTCCCGCCGCTGCCGGAGGGGAATATCGCACGATTGAGCGTCGCCTACAGCCACCCGCAGTGGCTCGTCAAAAAGCTCGTGTCTCTCCTCGGCGTCGAGGAAGCGGAAGCGTTTCTTCGCATCGACAACGAGGCTTCGCCCATCAGCGTACAGGTCAACCCGCTCAAAACGAATGAAAAAGCGCTCGTCGACGAACTTCGCGGCGAGGGCGTCTGCGTCACGCCGCACCCGTGGGTGCCCGGATGCCTGGAGCTTTCCGGCACGGGCGACCTAACGACGCTCAGCGCTTTCTACAATGGCCGCTTCACCGTACAGGACGCGGCGGCACACCTGATCGTCTGCGCCGCGGACTTTGCGCGCGGGCAGAGGGTGCTGGACGTCTGCGCCGCGCCGGGCGGCAAATCCGCCTACCTGTGCGAGCAGATGCAGCTGACAGGGCGCGTTTATGCCTGGGAGCTGCATGAAAAGCGTGCGCAGCTGCTGGAAGGCGTACGCAGGCGGCTGGGGCTGGACAACCTGCGCATCTCCGTGCGTGATGCGCTGGACTTCCGGCCCGACCTGGAGGGCGCGCTGGACGGCGTTTTGCTGGATGCGCCCTGCGCGGGGCTGGGCGTTCTGAGCCAGAAGCCGGATATCAAGCTGCGCCTGAAGGAGGAGGACATCCCCGCCATCGTGGACACGCAGGGGCGGCTTATCGATACGGTCTGCCGCTATGTGCGCCCCGGCGGCGCGCTGGTGTACAGCACCTGCTCGCTCCTGCCGGAGGAAAACGCGGACCGCGTCCGGACCTTTCTGCAAGCGCATCCGAACTTTACGCTGGAACCCCTGCCCACAAGCTTCCCGGAGGAGCTGCGCGCCCGGCAGACGCCCTGCGGCCTGCAGCTGCTGGGCTGCCGGGACGGCGTGGAGGGCTTCTTCATCGCCCGGATGCGGAGGGTGCGCTGATGGACGACAAGCGCGTACTGCTCGACCTGACGCCCGAGGAGCTGGGGGATTTTCTCAAATCCCTGGGCCAGCCTGCCTTCCGCGCCGGTCAGGTGTTCACCTGGCTGCACCGGGGCGTGGCCTTTGCAGACATGGGCAACCTGCCTGCCTCCCTGCGGGCGCAGCTTGCCGAAACCTGCGTGGACCTGCCCATGTCCATTCAGGAGGTCCATCCCTCCAAGCGGGACGATACGGTCAAGTTCCTGTTTGCCTGCTGGGACGGCAATCTCATTGAGGGCGTATTGATGCACTATCATTACGGCTACTCGCTGTGCATCTCCACGCAGGTTGGCTGCAAAATGGGCTGCGCCTTCTGCGCAAGCACATTGGAAGGCTGTGTGCGCAGCCTGAGCGCGGGGGAGATGCTTTCGGAGGTGCTGCTTGCCAACCGCTTTTTGGGAGAACGGGGCAAGGTGGGGCATATCGTGCTCATGGGCAGCGGCGAGCCGCTGGATAATTATGAGCAGACGGTGCGCTTTTTGCGGCTGGTAAACGATGCCGGGGGCCTGAATATCGGCCTGCGCAACGTGTCGCTGTCCACCTGCGGGCTGGCGCCGCAGATTTTGCGCCTGAAGGACGAGGGCCTGCCCGTGACGCTGAGCATTTCGCTGCACGCGCCAAACGATGCAATACGGCGGCAAATCATGCCCGTGGCGCAGCGCTACCCAATGGAAACGCTTATGCAGGCGGTGCGCGCCTATGTGGCGCAAACCGGCCGGCGCGTGGTGTTTGAGTACGCGCTGATCGACCGGCTCAACAGCCGCCCGGAACACGCGCGGGAGCTTGCGGGGCTGCTTCGCGGGCTGCAATGCCATGTGAACCTGATCCCGCTGAACCACGTGGACGAGCGCAGCCTGGCCCCCGCCTCGCCGCAGGCGGTGCGGGCGTTCCTGGAAACGCTTGAGGGGGAGCATATCTCCGCCACGGTGCGCAGGGAAATGGGTGCGGATATTGGCGGTGCGTGCGGCCAGCTGCGCAGGCGGCAGCTACACAAGCAGTAACGGAGGGAGATACGATGCGGATTTGCCAAAGAACCCATCAGGGATTGGTTCGCGCCAGCAATCAGGACAGCCTGCTTGTGGACGATGGCGTCTATGGCGTGGCGGACGGTATGGGCGGCCATAAGGGCGGCGAAACGGCCAGTCGCGTTGCGGTGCAGGTGCTCAAAAACGCGCTGCATGGCAAACGGCCGGATCAGCGCGCCCTGGAAATGGGCATCGAGGCAGCCAACCGCCGTATCTTTGACATGGCCAAGCATGATAGCGCGTTAAGCGGCATGGGCACCACTGTGACCTTGCTTTGGGAGGATCGCGAGCGCGTGCTGCTGGCCCATGTGGGCGACAGCCGCGCCTATCGCCTGCGCGGGGGCGAGCTTAAGCAGATCACGCAGGACCACAGCATCGTGGCCGAGCTTCTGCGCAACAATGTGATCACCGCCGAAATGGCGCGCAACCACCCCTACCGCAACGTCATCACCCGCGCCGTGGGCGTGGACCCTGTTGTGACCCCTGACGTGATCGACGAGGACAAGCAGCCCGACGACGTATGGCTGGTGTGCTCCGACGGGCTGTACAACATGGTGTCCGACGATGTGATTCGCGATACCCTCGCCGGCAGCGAAACCGACGAACAGGCCGCTGACAGCCTGCTTTCGCTGGCGCTTGAAAACGGGGGCTCCGATAACATCACCTTTGTCATCTGCCGCGTCACGGAGGTGGACGGGCAATGATGAAGGGAATGGTCTTTGCCGAAAGGTACAAGCTGGAGGATTTCATCGGTCAGGGCGGTATGTCCCTGGTGTACCGCGCGGTGGATATCCGCACGGGCCACAGCGTGGCGGTCAAAATTCTCAAAAGCGAATACAACAGCGACAAGGAGTTTCTCGAACGCTTTCAGCGCGAGGCCCAGGCCGCCAGCCTCATGTCGCACCACAACCTGGTCAACCTCCTGGATGTGGGCGTGGAGGGGGAATACCGCTACCTGGTGCTGGAATACGTCAACGGCAACACCTTAAAGGATATCATCCGCCAGAAGGGCCGCCTGAACTATCAGACCGCAATCCAGATCACCATCCGCATTCTCAGCGCCCTTCAGCATGCGCATGACAACGGTATCATTCACCGAGATATCAAGCCCCAGAATGTGCTCATCCACGCTGACGGCCATGTGAAGGTATCGGATTTCGGCATTGCGCGCATGACCAATGCCTTCACCATCAGCAAGGGCGATACGGTGGTGGGATCGGTGCATTATTCCTCGCCCGAACAGGCCACCGGCAGCGTGGTGGAAGCCACCAGCGATATCTATTCCACCGGCGTGGTCTTGTACGAAATGCTCACCGGCCGCGTGCCCTTCGTGGGGGACACGCCGGTGGCCGTGGCCATGCAGCATGTACAGGACCCGCCCCCGCCCATCACCGATTTTGCGCCTGAACCGCCGCCCGCCGTGGTGGCGGTGGTGATGAAGGCGCTGGAAAAGAATCCGAAAAACCGTTTTCAGAGCGCCCGTGAAATGGCGGACGCCCTCATGAAGGCCAAGGACGGCAAGCTTGATCCCGCCTCGGTTGTGCTGGAGTCCTCCGGCCCCCGTCCGGCAGTCAAGCCCGCGCAGCAATCCGCACGCATGCGCGAGCTCAGCCCTCGCGGCGCG
>OMNT01002556.1_pt1 | contig 14407 bp, 14 predicted proteins | sample 1672551 | NCBI WGS metagenome assembly OMNT01 (sample SAMEA3136698, study PRJEB25190) | human gut metagenome
CGGAATTGCTCATGTCAGGGGAACCACCGCCAAACAACAGCGGCTTATTGCCCATCAAATACGATGTGTCCATGTACCGGGATACCTACGACCTGGTAGAGTATCCGGACGCCTATGAGCTGATAAACACGTATTCCACGGTGATGTATGTGACCCGGGACGACAGCGGCATGTCTTACGTTCTGGACGCCCTGGGCATGATGACCCAATGGAGTCAGATCAATCAGCCCGCCGATTGCCCGGCCGTTGCGCACCCGGGGCAGGAGCAGCTTCTTCAGATCAGGGACAATCTGACAAAGCAGGACCCGGTTCTGGCTGCCATTGCGCCCTCCCAGGCCGACCCGGACCGGCCGGTTGCGTCCTCCGGCGACCTCTATCGTCTGACCGACCTGGAGGACTATTTCGCGCGCCTGTCCGCCGATTATACATAAAGAGAGGAAGGTTCACCGTGAACAGATCATTTTTGCGGCCAGGGATTTCTTTTGTTCTGGCGGCGGTCCTGCTGCTGTCTGCAACCGCCTGCGCGGCCCACGAGCCCGTTCTGCCCCCCAGCCGGTGGGGGGAGATGCAGATCCGGTCCATGTTTGAGCGCTATTATTCCATTTCCGACGCCTTTCAGGAGGCAGACGCCGTGGCCCGCGTCACGGTGGGCGACTGGCAGGGAGAGGACCTGCACAACTGGGTCACGTTCTTCGACGCGGCCGTTCAGGAGTCTTATAAAGGGGACCTTCCCCGGCACTTCACCCTGGTGCAGGGCGGCTGCTCAGAGGCATCCTCTCCCAACTACCCCTTGTTTATAAACGGAACCGAGCTTTTGGTTTTCCTGAAGGATTATGACGGCAGCGGGGAGAAGTATCACCCCATCACCGATTACAACACGGTGCTGTATGCCGTGTATGATGAAAACGGCCACCGGTATTTTCTGGACAGCTTCGGGACCATGAGCGCTCAGGATACTCTTACACCCGGCAGGACCACGCTGGACAGCGCACAGCTTGCGGAAATGACGGCGGATGCCGATCCGGTGCTGGCCGAAGCGATTTCCTCCCAGGCCAAGGACTGCGACAGCGGCTGCTGCGCTTACGCGGAATCCGCCCTGGAGGACTATTTCTCCGATCTGGCAAAGCAATAAGGCATGATGGCGATCGCACCCCATCCCGCCGAATAAAAAAGCACCCGCCCGCCGGACCTCCGGCAGGCGGATTTTTGCGTGGATATGAAGCATTTGCAATGCGGCCCGCTGAGGGCAGCGGGCCCTACGGGCGATTTCCGGAAACCGTCCCGTTCCTCTGCGGCAGGGCACATGGGCCCTGCCCTACAGGATATTCTATCGTTATACACTCTGTAGGGGCGGACGACTCTGTCCGCCCTGTCCTCTCGGCAATTCTCCTTGCCATGTCATTGCGAGGAGGCCCATCGGGCCGACGCGGCAATCCGTTCTCTCCCCGATTCCCGCTTATTCCCGCACCCAGACCTTCACATCGCTGCCGTCGGGGTCGGCGATGCGCAGGCCCGCCGTTACGTCCACCCCGGGCGCAGCCGCCCGGATATCCGCCACGGAGGTCTCGATGCCGCTGCTGCCGCTGGTGCAGAAGGGCCGGATGGTTTTCCCGGTCAGGTCATAGCTGTCCAGGAACGTGTTGATGATCCGTGGTGCGGTGCCCTGCCAGATGGGATAGCCCAGATAGATGGTGCCATACTGGGACAGGTCCAGCGGCTTGCCCGCGATCCGGGGCCGGGCCGCGGGGTCCTTTTGCTCCTGATTGGCCCGGCAGCTCTCGTCGTTGTAGTCCAGATCCTGGCTGGTATAGGGCTGCTCCGGCACCAGCTCGATCAGATCCGCCCCGGTCAGGTCGCGGATGCGCTCTGCCGCCGTCCGGGTGTTGCCGGTGCAGGAGAAATAGATCACCGCCACCCGGGTACCGGCCCAGCCGCTGCCGGTACTGCCGGTACTGCCGGTGGTATTTCCGCCGTTTCCGGCATTTCCGGTACTGCCTGCACCGCCGGGCACACCGGCGCTGCCGCCGGGATTTTCCGCCGGGCCGCTTCCCGGGTCCGTGGCCCCGGGGGTCACCGTGGGACTATCTCCGCCGGGGGCCACCTCCGTCTGCTTCTTTCCGCAGGCAAACAGGGCGCAGGCCATGCACAGGGCCAAAATCAGGGCTAAAACACGCTTCATGGGGCTTTTCCTCCTTATTTCCGTCTTTATTTTTCCTCCTGCTGCACCGCCGTGCCGCCGCCCAGGCCGAAATCGTCGGCCACGGTGGCGCTGTCCCGGCGGAGCATGGTTTCCATAACCCGGATATCGCTGTCGATGTCCATGGCGTCGGCGCGGTACAGCTCATCCAGCTGCCGCTCAAAGCCCGCCACGATGCTGTCCATGGTGCTCTGGATTTTGGCCTTGGCCTGGTTGAGATTCTCGCCGCTGACCCCGGCCTCCTCAAACTCGGCATAGGAATTCAGCAGCTTCTGGGTGGTGGGCAGATAGTAGTTCAGGAAGGTGCCGGCCTTGCCCTTTTTGGCGGGCTCCTTTTCGATGATGCGGAAAATCTTCCCCGCCACCTCCTCCAGCCGGTCGATCTTCTGGCTGAGGACAGGGTCGGCAATGCGGTCGTTGGCCCGGCGGATCTCCCGCAGGATACCGGAATAGCCCTGCTCCGCCGGGGCCGGCTCCTGGGCGGTCTGCCGCGGGGCAAAGTATGCCTCCGCCGCCTCCGGAGAGCGGAACAGCATGTCGCTGCTCAGGTCCACATAGGCGTTCTTGCCCCAGAGGCCCTTTTCGATCATGATCTCCAGGTCCCTTTCCACCTTCCGCTGGGGGACCTCCGCCGTGTCGGCCAGCTTTTTCAGAGACACGGCGTCCTGCCCGTGGGCACAGGCCAGATATTTGCCGAAGCGGCGGGCCCGGCGGGTCATAGAGGCGCTGCCGATGACCAGTCCCAGGCCTCCGGCGGCCAGGCCCATGGTGGGAAACAGCTCCGCCAGCAGGCTCCAGCTCAGAACTCCGGCAGCGGCGCCAACGCCCTGCACCATAGTCACCAGGCCTGCGAAAAGCAGCACCAGGCCCACAATTTTCATGGTATTGGCCCCTTTTGCGGAGTATTGGGGCGTTTTCGTCACCTTTTTGCGGGTGCTGGAGGCTGTCCCGGTACGAGGCCGGGACGGGGCGGGATTCTGCTGGGACAGGCCGGGATTCTGCCGGGACACGGGCTTGCGCTTCGTGTCGCCGCCGAACAGCTTGGCCAGCAGCACAACAAGGCCCACCGGCCAGGCCACCGCGAATAAAATTGCGATAATGGCCCAGGAGCCAAAATCGTTGTCGTTCTTTTTTGGCGGACGGCGGGGCGGCTCCTGCCGGGTCTCCCCCTCCCGGTCGTCATAGGAATAGGCCATCACTGCTCTCCTTTCGGGAGGAGCTTGCTCTTGTTGCCGTGCTCATCCACCACATAGGTGTTATCCAGCTCCCGGGCCAGATTTCCCACCACGGAGTCGATGTATTCCCGGCGCAGGGCAAGCTGCTCCTGCTTCTCCTCCGGTGTCAGCCCCTCCGCCGTTTTCGACTTGGCGGCCAGCTGGTTGATCCGGGCGATCTTCTTTTCATCCATCATCGGTTCCCCCTTACAGATAGCGCTTCAGGGTGATGAACACCCTGCCTTTTTTCGTTTGATTGCCGACCTCCTCCAGAACGCACTTGCCCAGACCCCGGAGGGTCAGGGTATCCCCCTGGGATACCGGGCGATCCGGCTTCTGGCAGTCGGACCAGTTCACCTGGACCTTTCCGGAGGTCACGGCCTCGGCGGCCTTGCCCCGGCTGAGGGAAAAGCCCGCTGCCAGCACGCTGTCCAGCCGCAGGGAGGACACCGTGTCCCGGATGTGCTTCACCTTTTCCTCCGGCGGGATCAGGTCCTCCAGAGGCAGGGACGCGGTGTGCAGCCGCACCCGGCCCGCAGCCGTCCACTCCGACAGCAGCAGTTCCGCCGCCGGTCCCGTGGCCAGTACGTCGGCCCAGCGGGGGGACACCAGAATGTCCCCCAATGTCTCCCGGGTGACGCCCAGGGCCATGAGACTGCCCAGAATGTCCCGGTGGGTCAGGGAATCCTCCTCATAAAACGAGGCCCGGACCACCCGGACGGCGTCCTCCTCCGGGGCCTCCTGCCAGTCCGGCAGGAACCACAGCTGCCGCCGCTGGGCCCCGTCGTATCCACCCCAGAAGGTATATCCCTCCGAGACGGACAGGGCGTTCAGCAGCCGCTGGGCCGCCGCCTGCTCCGCCGGGGACAGAAAGCCCGTTCCCTGGGGCAGATTTTTCCGGCGGCACTGCTCATACTTGTCCCAGACCCGGCCCAGCAGCAGCCGCTCGTCGCCATTTGCCGCAAGCCGGTCCAGCATTTCGCGTTTATCCATGGTATTCCCCCAGATTCTGGGTGTGGTACAGCCGGGCGTAGGCTCCGCCCCGGGCCAACAGCTGGTCATGGGTCCCCTGCTCGGCAATGCAGCCGTCCTGGATCACCAGGATGCGGTGGGCGGCCCGGATGGTGGAGAGCCGGTGGGCGATGATCAGGGTGGTGCGGCCCCGACTCAGCTCGTCGAAGGCATGCTGAATCCGGGATTCCGTGACGCTGTCCAGGGCGGAGGTGGCCTCGTCCAGAATGAGGATGGGCGGATTTTTCAGAAAAATCCGGGCAATGGCTACCCGCTGCTTCTGGCCCCCGGACAGCAGGGTGCCCCGCTCGCCCACATAGGTGTCGAACCCGTCGGGCATGGCGGCAATATCGTCGTACAGCTCCGCCCGGCGGGCGGCCTCCTCCACCTCCGCGTCGGAGGCGTCGGGCTTACCGTAGCGGATGTTTTCCCGGATGGTGTCGGCAAACAGGAACACATCCTGCTGCACGATGCCGATGGACCGGCGCAGAGAGTGCTGGGTCAGGCAGCGCACGTCGTGGCCGTCCACGGACACGGTGCCGCTGTCGGGGTCATAAAACCGGGGCACCAGCTGGCACAGGGTGCTTTTGCCGCCGCCGGAGGGACCCACGATAGCCACCGTCTCCCCGGCCCGGACCGTCAGGTCCACCCCGTGGAGCACCTCGGGGCTGCCGTTGTCATAGGAGAAGGTCACATGGTCCAGGGCTACCTCTCCCCGGACGTCCGTCAGGTCCACGGCATCGGGTGCGTCCTGGATGGTGGGCTCCGTGGCCATCAGCTCAATAAACCGGTGAAGGCCCGCGAAGCCGTTGGAGAACATCTCGGCAAAATTGGCCAGCTTTCGCACAGGACTGATGAACGTGGTGATATACAGGCTGAAGGTAATCAGGTCGATATAGTTCAGTCGGTTCTTCATGATGAGCCAGCCGCCTGCGGCAATGACCGCCACGGACAGCAGGCTGATGAACAGCTCCATGCTGGCGTTGAAAAAGCCCATCTCCTTATGGAAGTTGCGCTTGGAGGTCTTGAACACCTCGTTGGCCCCGTCGAAGCGGCGCTGCTGCTCCGCCTCGTTGGCGAAGGCCTTGGTGGTGCGGACGCCGGAGAGGCCGGACTCGATCTCGGCATTGATGGCGCCGGTCTTTTGCTTGGCGGCCCGGGACGCCTGGGACATCTGGCGGCGGCGGTACATAACCACCAGCAGGAACACGGGGATGATGCAGCACACCACCAGGGCCAGCCGCCACTGGATGGAGAACATCACCGCCAGAGCGCCGATGATGGTGACCAGGGAGATGAACAGGTCCTCCGGCCCGTGGTGGGCCAGCTCCGTCAGCTCGAACAGGTCCGTGGTCAGGCGGCTCATCAGCTGGCCGGTGCGGTTTTTATCGTAAAAGTCGAAGCCCAGGTCCTGCATATGGGCAAACAGGTCCCGGCGGATATCGGCCTCCACCAGGATGCCGAAGGTGTGGCCCCAGTAGCCCACGATGAAGTAAAGCCCCGCCCGGAGGACAAAGGCCGCCACCACCAGGGCCATGACCGTGAAGAAAATGGAGAACTGCTTCTCCGGCAGCCAGTGGTACATGGCGGTGCGGGAGATCAGGGGAAAGGCCAGGTCGATGACGGCAATGAAGAAGGCGCAGGTGATATCCAGCAGAAACAGGCCCCGGTGGGGGCGGAAGTAGGACAGGAAAATGCGCAGTGGTCTGCGGGTGCGGTAGTCTTGGGTGGTCATGATCTCTCTCTTTCTTGGGTAAAAATACGCATAGTAATCCAGTGTGTTGTTCTGTATAGTATAACACACCTGATTTCCTGGCGCAAGGCGTTCTTTTCCGGTATAACATCCTATTCAGACATACGCAAGCTGCCCCCCTCCGATGCAAAAGCGCCGGAGGGGGGCAGTCCTATACTCTTGTCGCTATGGGATTCCGGATTTACCACTCCAGGTTCTTGCCGGTGGTCTTATCGAAAACGTGGGCCACATTGCCGCCGAAGATCATGTTGACCTCGCTGCCCATGGGGAAGTGGGCGGCGGCGCCGTTGGTGGGGACGATGATGATCACGTCCTTGCCCTCGGCAGTGACATGCAGATGCACGGAGGAGCCCATCATCTCGGACACGTCCACCGTACCCTTGACCCCGTCGGCGCACAGCATGATATGATCCGGGCGCACGCCCAGGGTCACGTCCTGCTCCGCCACGTTATGGGCGGCCAGGCGCTGCTGCTTCTCCGGAGACAGCTCCACGGTAACGCTGCCCACAGTGACGGTGTACTTGCCGTCCCGGCGGGACAGCCTGGCGTCGAAGAAGTTCATCTGGGGCACGCCGATAAAGCCCGCCACGAACAGGTTCGCAGGGTGGTCGAACACCTCCTGGGGGGTGCCGATCTGCTGAATGAAGCCATCCTTCATGATGACGATGCGGTCGCCCAGGGTCATGGCCTCGGTCTGGTCATGGGTGACATAGATAAACGTGGTGTCGATGCGCTCCCGCAGCTTGATGATCTCGGCGCGCATCTGGTTGCGGAGCTTGGCGTCCAGGTTGGACAGAGGCTCATCCATCAGGAACACGGCGGGGTTGCGGACGATGGCGCGGCCGATGGCCACACGCTGCCGCTGGCCGCCGGACAGGGCCTTGGGCTTGCGGTCCAGATACTGGGTGATGTCCAGAATCTCTGCCGCCTGACGGACCCGCTGGTCGATCTCGTCCTTGGGCAGCTTTTTCAGCTTCAGGGAGAAGGCCATGTTCTCGTACACGGTCATGTGGGGATACAGGGCGTAGCTCTGGAACACCATGGCGATGTCCCGGTCCTTGGGCTCCACGTCGTTCATCAGCTTGCCGCCGATGTACAGCTCGCCGCCGGAGATGTCCTCCAGACCGGCGATCATCCGCAGCGTGGTGGACTTGCCGCAGCCGGAGGGACCCACCAGAACGATGAACTCCTTGTCCGCAATGTGCAGGTTGAAGTCCTGCACCGCCACAACGCCCTCATCGGTGATCTGAAGACTGGTCTTTTTCTCGGGCTCGCCCTTCTTGGCCTTTTTCTTCTTTTCGGTGTTGGGATACACCTTCTTGAGGTTTTTCAGAATGACCTCTGCCATATGCACAGACTGTAACCGTTCTGCCTCCGCAGGGAACGGTCTCGCGCCCAGCAAAGCCGCAGCGCCTTACGGCAGGTCTCCACACTGCCGCACCGCCAGTCTCAGCGGGACCTTGTTCCTCCTTTGTTTTTCCGGCAGGGGGCCAAAAAGTGGAGTGGCCGCCGCCGGTTGGAATAGGATACGATTATTTTACCACCTCTTGCCGCCCTTTGGCAACCGCCTTTGGGCAAAATTTTCCGCATTTTGCTGCCTTTATAGGAAAACTCCGCAAAAAGCGCCGTCATCGCCCGTTCTTTTTTCTGTTATAAGCAGAAATTATTGTATTTTTCAGATGTTATCTATTGTAAAAGGATGCGAATTATGTTACATTACTGTGTGTCTGTTGGCGCACATATTATAGATAAAGTGTTTTTCGTGCAAGGACAGACAAATTGTTTTAAAGGAGCGGGATAACATGCACAAAGCGTTCAAAGTCTGCACCGCTGTTCTGCTGGCTCTGGTTATGACGGTCAGCCTGGTCAGCGGCGCACTGGCAGTCGCCGTCCGCAATGACGACGACACCATCAGCTACGAGCCCCTGGAGCAGGGTGTTTACTCCAAGGGCGGCTACACCATCGACAAGGTCTCCCACCCCACGCTGGGCGCCGGAGAGGTGGACGGCATTCTGACCGGCGATCTGCAGGACCGGGGCCAGAGCTACTCCTGGTCCATGGCTGAGGCCGGTGACTACGTTTACATCGGCACCTGCTATAACTCCACCTACTACATCATCACAACAACGTCAAGACGTCCCTGGACGCCATGAAGAAGGAAGGCAAGCTGGACCAGAACGTGGACACCAGCCGGGCCGCGGCAGATTTTGTGAAGGTCATGTTCGGCACGGACACCTTCGACGAAACTCCCATGTCCCAGTGGACCCCCGTGATCATGGCTGTGAACCGCTACACCGGCGAGGCCCAGGTGATCTTCCGGGAGCGGGACATCCTGAAGGATTACCCCGACATCTTCCCCGGCTATCCCCCCTACCTGAAGGGCGTGAACTATCTGGCCGGCTATCGCATGGCCTTTGAATTCAAGGGCAAGATCTATTTCGCCGGTATGGGCAGCCCCACGGCCACCCTCATCGAGGTGGACCCCAAGACCAACGAGTGCTCCATCGCCTATCACAACATCAACTACACCCAGGGCGTGTCCAACGGCGTTCACGGCCTGCTGGTGTTTGACGACGAGATCTATATGTGCCTGGCCACGGACAACTACGACGGCAAGGGTACCCCCGGCGGCATCATCGTGGCCAGCTCCGATCCCACCGCGGGTCTGAGCTCCTGGCGGCGTGTGGCAGATCAGGACGACTTTGACGGCCTGCCCGCCGTTATGAAGACCGACGGCCTCAACGGCGGCGGTATCTGGGACATCATCGAGTATAACGGCTCCATGTACGTCACCGTGGTCACCGACAAGTCCATCGACGGCCACATCAACAAGCAGGGCTTCGCCATGTATCGCGGCGACAAGCACGAGGACGGCAGCTTCACCTGGACCCAGGTCATCGGTGACCACGGCACCAGCGGCTACGATTTCGGCCTGGGCATCAACTACTCCATGAGCTGCAACATGTGGGTGTACAACGGCTATCTGTACCTGGGCACCTACAACGATCCCATGCTGGACCTGGCGGAGATCCCCGCCTCCGGCAACTTCGAGCTGCTGTACAACGATCTGGACCACTCCATCTATCTGTACCGCATGGACGCCGACGGCAACTTCCAGCAGGTGGCCGGTAAGGACGACAACCCCTATTTCCCCGACGGCCCCATCGGCAACCTGGGCGCGGGTCTGGGCAACAACTCCAACCAGTATATCTGGCGCTACGGCGAGCACAACGGTGAGCTGTACATCGGCACCTATGACACCTCCACTCTGACCTATCATTTCACCCAGATCACCGACGGTCAGGTGGCCAATATGGACTATGCCGACATCAGCGGCCGGGCCGATATGCTGAAGGACGCCGTGCTGGAGGTTCTGCAGCAGCACGACAACAAGTATCTGACCTGGTTCCTGGACAAGGTTCTGTTTACCAAGTATACCGCCCATCTGTATCAGATGCTGGCAGGCTTTGCCACGGATATGTCCGCCGACAAGAACCCCGTGCCCGGCTACCGGAACATGCTGGAGGAGTATGAGGCCTTCAAGCAGAAGGTGTTCGACCTGCTGGGCGTGAAGCTGGACAGCGCAGACTTTGCCCAGGAATACGCCCAGGTCACCGGTGTGGCTATGTGCAGCGCCGACACCCAGGGCCTGAAGGATGACCTGCAAAGCGCCGTGAAGGCCATCTTTGCCGCCCTGGACAAGGCCGTGTATGACGACCTGATCCACAACTTCGTATATTACTTCGGCTGCAACTACTATGCCCAGCAGAGCGAGAACGGCTTTGACCTGCTGGTGTCCAAGGACGGCGTGAATTTCGACGCCATCACCCGGGACGGCTTCGGTGACGGCTCCAACCACGGCCTGCGCACCATCTGCTCCACCGAGAACGGCGTGTATATGGGCACCGCCAATCCCTTCTACGGCACCCAGCTGTGGCGCATGTACAGCGCCGAGGACAAGCCCCTGGTGAAGGAGCATACCCATCAGTGGTCCGATACCTGGTCCTCTGACGGCGAGAATCACTGGCATGACTGCCTGGCCGACGGCTGCACCGTCACCGACAACAGCCAGAAGGACGGCTTCGGCGCCCACGATTATGTGAACGGCGTGTGCTCTGTCTGCGGCTATCAGCAAACCGGCAGCGGCTCCGGCGGTGACGCCGGAGGAAGCGGCCAGCCCAGTCAGCCCGGTCAGCCCGGTCAGCCCGGTCAGGGCGGCGACTCCGGCAACACCGGCAATACCGGCAACAGCGGCAATACCGGCGGCAGCGGCAATACCGGCAACAACGGCAATACCGGCAACAACGGTCCCAAGACCGGTGACAAGGGTGCGGCTCTGTGGTTCGCCCTGGCGGGTCTGTGCGGCTGCGGCCTGGTGGCCATGGCGGTTACTCCTCGCTATAAGGGCAAGCGCGTTGCCTAACCCAATTTTCCAATAAGCAAAGCCCCCGGTGTACGGCACCGGGGGCTTTGCGCTTGTCAAAAAGGATTTTTGACAAGCGCAAAAGCATTTTCAGAGCTTTTATAAAAGTTCTGAAAATGCGTGCGCGATGCGCCGAGGGTTTTGCTTGTTTCAGACAATTCTTCTTGACAGGTGCAAAAAGTCATCCATGTCAGGCAAAGTATTACACATTTTTCATCCAAGTGCTTGATTCTTATCCCTATATCTGGTATGATGTGCTGTACTACACGAATGGAGGACAGCGCATGCACGGTTTTTGGCGGGCCGCTCTGTACGCGGCGGCCCTGGGCGTTCTGGCCCACCCGGTGGGACAGGCCCTGCCCCGCCGCTGGTTTGACCCCCATCAGGCCCCCTACCGGTGCCGGGATTGGGAAAAGGGCGGACGGGTATATAACAAGCTGCACATCCGCCGCTGGAAGGACCGTCTGCCGGACATGAGCCGCCTGATGCCGGACATGGTGAAAAAGAAGCTGTCGGCGGCTGACCCCATGTCCCTGGTACAGGAGACCTGCGTGGCCGAGTGCGTCCACTGCTGGCTCATCGTTCTGTCTGTGGGCATGCTATTTTTGTGGAAAAGCGTGTGGTCCTGGCTGCTGTGGCTGGTGTACAACCTGCTGGGCAACGTGAGCTTTATCCTGATCCAACGCTATAACCGCCCCCGCCTGCTTCGACTGGCGGAGAAGGAGACAAAGAAGAATCTATGAAAATTGCTATTCTCTCCTGCAACACCGGCGGCGGACACAACGCCGCTGCCGCCGCCCTGGCGGAGGAGCTGGCCGCCCGGGGCCACGAGAGCAAAACCTACAACACCCTGGACTTTCTGCCCAAGGGCGCTGCGGACCTTATCAGCCGGGGCCACGATTTCGCCTATCGCTACACCCCCAAGCTGTACGGCGCCGGCTACCGCCGGGAGGAAAAGCGCCCCTCTCCCCTGCTGTATGAAAACAGCATCCGGGGCATTGGCCCCCTGTATGAGGCGCTGATGGATCTGGGAGCCGACGCGGCCATCTGCGTCCATGTGTTTCCGGCCATGATGATGACGGAGCTGCGGTGCAGCTACGGTCTGCGGATGCCCGCCTGGTTCGTGGCTACTGACTTCACCTGCTCCCCCGGCGTGGGTGAGCTGCAATTGGATGGCATCTGCATCCCCCATCCGGCGCTGACGCCGGAGTTTGAGGCGGCCGGCCTGCCGCGGGAGCGCATTTACGCTACGGGTATCCCCATCCGGCGGCAGTTCTGCCGTATGCCGGACCGGGCCGCCGCCCGGCGGCAGCTGAGTCTGGACAATTGCCGCCACGTGTTCACCCTGGCCTGCGGCAGCATGGGGGCAGGCCCCCTGCGCTCCACCGCCGCCTGCATTGCCGGGCTGCTGGGCCACGACGACATGCTGGTGGCCGTGTGCGGCAGCAACCAGCGGATGCATCGCCAGATGATCGACGACTTCGTGGACAATCCCCGGGTCCGGGTCCTGGGCTTTACGGACCAGATGTGCGCCTATATGCAGGCGTCGGACCTGCTGATCTCCAAGGCCGGGGGCCTTACCACCGCCGAGGCGGTGGCCTCCCGGACGCCGCTGCTGTATCTCAATGCCGTCCCCGGCTGCGAAAGCCGCAATATTGGCTTTATGACGGGCCGTGGCTATGCTCTGGCGGTAGAAAACGACGAGGAGCTGACGCCCCTGCTGTCCGGCGTGATTTCCGGGGCCATTGACCCCACGGCCATGCTGCGCCGCCGGGAGGAACAGTTCCCCCAGAATGCCGCCGCTGCCATCTGCGACCTGGCCTGCGGCCAGGACGTGACCATGTAATCAAAAAAGAAATGCCGCCCGCAGGCGGCTGGCGCTTGTCAAAAAGGGCAACATCCTTTTTGACAAGCGCCATTTTGTCAGGTGGTAAGAAAGACCGGAATAAGAAAGGAGTTTTCCTCAACGCCCTGGTCGTCCAGGAACGACAGCCCCAGAGTGCCGTCGTAATACAGATCATCCGAAGGCAGCGGGAAGGTCAGCCGCCACTGGCTGTCACCCAGGTAAGACGCTTCGGAGGCCAGCTCAGGCTCCAGGGAATAGTCCATTGCGTCCGCATCCACGCCGTACAGCTGGATCTGGTCCGGCAGCACCTGGTCCGCGGGCAGACCTATGTACAGCCACACCGTCAGCTGGCCGTCGGCGTAGTCAAAGTCCGCCAGGCCCACCAGCGCTTCCTGCCAGGGGACCCAGGCCAGCCAGTCGTCGGAGGGCACGGCAGGGTCCTCGCTGACGTTATGGGCCGGATAGGACGGGGTGTCCGGCTCCCGGGAGCCGCCCCAATGGAGCCGGCCGCTGGAGGCAAAGGACGCGATGATGCCCAGAACCACAAACAGCATAAACACCAGCAGGACTCGCTGGCCGGACGTCAGGCTGAAGGAACTGTGCGCCGGTTTTTTGCGGGCCTCATCCTCGAAGCAGACCTTCTTCTCGTGGCACTCCTTCTTCTCGAAGCACACCTTGCCCCCGCGGGGGACGGAACGGCGCTCCTGCCCCGTCAGGTGATGCACCGTGCCGTCGGCGTCTACCCGCTCCCGCCGGGGCGGGCGGTTATACGCGCCGCAGGACGGGCAGCAGCCGTTTTTCTCGTAATCGTATATTTTCCCGCAGGCTTTGCACTGAACCATTGCCATACTGTTTTCCTCCTTATTCCCGCTCAAAGCTCACATAGCGGGTGCCCTGGAACGTCAGCCGTCCCCGGTCGCCCTCGGCCAGCATGCCGTATTCCGGTCCCGTCATCTGAAGCTCCATCCGGTCGCCGCTTTCCACCTGGAAGGTGACATAGTACCGGGAGGAGGTGGTGGACATATGGTCTCCGCTGTGGTGATGGGAAATATTCTGCCGCTTGGTCACCACCCGGGCCTCCACCGTCAGCCGGGGAGAATGGTTGTTTTTGTTCCACTGGGACAGGCCCCGGAACAGCGTTACCAGGATCATCACCGCGATCACGCCGAAGATCAGGAAAAAGACGATCTCAAACCCGCCGCCGAAGAAAAAGCTGTCCATCATGCCGCATGCCTCCCTTTCCGGGGGGAATGCCCCCGTTTATGTGGTCCTATTGTACGCCCCGCCGGGCGGAAATGCCACCAACCTCAGGTTGCGCCGGGAAAAATTTCCGGAAAGCGGCAGGAAACCTCAGGTTGCGTGGTATTTTTATCCAGTATAGCATACGCGCCGGACTCTTGGCAAGCCAAAAGCCCGGCGTGGGAGTTATTCATCGGTTTTCAGGAGGTCCCGCAGCGTCACACTGTCCAGATAGTCGCCCATGATCTGCCCCAGCCGGTTCCACACCGGCAGGGTCCGGCACTGGGCCGCCCGGTCACAGGGGTGAGCCCCCTCCTCCAGACAGGCCACCGGAGCCAGGGACCCCTCCGTCAGACGCAGGATCTCCCCCAGGGGATACTCCTCCGGCTTTCTGGTCAGGCGGTAGCCGCCGCCCTTACCGGTGACGCCGCTTACCAGACCGGCCCGGCTCAGCAGAGACATGACCTGCCCGGCATACTTGTCCGACAGCTCCTGCCGCCGGGCCACATCACGCATGGAGACGTATCCGTCGCCGCCGTGCTCCGCCAGGTCCACCATCACCCGCAGGGCGTATCGTCCCTTGCTGGATATGACCATATCACACCATCCGGCAGCTTTCGCAGCTGCCGCAATCCTCCGGGAACTTGCTGCGGTCATACGCGATGCCGTTGCGGTCGTAGTAGTCCTTGACGGCGGACTTGATGGACTCCTCTGCCAGGACGGA
>OMNT01002558.1_pt1 | contig 14371 bp, 12 predicted proteins | sample 1672551 | NCBI WGS metagenome assembly OMNT01 (sample SAMEA3136698, study PRJEB25190) | human gut metagenome
GCAAGCAGATTGCGTGCAAAGCCGTCAGGCGGGCTTTATGCAGTGTTTCCTAAAGGCAACACTATGCTAAACCTGCAAGCGGGAGTTGTGCGGTATTGCCATAGAGGACATGCTATGCAAAAGGGGAGGAGGCTTTATGCATATGAATATCAATCAAGACTTACAGGAACAGCTGTTTCGCCAGCGGGAAGAACAGATCTGCCACTTGGATTACAATCAGGAGTTTCGCTATTACAATGCCGTTGCTTCAGGGGATATGGAAAGCGTCAAGGAATACCTGATGCCGGAAAATGATGACGCATACAGCGGCAGCGAGTACGGAAAGCTTTCCCAAAACAGCCTGTGGAATGCCCGCTATCACTTTGTGGTAGCGGTGGCACTGATCGCACGGATCTGCGTGGAGCACCACATGGAACGGGAGATCGCCTACACGCTTAGCGATGTGTTCGTTCAAAAAATTGATGACTGCAAGACCGTTGCGGAAATTGCCGCCCTGCATAATATTATGGTGCGGGACTTCACCAAGAGAATGCAGCTGCTGCAAAAAGCGGCATACTCCATGCACGTGGCTCGGGCAATCGACTATATCACCATTCACCTGCACGAAAAGCTTCAGACCGGCAACATCGCAGATGCGATCTCGATCAACCGCGGTTATCTTTCCACATTGTTCCGGCAGGAAACCGGAAAGTCACTTCACGACTATATCCTTGCGGAAAAAATCCATGCCGCAGCTCAGATGATCACCACTTCGGAAATGTCATTCTCTGAAATTTCTCAATACTACAGCTTTTCTTCCCAGAGCCACTTTATCCAATGCTTCCGAAAGGAACTCGGCATGACACCGCTGGAATATCGAAAACGGTATTATCGTTCCAGCGAAGTGAGTGAAGGAAACACTGAATAAAGCTTGTGCGGTGCTGCCATAACTATACGAATACGAAGAAAACAGGAGAGAGAATATGAGTGAAAAATGGGTAACGGCATGGGGCAATGCCATTTCAGTTGCTGAACGCCGTCCGGAAAATTATGCGAAAAATCTGACACTGCGGTATCCGGCAAAAATGATGCTGGACGGCAGTGCACTGCGGATCACGTTGGACAACTTCTGCGGAAACGAACCGGTGCATCTGACTGGTGCCACCGTTGCCGTGTCGGACGGTGCAGACGGCATTCTGCCGGAAACACTGGTTCCGCTGACTTTTTCCGGAAATGCTGGCGTGACGATTCCGGCAGGAGAACGGCTGCAAAGTGATGCGGCAGCGTTTCCGGTGGAAAAGGGAACGACCATTGCAGTGAGTCTGTACTTTGCCGAATTCACGGAAATGCGTTCTGGTGTAGTGATTACCGGACCGCTGTCCGGCGGCTATTTTGCAGTGGGTGACCAGACTGCCAACGCGGTGCTGGATACGGACACTTCGAAAAAGACCCACACGGTGTATTTCCTCAGTGACATTGACGTGCTGACTGCCACAGAAAATCGTACCCTGATCTGCTTCGGGGATTCGATCACAGCACAGGCGTGGCCGGATTACCTGATGGAACGCACTCTGCAATGCGGGGACGGTACCACTGCGGTGATTCGGAAAGCAGCAAGCGGAACGCGAATCCTGCGGCAGTATGACAACATCACCTATGATTCCTACGGGCTGAAAGGGAAAACCCGTTTCCCCAGAGAAATTCAGGTTGCCGGTGCAGACACGGTGCTGATCCAGCACGGCATCAACGATATTATTCATCCGGTGGGAACAGATGTCAACCGGTTCCGTCCGTGGAGCGACCTGCCCACCGCGGCAGAAATGATCGAGGGGCTGCGGTTCTATATCCGTACTGCTCGTGCCGGCGGACTGCGGGTGTACATGGGAACGCTGCTGCCGATCGAGGGCTGGCGAACCTATGCGGACTTTCGGGAAAAGCTGCGGAGCGAAGTCAACCAGTGGATCCGGACAACCGACGAAATTGACGGCTGCGTGGACTTTGACCGTGCAGTTTGCGATCCGGAGCACCCTACTGCTTTTGCAGCAGGCTATGACAGCGGCGATCATCTGCACCCCAGCCTGACCGCCTATGCCAGAATGGCAGAGGAAGTGCCGGAAGCACTGCTGCGAAACGAGGAGAGTCACTGACGTGCGAAGTCCTTATCAAAAGACGATGTACGCCTGTTTTATCGGCTATATTGTGCAGGCAGTGGTAAACAACTTTGTGCCGCTGCTGTTTGTCACATTTCAGAAAACCTATCAGATTTTTCTGTCGAAGATTACATTTCTGATTACCATTAAGGCAATACCGCACAAGCTTTATTCAGTGTTTCCATAACGTAGTTATTGTCGTTTTACACAAAAAAAGCAGTGCAAATTTCATAGAGTATTGACAGCTTACAGAGAAAATGCTATAATAGGAAATAATCCGCATTGGTTTTGACGGTTGTATGTGATCGTTCATAGCGGAGAATTTTTGTGAAAGAAAAGACAAGGACAATACCGCATAAAGCTTGTGCGGTGTTTCCTGAATACAGGCGGCATCGTCCGCAGTATGAGGTCTTGAGAAAGGAGCAACTATGTTGGAAGATGAACTGCACCAGTCCGCGGCGGGAGATACGCCGCCGGAGCCGGAAGCGAAAGAATCTGATGCCGCAGTGCCAGCAGAAGAAACCGGTTCCATTCCGGAGAAAACGACGGCGGCAGAGCCTGCGGAAGGTGATGTGCCGCCGGAACCGCCGAAGTGGAAAAAGGTGTTGCAGACGGCAAAAAAAGTGGTGCTGAAGCTGCCCTATCCCTATCTGATCATGCGGATCGTTGGCTGCTATTTCATGGTAATGGCAGCGTTCCTGCTGATCAACCGGAAAGAGATTCGGGGCGGCAGCCTGAACCCTGTGGAGAAATGGGAAGAATTTGTGGACAAGCTGCCGCTGCTGCCGGTATTGCTCTGTGTGCTTGCTGGATTCGTCGTTTTGACATTGCTGCGGCTTCTGCTGAAACGCATCTGGAAAAGCCGCTGCGAACCCGACGGGCTTGTGATGGTTGTCGGTGTTGTGGCAATGGCGTTCCAGACGATCTGGAGAACCAACAACTATTATTATGCACTGGCATTTATCGTGGTGTGCACCATTATTGCATGGTTCGCCTATCGCTACGGCTCGTTCAAGATCGTGGAAAAGCTGCCGAAAGCAGCGATCTATATTACCATTGGCGTGTTGATGTGCCTGATGGGAGCATTCATTGCCGTGTTCACCATTTACCGGCATAAGGTCTACGGCTCCATGGCATTTGACTTCGGCATCTTTGTACAGATGTATCATAACATGGCAGAGAGCTTCGCACCGGTCACTACCTGCGAACGGGACAAGCTGCTTTCTCACTTTGCAGTCCACTTCTCGCCGATCTATTATACGCTGCTGCCGTTCTACTACATTTTCCCGACCCCGTATACCCTGCTCATCGGACAGGCCGTTCTGGTGGCAACCGGTGTCATTCCGCTGGTTGGCATTTGCCGGAAATTCAAGTTCTCCAACATGGCAACGATCGGCTTCTCTGTGGTCTATCTGTTCTGCGTGGAATTGATTGCTCCGTGCTTCTATGACTTCCACGAAAACGCATTCCTGCCCATGCTGCTGATGTGGTTCTTCTATGCGGTGGAAAAGAAAAAGTATGTTCTGATGTACATCATGACGGCACTGCTTCTGATCGTCAAGGAAGACGTGTCGATCTACATGGTTCTTCTGGGACTGTTCTGCATTTTCCGTCTGGAAAAGCGGTATCATGGTGCCGTTGTCGCCGGCTTCTCCGGTGTGTACTTCGTTGTGGTGACCCGACTGATGGAAAAATACGGAGAAGGCGTGTTCACCTCCCGTACCTACGGCAATCTGATGACTGACAAGAGTGCAAGCTTCGGCAACATCATTAAGACTGTTATCACTGACCCGATGTACTTTATCACCCAGTGCGTGGACGAAAAGGATTTCAAGCTGATGCTGATCATCATGATCCCGCTGTTCTTCCTGCCGTTCGTGACGAAGCACTTCTCGCATTATTTCCTGCTGGCTCCGTTTATTCTGATGAATCTGGCACCGGGCTATGGCTATGCCAATGACTACGGCTTCCAGTATGTGTTCGGTACCACCACCTGCCTGATCTATGCGGCAATGATCAACTATGCCGAACTCAAGGGCAAGCATAAGGAATTCCTGCCGATCTTCATGAGCATCTCCGCCCTGCTGTTCTTTTCTTCGCTGGTGGGCGGCAATGTGGGTTCCAAGGAACTGTACGACAACAATCGGGAACGATATGACATCAAGGACGAACTGATCGATTCGATTCCGGAAGATGCCTCTGTGGCATGTGATTCGTTCTATCTGCCTCACCTTGCCCAGCGGGATGAGATTTACCTGCTGGACAGCAATGATGTGGAACCGCCTTCCTTTACGGACTTCGTTATTGTCCGCACTGAGCAGAACGAGGAATGGGAGGATCAGGAAGTCAGCAAGCTGCAAACCGAAGGCTATGTATACTATGACGGCTGTCAGGATATGATGGATATTTACGTCAGTCCGGAATATCTGGCAGAGCACCCGGATTTACAGCTGGCAGAGAAAACGTACTGAACCCGAAAAAGAAGGTGTATATATGCAAAAACAAGACAAGATTTCGATCATTGTGCCGTGTCATAATGAAGAAGAAGTGCTGCCGCTGTTTCTGAAAGAAATTGAAAAGATCTATGAGGTAATGCACGTAAAGCACAATGTCGAAATGGAATATCTGTTTGTGGACGACGGCTCCGCAGACCGGACGCTGATGTTCCTGCGGGAACAGGAAGCCGAGAATCCGCGGGTGAACTATCTGTCCTTTTCCCGCAACTTCGGGAAAGAGGCAGCGATGTTTGCCGGTCTGGAAAAGGCTTCCGGTGACTATGTAGTCATTATCGATGCCGATTTGCAGGACCCGCCGGAACTGATTATCGAGATGTACGAAACTCTGCAAACCACCGACTATGACTGTGTGGCTTCGCGGCGTGTTTCCCGAAAGGGCGAATCGAAGATCCGGTCGTTCTTTGCGAGAATGTTCTACAAGGTCATTCGGAAGATCTCCAAGGTCAACATCATGGACGGAGCCAGAGATTTCCGCATGATGACACGCCAGATGACCGATGCGGTGCTGTCCCTGCGGGAGTACAACCGGTTTTCCAAGGGCATTTTTGCATGGGTCGGATTCAACACCAAGTGGATTCCATTTGAAAACCGTAATCGTGAAGCGGGCACTACCAAGTGGTCGTTCTGGGGTCTGCTGGTCTATGCCATTGACGGCATACTGGCATTTTCCACAGCACCGCTGGCACTGTCGGCAATTCTGGGACTGGCGTTCTGTGCCATTGCCATTATCATGATCTTTGTGATCATCTGGAAAACACTGGCGTTCGGGGACAAGGTTGCCGGCTGGCCGTCGCTGGCATGCATTCTCTGCTTTACCGCAGGCATCTCCATGTTCTGCAACGGCGTGATCGGTCTGTATGTTTCCAAGACATACTCTGAAGTCAAGGGCAGACCGCAGTATATTCTGAAAGATGAAAAGGTGAAATCCCAGCAGAAATCGCTGTCGGAGAAATAAGGAAACCGTCGGCAAGATCTGTGCAGAATCAACAATAGCCTTTTAAGGCAATACCGCACAAAGAGCGTCTGGCGACTTTGCACGCCATCTGCTTGCAAATTTCCCGTCATATTTCACAAAAATGCTCGTGAATACATCAAGTATTCACTCCGCTTTTTGTTTCATCTGACGAAAAATTTGACGACGCATCTGTCGCACAATCTTTGTGCGGTATTGCCTCAAGAAAGAGAGCATCGTGAGAGATCACAGTGCTCTCTTTTTGCATGTTACCCCGTCTGCAAAGCCGCTTACGGTTTTTCCCTTGCAATTGTTTTGTAAAAACAGTATAATAAAGGAAACAAATCTTAAAAGGAAGGCGGCGGTGAAGATGGAAAACTGCATCGAGATACAACATTTACAAAAAAGCTTCGGAACTGTGCATGCAGTGAACGACTTGTCCCTGCAAGTGAAACAGGGGGAATTGTTTGCGTTTCTGGGCATCAACGGGGCAGGAAAAAGCACGACCATTTCCATGCTGTGCGGACAGCTGCGGCAAGATGCCGGCAGCGTGCGGATTCAGGGAAAGGATACACTGGAGGACATGCCGCAGATCAGGCAGAGCCTTGGCGTGGTGTTCCAGCATTCCGTGCTGGATAAACAGCTTTCGGTGCTGGACAACCTGAAAACCCGTGCGGCACTCTACGGCATTACCGGCAGGACATTTCAGAAACGTCTGATAGAACTGGACGAACTGCTGGAGCTGAAGCTCCTGCTGAAACGAAGCGTGGGGAAGCTCTCCGGCGGACAGCGGCGGCGAATCGACATTGCACGGGCGATTTTTCACCAGCCGCAGCTGCTGATTCTGGACGAACCCACCACAGGGCTGGATCCTCAAACCAGAAAATCTGTCTGGCGGGTGATCGGGGAACTGCGAAAGAAAAAGCACATGACGGTATTTCTCACCACCCACTACATGGAGGAGGCTGCCGATGCAGACCATGTGGTCATTCTGGACGAGGGCAGAATTCTGGCAGAGGGAACGCCGCTGGAACTGAAAAACCGCTACACCGGCGATACGATTACACTGTATCACGCAGAGGAATCCGCGGTGGCAGCACTGGGACTGCCTTATGAAAAAGTCGGGGCAGCGTTGCGAATTGCCGTGCCGGATACCCGCACAGCCACACAGCTGATTTTGCAGCAGCCGGAATTGTTCACGGATTACGAGATCATCAAGGGCAGAATGGACGATGTCTTTCTTGCTGTAACAGGAAAAAACATGGGAGGTGCCGGCAATGTGGAAAGCCATGTTTCTGCGTAATGTGAAGCTGTACTTTAAAGACAAGGCGATGTTTTTTACCTCGCTGATTACGCCGGCGATTTTGCTGGTGCTGTATGTGACGTTTCTGGGGAATGTCTATCGGGACAACTTTTCTGCGGGATTTCCGGAAGGCTTTTCTCTTTCCAGGCAGGTGATCGACGGGGCAGTAGGGGCACAGCTGCTGTCATCGATTCTGGCAGTGTGCTGCGTGACAGTGCCGTTCTGTTCCAATATGCTGATGGTGCAGGACAAGATCACCGGTGCACGGAAAGACCTGCTGATCGCTCCGCTGAAGCCGGCAGTGCTGCCAGTCAGCTATTTTCTGGCAACGGTAGCATCTTCTCTGATCGTCTGCCTTGCGGCGTTCGGGCTGTGTCTGGGCTACGTCCATGCGGTGGGCTGGTTCTATACGTGGGGCGACGTGCTGCGGCTTGCCGGCGATGTGGTGCTTCTGGTGCTGTTCGGAACGGCACTTTCCTCACTGATTCACTTTTTCCTGAGTACACAGGGGCAGATCTCGGCGGTGGGTACTATTGTCAGTGCCGGCTACGGTTTCATTTGCGGGGCATACATGCCGATCTCCGGCTTTGGAACCGGTCTGCAAAAGGTGCTTTCCTTTTTGCCAAGCACCTATGCCACTGCATTGATGCGAAATCACGCCATGGGCGGCGTGTTACAGCAGATGCAGAGCGAGGGCGTACCGGAAGAAGTGGTTCGCGGCATACAAAAAGCACTGGACTGTGATCCTGAATTTGCGGGAAAAACAGTTGCAGTTCCGGAAATGTACCTGCTTCTGTGCCTGACAATTCTGCTGTTGCTGGGGTGCTACATTTTGGTGCACGGGATTGCGGAAAGGAAACAAAGACTGCCATGAGAGTTGTCATTGAAAAGCCGCCGGAGGGCGGAGAAGAAGAACTGATCGTTCGCGTCAATCAGCTTTCAGAACGTGTGCTGGAACTGCTGCGTGTGATACAGGCGGAGGACGAGAAACTGATGTGCTATCACGAGGACGGGAGCCTGAGTGTGCTCTGTCCGTCATCGGTGTTTTATTTTGAGTCTGTGGACAATCGCGTGTATGCGTATGAAAAAGCGGAGGTGTCGGAATTGAAGCAGAAACTTTACGAACTGGAACAGCGGTTTGCCGGAACGGATTTTATCCGCATTTCCAAGTCGATGATTCTGAATCTGGCAAAGGTGGAACGGTTTGCTCCGTCGTTCAGCGGTCGGTTTGAGGCGATCCTGCAAAACGGGGAGAAAGTCGTGATCTCCCGTCAGTATGTTCCCGCTGTGAAAAAGCGGCTGGGGTTGTGAGGTGCGGCGATGAAGAATAGATTCAAACGGTTTCTCTCCATTACAACGGTATCTGCGACAGGTACTTTGATCGCCTGCATTGTCTGGTACGGTGTCTACTGTCTGTCAGGACATCGGGAGATCCTGCACTTTTGGATTCCCTATATGGTGCTGCCGGAAATTTTGTCTATTGGCGTGCTGGCAGGTGCTGTTACAGAATTGGTGCTGCCGCCGAAAGATATGGAGAAGTGGGAAGGCATGCTGCGGCTGGTAGTACACTATGTGCTGATTACCCTGGGGGTGCTGGTATGCGGGTGGCTGTACGGCTGGTACGAACTTTCTGTTGTCGGAGTTCTGGCAATGTGCCTGACGAGTGCGGCAGTGTATCTTTTCACATCGGCGTTGAATTATCAGATCTATAAAAAAACTGCCGAACAGATGAATGAAAAACTGAAAGAACATCATAAGAAAACTGCCGGTTCGCCGGTAGTTTTTCCCAAGGAGGGAATCGATCATGAGAAAGAAGTGTAACACGATTTGGATTGCGGCAATGCTGACAGCAGCAGTGCTGACCGGCTTTTCTGGCTGTACAGAAGGGGAGATCCCGTCGCTGTCTTCTTCGGACACTGCCGAAACCACAACTGTATCACCGGAAGAATCCGCCGCAGAGAGCAGCACAGAGGAAACAGCAGAAACTTCTGCCGCAGAAACGGAAGCCGCAACGGAAACTGCGGAAACCATTCCGGCACCGGACGAAACCACAGAGCCCGCAGCGGAAACCACTTCGGCGGAAACGACAACAGTTCCCGAAGCCGGTGCAGACACCTCGGAATATGCGGCTATGGCAAAGACACTGTTCGGGGCATTGAACTACATCGACCAGATCGGCAGCGGCAACCTGCCGAAAGATGAAACCGATACCATACAGACGACAAAGTCCGGCGTGATCTATGAAAGAGTGACAAAAACGCAGTTCAGCAGCACCGCCGACCTGAAAGCCTACATGACAGCTTCTCTGACACAGAAGATGATCGACAGCCGCTATGCTGCCATTCTCGGCACAGACCAGCCGCTGTACATCGATGCCAACGGCGGACTTTACGGCAGACAGTATGCCACCAGTGGCGGCTTCACCTGGATCGATCCGGAACAGGTGACCATTTCCAATGCTACCGACAGTTCGTTTACCGCTTCGATGCAGTACGACAATTTCGGTGCTGCGGATACGCTGACGGTACAAATTGTGCTGGACAACGGTCTGTGGAAGATCGATTCGATGCAATAGGAGATTGGATATGAAAAAATGGTTTGCAGAAGATTATGCATTTACCATAGGCAATCTGCCGAAAAATCTGACAACGCACCTTACGCACAAACTTTGTGTGGTGTTGCCATAAATTTACCAAAGAGCTTCCTAGGAACTTTTATGTTGCAGGAAGCTCTTTTGTGAATGAAATGTAAATTCCGGCAAAGCCCTATTGACTTGGAGCCAACTCCAAGTGTTATAATACAATTGCAGGAGGTGAGAACCCTTGACCATTAAGGAAGTCAGCGAAAAGTATCATATCACGCAGGATACGCTGCGGTATTATGAGCGGGTGGGCATGATCCCCAAAGTCACCCGAACCCCCAGCGGTATCCGGAACTACCAGCCGGAAGATCTGGGCTGGGTGGAGCTTGCCCTCTGTATGCGAAATGCCGGACTGCCGGTGGAAGTCATGATCGAGTATGTGAAGCTGTGCCAGCAGGGCGATGACACCATTCCGGCACGGTTACAGCTGCTGCTGGATCAGCGGGAAACACTGCTGGAACAGCGGGAGCAGATCGACACGACACTGGAACGGCTGAACTACAAGATCAGCCGCTATGAGGAAGCTGTCCGGACAGGCGTACTCACATGGGATAAACAGGAATGCAAAAGAAACGCAACGTTTCCCAAGAATCACGAACAGGAGGAATCATAATGTATCTGGAAAAAATCAATGCACCGGAAGATGTAAAAAAACTGAACATAGACGAAATGCATGCACTGGCAGCAGAAATGCGGAAGGCTCTGCTGTTTCGTCTGAGCAAGCACGGCGGTCACTTCGGACCGAATTTCGGCATGGTGGAAGCGACCATTGCCATGCATTATGTATTCGATTCCCCGAAGGATCAAATCGTCTACGACGTTTCTCATCAGAGCTATCCGCACAAGATGCTGACCGGCAGAAAAGATGCCTATCTGTATGAAGAACACTTTGACGACGTTTCCGGCTATACCAATCCGGAGGAGAGCGAACACGATTTCTTTAACGTGGGGCATACGTCCACTTCGATCAGCCTTGCCAGCGGTCTGGCAAAGGCACGGGATCTGAACGGCGAAACCGGCAATGTCATTGCAGTGATCGGTGACGGCTCCCTCAGCGGCGGCGAGGCACTGGAAGGTTTGGACTTTGCCGGCGAAATGGACACCAACTTTATTATTGTTGTCAATGACAATGATATGTCCATTGCGGAAAATCACGGCGGCTTGTACCGGAATCTGAAGCTGCTGCGGGATACTGACGGCAAGGCAGAGTGCAATCTGTTCCGTGCCATGGGTCTGGACTATGTGTTTGTGAAAGACGGCAACGATATTTCGTCCCTGATCGCCGCATTCCGGCAGGTCAAGGACAGCACCAGGCCAGTGGCTGTGCACATCGTCACCCAAAAGGGCAAGGGCTATGAACTGGCAGAGCAGCACAAGGAGCAGTGGCACTGGTGCATGCCGTTTGATCCGGCAACCGGAAAACCCGCCGGTTCCTTTGACGGTGACGGCGATTACGGCACATTTACGGCAAACTATTTGCAGGAAAAAATGACAGCAGATCCCAGCGTCTGTGCGATCACTTCCGCAACGCCGGCGGTGTTCGGATTCACGCCGGAGATTCGGGAAAAGGCTGGCAAGCAGTTTGTTGACGTGGGTATTGCAGAGGAGCAGGCTGCGGCAATGGCTTCCGGTATTGCGAAAAACGGCGGCAAGCCGTTCTGGGGCGTGTACAGTTCCTTCCTCCAGCGTACCTACGACCAGCTGTCGCAGGACATCTGCATCAACAAGAATGCTGTTACCATTGCGGTTTTCGCCGCTTCTGTTTTTGGCATGAATGATGTGACGCATCTGGGCATCTACGATATTCCCATGATTTCCAATATCCCCAATCTGGTATATCTGGCACCGGTCACTGTAGAGGAGTACCGTGCAATGCTGGACTGGGCACTGGATCAGACGGAACACCCTGTGGCAATCCGTGTGCCGGCACAGTATGTTTCCGACGGCAAGGCTGTGACCAAGGATTTCAGTCAGCTGAACCGGTACGAGGTGACACAGCAGGGCAGCGATGTGGCAATTCTGGCACTGGGCTCGTTCTATTCGCTGGGCGTTGCTGCTGCGGAAAAGATTCAGGAAAAGACCGGCATCACGCCGACAGTCATCAATCCGTATTTTATCACCGGACAGGACACCGAACTACTGGAACAGCTGAAATCCAGTCACAAGGCAGTCATTACGCTGGAGGACGGCGTGCTGGACGGCGGCTTCGGTGAAAAGATTGCACGGTTCTACGGCGACTCCGCAGTAAAGACCAGGTGCTATGGTCTGAAAAAGGAATTTCTGGATCGCTATGATGCACAGGAAGTCCTGCGGGAAAACCGCCTGACTGCAGAGCAGATCGCAGAAGATGTGGCAAAGATGCTGTGATCGGCAAAAACAAAAGCTTTCATAGGCAGACTCTGTGCGGAACGCTCCGGCAGGGTCTGCCTTTTTGCATGTGCAGTAGAAAAATGCTGTTTTCGCCAGGATTCACGTTATATTTACGAAAAATAAACAAAATAAGTGATTTCAAGTGTTGACAAGGGCTTGTTTTTCTGCTATAATAATAAAGCTGAATGCGACACATGAAAAAACATGAAGCGAGTGTGCTGGAATTGGCAGACAGGCACGTTTGAGGGGCGTGTGCTTCGGCGTACGGGTTCAAGTCCCGTCACTCGCACCACTTCCTCAAATCGCAGGAAGCACTATAAATGGACAGGTGGTTGAGCTGGTCTAAGGCGCACGACTGGAACTCGTGTATACGTTAATAGCGTATCGAGGGTTCGAATCCCTCCCTGTCCGCCAGAATGAAAAGCAGTTTCAAGTTTTTGAAACTGCTTTTTTGTTTTCCGGAAATTACAATCTGCCCAAAATTCTACAAAAACTGTGCAAAAAATCTGTTCCCCGCTGTCCTGTGTTCACGAAAAAAATCTTGACACTGCAAAATGAGTTTACTATAATAAATAGGGTATTCTGCAATGGAAAAAAACAGCCGCCCACCGACAAAAACGGGCGGCTGTTGTGTTGGAACGGCAGAAACAAGGCTTTGTGCGGTATTGCCTTTGAAAAACTACTGTAGAAAGTCTGCTGAATGACTTTTGCGGTGCTGCATGAAAAAAGAGGAGGAACAAAGTGCATGGGGAGTATTAACAAACAGCACATGACGATCCACTGGAAGCACATTGTCAAGGATGATGACAGCGTGCCTTCGACTGAGGCGACCTTAAAGGAAAAGGCGACGCTGGTGGGCAGAATCGGACAGATGATGCTTTCGGTGGGAACCGGTGCGTGGCGTGTGCGGAATTCGATGAATGAGGTTGCCAGAACGCTGGGCATTTCCTGTACGGCAGATATTGGTCTGCTGTCCATTGAGTTCACTTGCTATGAGGAAAGCGGCACATATACCCATTCGATCGCACTGCCGACGACCGGCGTGAATACGGATAAGCTGAATGCTCTGGAAGCCTTTATGCGGGAATTTCCGGAAATGGCAACGCAGATCTCCGTCAAGCAGATTCATCTGGTGCTGGACGAAATTCAGAAAAAGCCGGCGAATTATAAGGCTTGGAATCTGGGACTGGCATCCGCAATTGCTTGCTGTGCATTTACCTTTTTGCTGGGCGGCGGTCCTATGGAAATGATCTGTGCCTTTTTTGGTGCAGGCGTGGGAAACTTTGTGCGAAAGCTGATGCTGCAAAAAAAGATTTCCCTGCTGGGGAATGTTGCTGTCAGCGTAGCGGCTTCCTGTGTCACATACGTGCTGACCATTCTGCTGGCACAGACCATTTTCGGCGTGTCGAAAGTGCATCAGGCGGGCTATATCTGTGCAATGCTGTTCGTGATCCCCGGCTTCCCGCTGATTACCGGCGGTATCGACCTTGCCAAGCTGGATATTCGTTCCGGTCTGGAGCGGATCACATACGCTCTGCTGATTATCCTCACTGCGACCATGACTGGTTGGGTGACGGCTCTGGTCTGTCGCTTCCAGCCGGCAGACTTTGTGGCTCTGCAAATTGACACCGGCATGATGATTATTTTGCGAATCATCACCAGCTTTTTCGGGGTATATGGCTTCTCTCTGATGTTCAACAGCCCGCGGAAAATGGCAATGACAGCGGGACTGATCGGCATGTTTGCCAACACGCTCCGTCTGGAACTGATCGATCTGGCACATTTCCCGGTAGGCATTGCTGCATTTATCGGAGCATTCTTCACCGGTTGTGTGGCATCGATCGTCAAGAAAAAGATCGGTTATCCGCGAATTTCCCTGACTGTACCGGCAATCGTCATCATGGTTCCGGGCTTGTATATGTACCGTGGTATCTACTATATCGGGCTGAATGAGATCGGCGACGGCTCTCTCTGGCTGACCAAAGCGATTCTGATCGTTATGGCATTGCCGATGGGCTTGGTGGCTGCAAGACTTTGCACCGACAAGAACTTCCGCCACTGTACCTGATAATCTGATAAACTTTTTCAAAAAGGAATCCCTGTCCGCTTGCACAACGGACAGGGATTTTTTTATAGCCTGCTCATATCTTAGGGCAACACTGAATAAAGCCTTTGGACTTGCTGCAAAAATGCCGCATGCCGCCGGAGTTCCTGTTGGGTGTGGATAAATTGACTGCGTTCGTGCAGCCGTAGCTGAATTCCCACCGGCAGGGACAACAGAAACTGTCTGGAAGAACTGCTCTGCCGCAGCAGTGTCTGCAAATTGGAAAATGCCACAAAGATCACCTCATGCACAGTATATGCAGGCATGTCTGGAAATATACCAAGGGCAATACCGCACAAAAAGCGTCTGGCGACTTTGCACGCCATCTGCTTGCAAATTTCCCTTCAGAGCCTGTT
>OMNT01002561.1_pt1 | contig 14369 bp, 18 predicted proteins | sample 1672551 | NCBI WGS metagenome assembly OMNT01 (sample SAMEA3136698, study PRJEB25190) | human gut metagenome
ATCGAATTCCGCAGCAAACTCGGAACAAAGCCGCGCCGTCCCTTCAAGATGCTCCTGCACTGTCTGTTTTCTGCCGTCATCAGAAATATGGGCCAGAAATTCCATACACTGCTCCTTCGCAATTTGTGAAGTGATTGGAAAAATATGCATTGTCTGTGATACTATAATGATATTATGATTATATGATGTGAATATTATAATATTTTTTTGTATTGTTGTAAAGCACTTCGTAAACCGGTTTATTCAATATACCACTTGTTCCTTTGTCGGATGGTTCGCCATGTCTGCCACTGAGATGCTTATGGCAACATACGCCCCGCCGGCGATAAAAAAATTCACGCGGGAGGATGCCCTGACGGCGCTCCCGCGTGCGGCAGTAAGTCAGTCAGGACTGGGGGAAGAGCCGGGTAGGGGCAAATTCTTCGTGGAAAAGCATCTCGGTTGAGGTATACTCGCCAGAGCATACGCGTGCCATGCATTCCATTATGGCGTCAGCGCCGCTTGAAAGCGAGCTTCCTCCGTATATTATGCCGCTTATGTCTACGTCTATGTTTTCTGCGGAATTTTCGCAGGTTTCGCGGTTGGCGCATATCTTTATTACGGGGGATATTGCGGTGCCTACGTTATTGCCCTTGCCGGTAGTAAACAGCTGCACCGCAGCCCCTGCCGCAGCCATGGCCGTAAGCAGGTCTGCCGCAGCGGAGGAGGTGTTCATGAAGTACAGGCCGGGCTCCCTGGGGGCCTCAGCGGTATCCAGTATGCCGTGTATCTTCGCGCGGCCTATCTTTTGTATGTTGCCCATTGCCTTTTCCTCAATGGTGGATATTCCGCCGGCGATATTGCCCTTGTTAGGCTGGGAGCCGAGAAGGTCCACCCCCTGGGAAAGTATAAAGTCAAAGTACGACTTGTATACCTTCATGAATTCCGTCCTGAGCTCATCTTTTTCAAAGGAGTTCACCAGCACCTGCTCTGCGCCGGTAAGCTCCGGGGTCTCGCCAAACATAATAGTCGCGCCGCTTGAGGTCAGCCGTTCGGTCACGACGCCCACGGCCGGGTTGCTGGCAAAGCCGGAGGTGGTATCCGACTCGCCGCATTTCAGACCTATGGTAAGCTGGCTGAGGCGCGCTTCCTCCCGCCTGAGGCCGGTGGCGTAGCGCACGAATTCCATGGTCTTGCGGGCCGCCATTTCGATGGTCCTGAGGTCGCCGTTGCCGGAGGATGAAAAGCCCGCCACAGGCTTACCTGTCTTTGCTATGCCGTCGGTTATTACCTTTGTCCATTCCGGCTCTATGCCCACAACTATAACGGCAGCTACGTTGGGGTTACAGCCCGTGCCTATGAGCGTACGGAAGTGCAGCTCCCGGTCTTTGCCGAACTGCATCCTGCCGTAGGGGTGGTAAAATGTCTTCGTGCCGTTTATAAGGCTGTTTACGCCGCGGCATATCTGGCTCGATACCGCATCCAGCGGCAGCAGAAGAACGTAATTGCGCACGCCAAGGCTGCCGTTTTCCCGCCTATAAGCCCAAATATTGAGATCCTTCATATCCGTCACCATTTCTTTGTCCTGATGTTATGTATGTGTACATAGCCGCCTGCGGGAATATCCGCCGTGGCCCTGCCTATTACCTGACCGTATTCCACTACATCCTGCCCCTCAACCATGCCGCTCAGGGCTATCTTGTGGAATATTGGAATGTCCTCGCGGACGGTAAGGCATGATATTTCCTCCGTAACTATATCCTTTACCGCTATCTCGCTGCCTGCCTTTACAGGGTATATTACGATGCCTACCGTGTCTTCTGCCTGATGGCGCAATGCACTGTGATCCACTGTGTAACCTCCTGTAATTACTGATGTCACTTCATGTACGGCCTGTGCTGGTCTATCCTCACTACCTCGCAGTGGGCCAGCGTTTCCTCGGCGGGCTCCTGACCTATTCCGGACAGGTCCGGCACCTTATATTTGCCATTCACCGGCTGCCAGTCGTATTTGCAGGCAGCCCTGCCTGCCAAATATCCTCTCTCCCGCCGCTTATGCCTTCATCGGTATTTACCCGCACCAGCACCGGCGACCACGCACCCCTGGAGCTGCCGGCGTTGCCGCTGGGCAGCTGCGTTACATCTACGCTGGTTATCTTCATACGACTTACCTCTTTCTGTATCTATCATTGTATCTATCATTTTGGGGGTCCCATAGCAAATATGCGGACCGTAAGAGCGGTCCGCATACCGTTTTTTTAATACAAATCTGCGCTTAACCAATAGTCCACTTCAGCAGCCGCTTCTTCAGCTTTTCAAAGAGCTGCATCACGATAACGAGTATCACTACCATGAATATGAAGCCTGCCCAGACGTTTTCGTATATGCCAAATTCCGAATACTTCTTTACGAAGAAGCCCATGCCGTACTGAGCGCCGTACATCTCCGCGTATACCAGCATTACGAAGGTGCTGCGGAGGGAATTGACGAAGCCCGCCAGTATGGAGGGGCTGGCCGCGGGCAGTATCACCCTGAACAGCTTCTTGAACCCCTTGAGCTCCAGCGTCGACGCATTGTCAAGATACCGCTTGTCTATGGTCATTATGCCGGTTATGGTGGCAAAGAGGGTAGACCAGAAGGAGCCGTATACTATGAGGAATATGGACGCCGCCCTGAAGGTGGGTGCCAACAGCAGAGCAAAGGGGGAAAGAAGTATGGAGGGTATCACGCTGAAGGCATATATGACCGGGTGCAACGCATCCCTTATTTTTGCGTGCAGACCCAGCAGAGTGCCTATGGAAAGGGCAACGACGATGGAGATGATTATGGATGGTATCATCATGCCTATTGAAGACACGAGGTTTACCAGCATATTATCCCTGTTGTCGTAAAAAGCCCTGCCTATGGCGCCTATCTTCGGGAACAGATACGCGTTTAACTTACCGCTAGACGTCATTGCCCAGTAGAACAGTATCAGTGCGGCATATATGAGTATCGTGCCCCAGTATTTTTTAAAAAACGCCTTCGTCTTTTCCATAGGTGTCGTCTCCAGAGCGGCTATTGGTTACTTGTCGTTCTCAGCATAGAAGGACTCAAGGCCGGCATAGAAATCGGGGTTTTCCGCGCCGTACTCGGCCTTGGCCTCAGCCAGAGCCTGCTCATACAGATCGGTGTTGATGTGATCCTCTATATTGATATTCTTGGCGGTCTCGCTGAGGAAGCCGGTCTTGTCCAGTATGCCCCAGGCGCGGATCACGGAGTTCTTCAGGGGGTCTACGCTTACGGTATAGTGATCATTGAGCATATAAGCGGCTACATACTCCTCGCTGGCTTCGATCTTCTTGGCCATCAGCTTAACGGCTTCTTCCTTGTTGGCTTCATAGTCGGCCTGGGCGCGCATAAGAGCCTTCAGTATGCACTTTACGGTGATGGGGTTGTTCTTAACGAAGTCGGTGGAGGCTACCATGCGGCAGCAGGAGTAGTTGGGCATTATGTCGCTCTGATAGCAGACGATCTCGATTCCTTCGGTGGTGGAGGCAGAGAGGTTCTGGCCGGTGCCCTGGAGTGCAAAGTCTACCTCGCCCTTGAGTACAGCAGCGGCAGCGTCGTTATAGTTGGTGTAGGATATCCATTCGAGGGCCTCGAGGGGCTTGTCATAGCCCAGATCCATTACGGCGCCAGTGAAGGCGAAATAGCTGGGGTTGCAGGCGAACTTCTTGCCGATGAGGGACTCTACGCCCTTCCACTCGGTGCCGGTCTTGGCGATAACGGGCATGCAGCCGTTTACCATGTGGCCGCCGAAGACGGTGAGGTCAACGCCGGAAGCAATCTGCTGAAGAGGATTGCTGGTTCCGGAGTTGGAAACGACGTCTACCTTGTTGGAGGCCAGCAGCTGCATGGCGTCAGCGTTGGCGGTGGCGGGAACGATCTCAAGGGATATGCCTTCGTCAGCGAAATAGCCCTTTTCCTCTGCTATGAACACGAGAATATTTCCGCTGGTGCCGTAGTTCCAGCGCACTACGCTGGTCTCGGGCACTTCCTTGGCAGCGGTCTCGGTTGCGGCGGCCTCGATCTTGTCGGCCTTAACTTCCTTCCAATTGTTGAAGCCATCCTGGAGTGTGAATACCTTGCTCATGTCGTAGCCGATGGCGGACAGGGCGTTGGTGGAGGCCTGAGCGTACTTCTTGCCGGAGTAGCAGACCAGTATCAGGGTGCTGTCCTTACCATCGAAGGCGGCTTTCATGGCGGCCTCGCCCGCAGCGGTGTCGCCGTTTACGGCAGCGTCCATGTCAACGGATACGGAGCCAGGAATATGGCCTTCGGCATAGTCGGCAGCCTTACGGACGTCAACGATGACGTAGTCGGTGTTGCCGAGGACGGCCTCGGTCTCATCGGCGGTCATATACTTCATTTCGACATCCGCAGAGGGAGCGGCTTCCGTCTCTGCGGGGGCAGCGCAGGCTGCCATGGATACTACCATAGCCATAGCCATGAGCACAGCAAAGAGCTTTTTCATTGTTTTTCTCCTTATATTTATTATTGTTATATGCATATCGGGCTTTTGCCCGGTCATGCTCAGCTTATTCTGGACGCAACGTCTTGGTTGATGTAGCGTATGAGGGTATTGCGCAGATTGAGAAACTTAGGATCATCAAACTGGGTCTCGCGGGTAGGCCGCCCGTCTGAAGGTATATCGCAGCTGAATATCACGTTGCTTGGAGACTGGCCCAGTACAAAGATCTTAGTGGAAAGGAGTATGGCTTCGTCTACATCGTGGGTGACGAAAAACACGGTCTTTTTGGGCTCCTGCTTCCGCCACAGCTCCAGCACCATGTCCTGAAGCCTTGCCCTTGTCACCGCGTCCAGCGCGCCGAAGGGCTCGTCCATTAGAAGTATGGGCGGGTCTATGCCAAAGGCTCTGGCTATGGCGCAGCGCTGCTTCATTCCTCCGGAAAGCTCCTTTGGGAGCTTGTTATATACGCCCTTGTCCAAGCCCACGGACTGAAGCATATTGACGGCGACCTCCCTGAGCTCTTTTTTGTCCCTTTCGGGAAAGCGCTGCCTAAGGGCCAGCATTATGTTTTCTCCGGCAGTCATCCAAGGAAACAGGCCGTAATCCTGGAATACCACGCCGCGGCTGAGGCTGGGACCTGAGAAGGGCTTTCCATCTATGAGTATCTCTCCCGAAGTCTGCTTTTCCAGACCGGCAAGAAGGCGCAGCAGCGTACTTTTGCCACAGCCCGACTGGCCGAGTATGGATACGAACTCGCCCTCGGCTACGTCCATATTTATATCCTTCAGCACCAGCTTGTCCGTTCCCGGATAGGAAAAGGACAGATCTTTAATGACAGTTTCGCGCATATAACATACCTCTCTTAGGCATTCCGTGTTATATTACCATCTAACGCATACATTTGGGAAATTCAAATTACAAATATTGAAAGACGAGTAATAGAAAATGTAGATACAATAATACAAAAGGACGGCGGAAGCTTTTCTTTGCAGTGAAAATTTGCCCCTATTCAGCGATTTTTCCCGCAACGGCTCCCGCCTTCCCGTTTTCGTCATCTTATATCCCTGTATCTGCGGGCGATCTCCTCTATGTCCACGCCTCGCCTGTACAGGCACCTGAGATTGAACATCTGCCACATGGTTATGATTGGGTTGCACCTGTTATACCTCCGCCCGGATGTGATTATCCTGCCTGGCAGCAGATACAGCTTTTCGCTTCTCCGTTTCATGATGCGCGAAAGCTCATAGTCTTCCATTATGGGCAGGTCCGGAAATCCATTTACCTCGAAAAAAAGGTCTTTATCCATAAATATTCCCTGATCCCCGAAGGCGATATGCCACAGCCGCGCCCGCAGGTTTGAGTTCAGCGTGTTGCAGCCCATGAACGGCCCGTCGTAATCAAAGCCTATGTGGAAGCAGCCGAAGCGGGCCCCTGCGTTCACGGCGGCGATTATCTCCTCCGCACCGTCTTTGGGCAGCAGGCTGTCGCAGTGGGAAAACCACAGTATATCCCCGGCGGCCTCCTTTGCAGCGGCATTCATCTGCCTTGCCCTTCCCTTGCCGCATCTAAGCACCCGGTATCTCCCGCCTATAATGTCCGGCGTGCCGTCAGTGCTGCCTCCGTCTGCGAATATGACCTCGTGCAAACCGTCGACGCCTGCTATGTTGTCCATGCAGGCCCTTATCTTGCCGCTCTCGTTGTAGACCGGTATTATCAGCGATACCTTTAAGCCCTGCCGCACAGGAAGTCCTTCCTCACGTAATTATCAAGTATGTTGCTCAAGAAGTCCGGCGCCAGATACGCCTGTATCTTCTTGAAGGTGATTTCGTTTCTCAGCGCCCTTCCCGGCTCCGAATATTCGCGCATGGCCATGGCGCACCAGGTTATGCCTCTCAGGCAGGTCACTTTAAAGAACAGCGGCAGCCGCTCCCTTACCGTCGAGATGTCCATTCTGTCTCCTACGGCGGCTATGTAGTTATCCGCAAAGGTCGCTATTTCCTCCGGTGTAAGTATGGTATCCGTTTTCCAGAAGGTAGTGGTAGGCACGAGGAAGTGGGCAAGATCCTGGGCCGGCTCGCTCAAAAGCGGCTTCTCCCAGTCGATAAGGTAGCTTTTGCCGTCGGGGTTTATCAGGAAATTGCCGGAGTTGAGCTCGGTATTGACTATGCATACCGGCGCACCCGACGTTTCCTTGAGGGGCAGCCCGCCCGTTTCGGTTATCAGCGTATCTATTAGCCCGCATGCCCGCTTATCCGCCCTATCCCATTCGAGATAATGCTGCGCCATAGCGAGGCACTCGTCATATATGCCCTGTGCCGGGGCCTCCCGCCTGATTATCCGGGTGCTTTCCGGCACCTTCAGGCTGTGTATGTCCGCAAGTATCTCCGCCGCCGTCCGCATATCCCTCTGATAGTTCAGCGGAGCGCCCGGCAGCCATTCCATGACGGTCACGCCGTAAGGCAGCTGTTTTTTTGAGTCATCGCAGAATACTGCCCTTGGCGTTCGACCTGATGGTTCAAGGTCCTTCAATGCGAAATACTCATATTCCGCCTGCCGCTCAAGGTGCATCTGGCTGGCCGTACTCACCCTCAGCACCAGCCTTTTACCGGTGATGGGGTGCACAAAGGAATAATTTAAGTTGTACTCGCCGCAGCCCAGCGGAAAGAGGTTTATCTCCTCGTACCCGCGAAGGCCCATTGCGTTCTGAAAGCTGTAGCCGTTGACATAATCCCTCAGCTGTTTTTCCTTTAGCATTTTCGCGCCTCCTTTTAAAGTATTTTATCTATACATTGCGCAGTGCGGCTACTCTTGCCGCAAAGTCTTTTTTTCAATTCCATAAGGTCCTGTGGCGTATCCACGTCGCGGCACATCATAGCCGGGGCAAAGCTTAGCCCTGCCTCCTTCACGGCGGCAACCGCATTATCGTATACGCTGTCGGTTCCATACTCCTGCTTTTCAAATACCGCCTTGTTTGGCTTTTTCATGCCCACGAGGTAATATCCTCCGTCCTCCGTCGGCCCGAGGGTAACGTCTGCGCTCTCCAGCGCGTCAAATCCGCTTTGGAGATGGGCGGCCGTTATTTCGGGTATGTCGCTGCCTATGAGCACGCATTTACCGTAGCCCATCGCGAGAACTGACCTTATGGCGTTGTACATTCTCTCTCCAAGGCCATAGCCCCGCTGGGGCAGCATGCTGACAGCATAAGGGAATATGCCGCGCAATGCCTGCCAGCCGGAGCCCTCCTCAAAGCATATGAAGGTGTCGCAGCCGAATTCGCCGCACACCTCTGAAGTATCGTATAAAAACGCGGTGTGCAGCTCTGCGCATTGTTCTTTGGCAAGCAGCGGCATGAGCCGCGTCTTGGTATGTCCCGGCACAGGCACTCTCGTAAAGCATATAACGGCGTCCTTCATGCCTCGCCCTCCTTATTCCCGAGGTACGCGGCCATCTCGTCCCGCGACCCCTGCCGCATTACGCGTCCATCCCTCATGACCGCTATCCCGTCCGCCATGGCGAAGGCCTCCTGCCTGTCGTGGGTGACAAGCACGGTAGTAGTCCTGAACTTCTTATGCAGTTCCAGCACCAGCGCGCGTATTTCCTCCTTAAGCTCATTATCCAGCGCCGTAAACGGCTCGTCCAGCAGCAACAGCCTTGGCTGGGCCGCCAGCGCGCGGGCAAGCGCAACCCGCTGCTGCTGCCCGCCCGAAAGCTCATTTATCCTTCTGCTTTCGAGACCGCACAGCTGTACGCTTTTCATCAGCTGCCCCGCCTGCTCAAGCCTCTGCCTTTTCGGCACTCCCTGCATCTTTATGGGGAAGGCTACGTTTTCCAGCGCCGTCATATTCGGGAACAGCCGCATATCCTGAAAAACTATGACAGCTCCCCGTTTGTGGGGCGGAACATTTGCCATGTCCTCCCCGCCTATGAGTATGCTGCCGCTCTTAGGGGGCAGTATGCCGGCTACAGCCTTCAGCAGCGTGCTCTTGCCGCAGCCGGAAGGCCCGAGGAGTCCCATAAGCTCCCCGCCCTTCACCGAAAAGTCAACGCCCTTCAGTATGGGCTGACCCTTTATATCCACAAAAAGGCCGTTTACCTCAAGCATCGGCTCCTTTGCCTCCTTTGTTAACATTATATATCAGCAGCTCCAACATTGCGAATACTCCCAGGGCAGATAGGCTGAATGCCATTGCGTACACAGACGCCAGGCTTCTGTCTCCCCCCTGGATATACGGCACCAGCACCAGCGATATGGTATTTATCCTGCCGCCGCCTATTATAAGAGTGGTGAAATACTGGCTGTAGGAAATTATGAATCCCATGGAAAACGAGCTCATTATGCCGGGCATAAGGTTTGGCAGCGTCACCTCGAAAAATGCCCGGAACGGCCCTGCGCCCAGCGTAGCCGCCTGCTCCTCAAATTTATCGCCCAGCGCCGCCGTAACGTCTGTCATTATGGTTATGCAGTATGGTACGGAAGCCACGGTGTGTATCAGTATGATCCCCGCTATGCTGTCCCCGAGGCCCACCTTCAGCAGCATTATCTGGGCGCCTATTGCCAGCACCGTACCTGGCACCAGCAGCGGCAAAAGGCTGAAAAACCTTATCAGCCCCTTGCCCCGGAATTCATACAGCTCGGTAGCCCGGGCTGTGGCTATGCCTATTGTAGTGCTTATGGCCGCCACTGCGAAGGAAAGCGATATGCTGCTCAGCAGCAGCTTAGGCAGCTTGGCCGAGCCAAAGATAAGCTCCTTTACCGTCCGCAGCGACAGGCTTTCCGGCAGTATCCCGGGCCAAGGCCACCGGGCGGCAAAGCACCATATGAGCAGCACTATGGCGGGCAGTATTATGCACGCCGCCGTAAGCCACAGCACCGGCTTTAAAAGCCTTCCCCTCTTCATGCTTCGCCTCCCAGCCGCTTTATGAGCCGACGTATTCCGATGCTGTACAGCGCCGCCATGAGCACAGAAAGCATCAGTATCACCCCAAACATGGCCATTGCCAGCGGCCGCTGCAAAAGATCCGGACTGAGGTATGTTATGTACGCCTGCACAGGCAGCGCCTTTGGCAGCGTGGAGCCCAGCAGCGCAGGCAGCTCATACCCGCCGAAGGCATATATGAATATTATGAGCGCAGCCTTTGATACGGCGGGCAGGCTCATGGGCAGCGTCACCGAGAAAAAGCTCCTCAAGGGCGATGCGCCAAGGTTTTCCGCCGCCTCACCCAATGTATTGGAAACCGACGCCATCAGCGCCAGCGTATAGTACGCCACGAAGGGTATCTCCTTCCAGAGATATCCGGCTATCGCGCCGCCGTAGCCGGGTGTGAACAGGATCTGCGGAAACTTGGTATAGTCGGATATCAGCCCGAGGCCGTATGCCGCACGGGCGACAATACCAGTCTGGCCCAGCAGCGTCATGATGAACAGCGCAACCACCGTGTGGGGCACCAGTATGGGGAAGCGTACCGTGTACAGCATGCCGCCCCCCGCCCTGCGCTTCACCAGCGCCGCGCACAGCAGCGTGCCCAGCGCCGCCGCCAGCAGCGTCGAAACAAAGGCTATTCTCAGGCTCACCCATAGTGCGCTCAGAAATTCCGGCCGTTTGAACACTTCCCTGTAATATCCGAGCGTTATCTTCGTCAGGCCAAAGGCCGGAACATAGCCGATGCTTTGCAGCAGCACGTTTACGCAGGCGATAATTACCGTCAGCGTCACGGCCATAAGCGGCAGCAGCAGTATTACAGGCGTCAGCTTGCTGTTTCTCATCTGTACCCTTTGATACCACAAAACGGTGCGGCATATTTGGGGCCGCGCCGTCCTGTGTTTATAATATTATTGGAGGGGAAAGCTCAGTTATTGTACCGGCCCACGACGTCGGTAAGCCATATGTCCTCTATGATGGGAACGAGGTTTGCCGGCATCTCCGGCAGGCGGTGAGCAAGAAGCTCCGCCTGTGAAAGTACTCCTTTGCCGAGATCCACAGCGTCAAACGCGGCCCTTTCTTTATCGCTCAGCTTGTCAGCAGCCACCACGGGCAGGGTACGGAGCTCAGAATACTGAGTGAGCTGCAGATCTGGGGACAGCATGGCGTTTATTGCCACCATGGCCCCCGCCTTGTTTGGGGAATCAAATGCTATGGCCATGTAGTTTGTGTTGCCTATGGTGCCTTTATCGAATACGAAGGTGCGGGTAGTTTGGGTATATGTTCCCTTATCTATTCCGGTAGCTGCCGCGAAGGGGCTGTAGCTCATTGAGCACACCAGTTCACCGTCAGCAAACATAGCATCAACGGCGGTGGAGGATTCCGGGAATGTCCTGCCCTCGTTCCAGAGATAGGGATTCAGCTCCCGAAGGTAGGTAAGGGCGGGCTCTATGGCGGCCTTTACGGTATCCCGGTCAGCGGCCATGTCCTGGAACTGCTCCCAGCCGCAGAGCTCGTATATGAGGTTCCTTACGAAAGCGCTGCCGGTAAAGTCGGGCAGTGCGGGATACGTTACCTTGCCCTTATACTTCTTGCAGTATTCGAGAAATTCCTCCGCCGACGCGGGAGCCTCGGGGGTTACCGCGCTGTCGTTGTACAGCACCATCTGTGCCTTTCCGTAGGGGGCCTCGAATCCCTCGATTGGCATGCAGAAGTCTTTCAAGGTCTCCGGGTCTTTGGTGTCGATATACGCGGCCATGTTGGGCAGCTTATCGGTGAAGGGCCCCCAGAGCAGGCCGTTTTCCTTGGCGGAGTAGAAGTTCTCGCCGTTTATCCATATAATATCTATGGAGCCGGACCGGGTATCGGCCTGTTTTTCGCCGGAAAGCTTTGCAAGTATATCGTCTATGTTCATGCCCACCACTTGGAGGGTAATGTCATGGTTTTTCTTGAGATAATCCGCCACGGTGGTATTCAGCCAGTTGTTGCGGTTCTCATCGCCGCCCCAGCCGTAGAAGGTAACCGTACTGCCCTCTGCCGCCTCGGCTATGGCGTCCCATCCTGCGCTCTCAAGGTCTATTGCCGCAGGTTCCGCAGGCTTTGCGCAGGCGCATAGGCTCAGCGCCATAATGAGCATAAGCAGGCCGGTTAAAAGCTTTTTCATTTGTATATCTCCTCATCTATGGGTTTTTCAACACCCGGGCGTTGAAATATGTATCGTATATATGGTTTACGTACTTCTCCCCATCAGCTATCTCGGGAAGCAGCGACTGCCGCGGCTTACCTCCGCCCAGTTCCCTTGCCGCTGCACTCATGAACTCCGCCGCCTCGCTGCGCCGCTCTTTGGGGCTGTCCGCGCCCCAAAGCACGGGTATATCCTCCCTGCCCCATTCCTTGAGCAGCCGCTTTGTGTTGCGGTATACCGTATCCTGCGTGTTATTTCCGAAGGAGCAGGTTACTCCCAGCAGCTCTGCCTCCGGGCAGTCCAGCACATACAGCAGCGCAAGGCTGTCGTCCACGTCGCAGCCCGGCACCCCCCATGGTGCAGTCGCAGTCCATTATCAGCCTGAGCTTATCCATTGTTATCTCCCTATGCCGAGGGTAAACCTTATCCTGTTGCCCCAGCCCCGCCTTTTGCTCTTGCCGAACAGCGCCTCCAGCACATGCACCGTCTCCAAGCCCTCGCTTCTGAATGCGTCGAGGCAGCCCTCGCAATAGCTCGCAACCGCCGTATCCTTACGGAACTGCGATATCCGCCTTTGCCTCATTGCGGCTGACTTGCCGGGGTCGGTGGCCCTCATCATATGATAGTTGCCACAGCAGAGCGTCCTGCCGCCGCTGTTTTCCGCCTCCCGCACCTCGGCCCCGCACAGCCTGAGCAACTTGCGCACGGCATATTGCTGTTCGGTCTCACTGCGCATGGGACAGGGGTCATGCAGCGTAAGCGGGCATTCAAGGCCCTTTATATCCTCTGTGCGTATGTTTTCCGCCAGCGCCCGCCATATGGGTATCACCTGTATGCCGTCTGCTTCCCTCATCTGTACCATGCAGTTCGGGCAGGCGGTGTATATCCGTTTCACGCCCCTTTGCCTGAGCAGACTTAGCAGCCTGTCGCGCCGGGCGCTGTGCTTTTCGTGGAACAGATACCTCGTAGGCTGGCCGCAGCAGCAGGAGCACAGGCCCAGCTCCGGCTCTGTGCGCTTTAATACGGCGGCGGTTTTGTAAAGTATATCCGGGTCAAGGTTCATAAGGGCGCAGCCGGGCCAGAACACCGCCTCAGCCCTATCGCACCGCATGAACAGGCCCGAAAAGGACAGCCCCTGATGGCAGCCCATGCCAAAGCAGCCCGAGCTATTCATTTTTATCCCCGGCGCTATCCGCAGAGCCCTGCGCCCCAACGGCCTTGGGGTGTTTTTTGCTGTACATGCCCTTGATTATCATTACGATAATGCTTATTGCGAATATACACAACAGCGCCGTCACGAAATACTTTACGCCGCCGGTCAGCATGCCGCCTACGTAGGAATAAACGATGGTGGCGGGCAGCTGTCCTATGCCTGTGGCTATGAAGAACGGCCAGAACTTTATAGGCGTAAGGCCCGCAAAGTAGCTCACCGCGTCGAAGGACACGAAGGGCAGCAGGCGGCATACCAGTATGGTCTTTGAACCGTATTCCCTGAAATAGCCTTCGACGCTGGCTATGGCGCCCTTGCCTGCAAACCTCTCAACGGTATCGCGGCCAAGCACGCGGGCAATAAAGAAGCACACCGCAGCTCCCGCCATGGCGCTGGACCAGGACAGTATGGCCCCCTGCCACCAGCCGAATATTGCGGCGTTTGCAAAGGTTATAAGGAACGCCGGAAGGGGCGCGGCTACCGACGAAAATACCATCAGGAAAAAGGATATGGCCATGGCGTATGGGCCGTAGGAGCGCATGAACTCTATCACGGCATCCACATTGGCCGAACCCAGTACCGCGGATATCTTGTTAACATATGCGTTTACAGACGGCACCGCGAAATAAATTACGCAAAGCGCTATCAAGACGCCCAAAACACACCATTTTAGTCTGCTATTTTTATTTGTCTTTTCCATATTCAGTAACTTCTCCGTTCGTATCTTTGTCGTTGTTTGGAAACAGTTTTTTGCCCATGAACGCCGTTACGGCCAGCAGTAGCACAAGAAGCCCTAAGGCGATCCAGAAGGATGGCGACGTCACGTCCAGCGCCTTGTCGCCTATATTTATAAATATCAGCGTGCCGGGTATTATGCCTATGGCGGAGCCCAGCATATACGCGGCAAAAGGCATTTCCGTAAGGCCAAAGGCATAATTAATAAGGTTATAGGGCACCGCCGGTATCAGGCGCAGTATTATCAGCAGCAGGAAGCCTTTCCGCCCTCCGGCCTTTTTCAGCCGGGCCTGCCATACCGAAGGCAGTTTCCTTTGTACCAGCGCCCGTATCTTTTCCCGGCCTATGCGGCGCGCCAGGAAGAACATCAGCGCACAGTTTATTACCGCGCCTATGAAAGTATATACGCTGCCCCACAGCAGTCCGAACAACAGCCGGGCAGGATAAACGCCATCCTGTGTTTTTTTAAAAAAACACCCATAATATACTCCCCCGTATAAAAGCATAATAAAAAACCTGCCCTTTGACCAATATGTTAAATAGATATTGGTTGCTCTGTTATCGACAATATAAATAAACTGCGAGGGCAACATTACAAGGTCAGATGTCAGAGTATTTCCGAGCCGCAGATATTAAAGCCGCACATAGAAGCACCACACCTGCTACTCTAAATATGATTAATACATTATTCGGTAAAAACGAGCTGTGTGGACTGCATAAAAGAGAATACGCTGCAACCTCGGAAAGCATTCCGATAAAGCAGCCCCATATAAGCGCAGGCGAAGAAAGCTCCGCAGGAGCGCAGCCGATTTTGCAAAAATCGTTCAAA
>OMNT01002572.1_pt1 | contig 14319 bp, 14 predicted proteins | sample 1672551 | NCBI WGS metagenome assembly OMNT01 (sample SAMEA3136698, study PRJEB25190) | human gut metagenome
AATACAAAGGTATTTTACAAGTACGAAGGAGGAGAGTTAACACGACATGGCAGCAGTATCATTAGAAAACTGGAAAGAACAGATCAGAGATCCGAAAATCGAGTGCATGAGCAGAGATGAGATGACAGCACTTCAGAGTGAAAGACTGATAAAACAGGTTGAAAACGTATATGAGCATGTTTCATTTTATCGTAAGAAGATGGATGAGATGGGAGTTTTGCCGGGAGATATCAAAGGAATCGAGGACATTAATAAGCTTCCATTTACAACAAAAGAAGATCTGAGAAATAATTATCCGTTCGGTCTGCTTGCAGTTCCGCAGGATAAGATCGTCAGAGTGCAGGGAACGTCCGGAACAACCGGAAAGCTTACACTTGCATCTTATACACAGAAAGACGTAGACGTCTGGGGTGAATGTGTGGCAAGAGGTCTTACGATGGCTGGACTTACCGCAGAAGACAGACTTCATATCTGTTATGGATACGGACTTTTTACCGGAGGTATGGGACTGGATTTCGGAGCAAGAAAATTAGGCGCTATGGCGATCCCGATGTCAGCAGGTAATACAAAGAGACAGCTCATGTGTATGGAGGATTTCGGAGCAACTGCATTTGCATGTACACCGTCTTATGCATTATATCTTGCAGAAGCAGCAAGAGAAGCAGGAGTTGTGGATCGTTTACAATTAAAGGTCGGAATCAACGGAGCTGAGCCTTGGACAGAAGAGATGCGTCACAAGATCGAAGAACTGCTGAATGTCAACTGTTTTGATATTTATGGATTATGTGAAATCACAGGACCAGGTGTTGCGTTAGAATGTATCCATCATAATGGTATGCATGTTTATGAAGATTACTTCTATCCGGAAGTACTGAATCCGGCAGATAATTCTGCATGTGCAGACGGAGAGACAGGAGAACTTGTATTTACAACACTTGCAAAAGAAGGTATGCCATTACTCCGTTACCGTACAAAAGACCTTACAAGCATTGATCACAGCACTTGTGCATGTGGAAGAACACTTCCTAGAATCCAGAAGTTCAAAGGACGTACCGATGACATGAAAGTTATCCGTGGTGTTAACGTATTTCCGACACAGGTTGAGACCGCGCTTCTGTCCATTGGTGGCGGTGTAGCTCCACACTATATTCTGATCGTAGACCGCGAGAATAATCTGGACGTTCTTACAGTTATGGTAGAAGTAGATGAGAAATACTTCTCTGATGAGATTCGTAAATTGGACGAACTAAAAGCAAAAGTCGGTGCAGTCTTAAAACAGGCACTGGGCGTTGCAGTCAGAGTTAAACTGGTTGAGCCAAAGACCATCCAGAGAAGTGAAGGAAAAGCAAAACGTGTCATTGACAACAGAGAGATGTAAAAGGAGGGGACAATATGGGAATCAGTAATACAATCCAGCAGTTATCAGTATTTCTGGAAAACCGCGAAGGACGTATGGACGAAGTGCTACGTGTCCTTGCAGAAAATGATGTCAATATCGTTGCACTGAGTCTTGCAGATACATCCGATTATGGTATGCTTCGTATGATCACATCGGATCCGCACAAAGGACGTGCAGCTTTAAAAGAAGCAGGAATCACAGCAATGCTTACAGATGTTGTGGCGCTTCGTGTACCGCACGAGACAGGATCACTTGCAAAAGCGATGCACCAGATCGTGGAAGGAGAAGTCAACATCGAATATATGTATGCGTTCGCAAATGGTGTGGATGCGGCAGCAGTATTAAAGAGTGACGATCCGGGACGCGTGATCGATATTCTGAAAGGCAGCGGATTCGACGTATACAGCGCAGATGAAGCTTACCATGCAACTGACAGTTAAGGAGTCGTTGATTATGGAAAATAATTTAGTAAAGATCTATACAGCGTATGATCATATCCAGGCAGAGATGGCAGTTGGTGCGCTGGAGAATCAGCAGATTCCGGCACTCAGAAAAGAACTTGGAAATGCCGGTCTTCTGAATATTTACGGAACCAACTCCATGAGCGGGGAAGAGATCTATGTACCGAAAGAGAGCAAAGAGAAAGCAAGAGAAGTTCTGATCGCGATAGGATTTTTAGAAGAGGAATAAAAGAAAATGGAGGGATGTCTTACGGCAGAACCTCCATTTTCGCGTGTGTCAGAGACATTGGAGAAAGAAAAATGAAAGCAGAAAAGGGAAATAATCTTGAGAAAGAATTGCAGAAAATGCTCACAGCAATCCATCCGGCGGATCCGTGTGTGGCAGAAACTGCACTGAAGCGCTGGAATTCAATTGCAAAGCCGTTGCACAGCCTTGGAAAACTGGAAAAAGACATCATCCAGATTGCAGGGATGACCGGTGATCCGAATGTACAGCTGGACAAAAAAGCATTACTTGTGATGTGTGCGGATAATGGTGTAGTTGAAGAAGGTGTCACACAGACGGGACAGGAAGTGACCGCCATTGTTGCTGAAAATTTTCTGACCGGCAATACAAGCGCTGCGATCATGTGCAGACAGGCTGGTGTGGATCTCTTTCCGGTTGACATTGGCATGGTTACAGATACAAAAGTCCCAGATGTTAAGATCCGCTATGGAACAGCAAATTTCGTAAAAGAACCGGCAATGACGAGAGGAGAAGCAGTGCGTGCCATCCTGACCGGGATACAGATTGCCCGGGATAAGAAAAAGGAAGGCTATCAGATCCTCTGTATCGGTGAGATGGGGATTGGCAATACAACGACCAGCAGTGCTGTTGTGTCCGTTCTGCTTGATGAAAGTGTAGAAAATGTGACAGGGAGAGGCGCAGGCCTTAGTTCAGAAGGGCTGAATAGAAAGATTCGTGCAATTGAGAGAGCAATTGAAAAGCATCAGCCGGACAAGAAAGATATTTTAGATGTCTTGTCCAAAGTCGGAGGGCTTGATATTGCCGGAATGACAGGTGCATTTCTTGGCGGTGCGATCTATCATATTCCGGTTCTGATCGATGGATTTATCTCTTCTGCAGCAGCATTATGTGCAGTACGAATGGTACCGGAGACGGCAGATTATATCCTGGCATCACATTGCTCTGGGGAACCGGCTGGGCGAATGGTCTTAGAAGAGCTGAAACTTCCATATCTGATTGATGCGAAGATGTCTCTTGGAGAAGGTAGTGGTGCAGTTGCAGCAATTCCACTTCTTGAGATGGGTGTGAATGTTTATCGGAAGATGAGTACCTTTGAAGAGATTAAAGTAGAGCAGTATGAAGAACTTAAGTGAAGATGAGGAGTAAGAAAAATGTGGTTATTGAACGCAATGATCATTGCAATCGCAATGTATTCTAAGATTCCGATGCCGCGGGTTGACTGGAATGAAAAAAATATGAGATATGCGATGTGCTTTTTTCCTCTTGTTGGTGTTATAATCGGTGTACTAGAGGCAGTTGCAGGGAATCTGATTACACTGTGGAAGGGAGAAGGAACATTTCTTTGTGCAGTTGTGTTGACGCTGATTCCTGTCTTTGTAACAGGTGGGATTCACCTGGATGGATTCGCAGATACGATGGACGCAAAAAGTTCTTATGGAGACCGGGAGAAGAAACTGGAGATTCTGAAAGACCCTCATACGGGAGCATTTGCGATCATCAGTCTTTGCTGTTATTTCCTTCTGTGCGTGGGGATTTTTAGTGAAATGAGAACAGAACGCCTGTTTGCAGCAGCACTCGTGTTCGTGTTTTCACGTTCATTGAGTGGGATTTCTGTTGTGACATTTCCGGCGGCGAAGAACAGTGGGCTGCTCAGGACATTTCAAGACGGTGCACAGAAGAGAAATGTAAGGATTGTATTGATCTTCTGGCTATTGGCAGCCGGAGTTGGATTCTATCTGACAGCAGGTTTATGCGGAGTGGCAGCAGCAGTTGTCGGACTTGCTGTTTTCTTTTATTATTATCAGTTTAGCAGAAAACAGTTTGGAGGTATTACGGGTGATCTTGCCGGATACTTCCTGCAGTTATGTGAACTGTTTATGCTGGCAGTGCTTGCATTATTCTAGAAATGTTATTGCATATAAATGTTTTATGATAGATGCTATTATTATAGAAATGAAAATGAAATAAAATAGATTTTTTTGGAGTGATTTATGGAGCTTATTTTGATCCGGCATTTGAAGACACCGGGCAATGAAAAGAGACAATATATTGGAAGTACAGATGAAGAACTATCAGAACAGGAAGTACTGAACTTTAAACAGAAATATAAAATAGATAGCTATCCACAGGTACAGCAAGTGATTGTCAGCCCAATGAAGAGATGTATTCAAACGGCAGAGTTGATTTATCCAGAGGTGCAGATACAACAGGAATCGTTGCTGAAAGAATGTGATTTTGGTATCTTTGAGTGTAAGACATATGAAGAACTGAAAGACAGAGCAGAATATCAGGCATGGCTGGATTCCGGTGGAACGATTGCATTTCCGGAAGGGGAGGAACAGAAGGAATTCCGTTCACGTTGTGTGAGAGGCATGCTCTGTCAGGTTGATAGATTATGCAAAGAAAATGTAGAAAGTGCAGCTTTTGTCGTTCATGGAGGAACGATTATGGCTGTGCTGGAACAACTGGCGGAAGACCAAAAAGATTTTTATCACTGGCAGGTGGAAAATGGCGGAGGATATAGAATGCTTGTTGACGAAGAAGAGTGGAAGTCCGGCGTTCACAGATTTTATGAAATTCAAAAACTGGGAGGCGCGATAGAATGAATGGGAAGATGACAATCTTGGCATGCATTACAGGATTTCTGTTAGATTGCATTTTCGGAGATCCGGTCTGGATGTACCATCCGATACGCGTGATCGGAAACCTGATCAGTGTGTTGGAAAAAGGATTGCGGAAGTTGTCGTGCAGTCGGATTTATGCGTCAGAACAAGAGAAGAAAAACAGAAGAGAAGTTCTGGCAGGTGGAATTTTATGGATTCTGACAGTTTCGTTATCCTTTCTTGTACCGGCGGTACTCTTATTTGCTGCAGGAAAGGTTCATCCGGCAGTACGGTTTCTTTTGGAAACCTACTGGTGTTACCAGATATTTGCGGCACGGTGTCTTGTAGGAGAAAGTAGGAAGGTTTATCAGAAATTAAAAGAAGACGACTTGCCTGGTGCAAGAAAGGCAGTATCCATGATTGTCGGAAGAGATACAGAAAACCTTACAGCAGAAGGTGTGACGAAAGCTGCGGTAGAGACAGTGGCGGAGAATACTTCCGACGGCGTGACGGCTCCACTTTTATTTCTTCTGATCGGCGGTGCACCGCTTGGATTCTTATATAAAGCAGTGAATACGATGGATTCTATGCTTGGATACAAAAATGAAAAATATCTGTATTTCGGAAGAATTCCGGCAAAGATGGATGATGTATTTAATTACATTCCAGCCAGGTTGACTGCGTGGTTTATGATTGTTGCAGCATTTTTGACGGGGATGGATGGAGAGAATGCGTGGAAGATTTATCTGCGTGATAAGAGAAAACATGCAAGTCCGAATTCCGCCCAGTCAGAGGCTGTCTGCGCAGGAGCACTTGATGTACAGTTAGCCGGAGATGCGGTTTATTTCGGGAAAGTCTATAAAAAGGATTATATCGGCGATGCAATCCGTAAGATTGAACCGGAGGATATTCTTCGTGCCGGGAAATTAATGTATATGACAACGATACTGATGATGGTTGTCTTTGGAGGTTTATTGTTATGGATTTATTGATTCGATTTGCAAAAATGGAAGATGCAGAAGAACTTCTGGCGCTCTATACACCGTATGTAACGGATACAGTGATTACATTTGAATATGAAGTTCCGTCACTGGAAGAATTCAAAGATCGAATGCGTCAGACGATGAAAAAGTACCCGTATCTGGTCGCAGAACAGAATGGCGAGATTCTTGGATATAGCTGTGCAGGGGCATTCAAAGGTCGTGCGGCATATGACTGGGCAGTGGAAACAACAATTTATATAAGAAAAGACCGGCAGAAAACCGGAGTTGGTAAAAAGCTGTATGAGGCACTGGAGAAAGTACTGCACGCTCAGAACATTTGCAATCTATATGCATGCATTGGATATCCAGAGATTGAAGATAAATATCTGACAAAGAACAGCGCACAGTTCCATGCACATCTTGGGTACCGCATGGTGGGAGAATTCTATCATTGCGGATACAAATTTGACCGCTGGTATAATATGGTCTGGATGGAAAAGCTTCTGGATCCGGAGATTAAACATCCAAAGCCAATCAAATGGATGGAAGAGAATCGCGAGGAACTGGAGGCAGTACTTTTAGATTAAAAATGACATACATAGAGAAGTAGGGGTAAGATTCATGGAATATGTACACGGAGGAGACATTTATACATATGGTGATGTGCTGGATTTTTCAGTTAATGTAAATCCTTACGGTCCGTCAGAAGAAGTTCTTGAAGCGGCAAAAAGATCGATGGATGAAGTGAGCCTTTATCCGGACAGTCAATGCAGACGGCTCAGAAAGAGACTGGCAGAGAAAAAAAGTCTGCCGGAGGAATATTTCCTTTTCGGAAATGGAGCAGCGGAGCTGTTCTTTTCTGTTGTTCTTGCAGAAAAACCAAAGAAAGCATTGCTTCCGATTCCGGCTTTCGCAGAATATGAACAGGCACTTCGGACGGTAGACTGCGAAATCATTTATCATGAGTTGAAAAGAGAGAATAACTTTGCATTGACAGAAAGCTTTTTGGAAGAACTGACAGAGGATATTGATCTTGTATTTTTATGCTCCCCATCGAATCCGTCAGGCCAGGTGATCGAACCAGAGTTGATGAAACAGATCCTTACGCGATGTGAAGAAAAGAAGATTCGTCTTGTTTTAGACGAGTGCTTTATCGAATTCCTGGAAGAAGCGCAGAAATATACCATGGTGAAAAAGGTGACAGATCATCCGAGACTTTTTCTCGTACAGGCATTTACAAAAATGTATGGAATCCCGGGATTAAGACTTGGATATGCGATGACATCAGATGCAAAGTTGCGAGAGAGCATGCAGCAGATCCGTCAGCCGTGGAGCGTGTCGGTTCCGGCACAGGCAGCAGGGATAGAAGCGCTGACAGAAAGAGAAGAGCAGAGAGTTCAGAAAATACGAAACAAAATCGTGGAAGAAAAAATGCGCATGGAAAAGAAAATGCGTGAGTTTGGGATTAGATTTATTCCAACAAAGGCAAATTTCTTCTTATTATATAGTGAAATCCCATTGTTTGATCGACTGTTAGAACAGGGGATTTTGGTTCGAAATTGTGAGAACTATAGAGGGTTGAAGAAAGGCTGGTATCGGATTGCAGTGCGGACAAAAGAGGAAAATGATGTTCTTTTACGGGCACTTGAAACAATCCTGTCAAAGCAGTGAAGGAGGCGAAAAATATGGCGAAATCAATTATGATACAGGGAACGATGTCAAATGTCGGAAAGAGCGCACTGGCAGCAGGACTTTGCCGTGTTCTGAAACAGGATGGATACAAAGTTGCACCTTTCAAATCCCAAAATATGGCGCTCAATTCTTTTATCACAAAAGAAGGACTGGAGATGGGAAGAGCCCAGGTGATGCAGGCAGAAGCTGCAGGGATTGAACCGGAAGCAATAATGAATCCAATTTTACTTAAGCCGACGAACGATACAGGCTCTCAGGTGATTATCAATGGTAAACCAATCGGAGTGATGGCTGCAAGAGAGTATTACCGTCATAAGAAGGAATATATTCCGGCAATTATGGATGCATATCATGAGTTGGAAAAAAAGTATGATATCATTGTAATTGAAGGTGCCGGAAGTCCGGCAGAGATTAACCTGAAAAAAGATGATATTGTAAATATGGGAATGGCAAAGCTTGCAGACGCACCGGTTCTTCTTGTCGGAGACATTGATCGTGGTGGAGTATTTGCCCAGATCGCCGGAACTGTAATGCTTCTTGAAGAGGATGAAAAAGCGCGGATCAAAGGAACGATCATTAATAAATTCCGTGGAGATGTATCCATTCTGGAACCGGGACTTCGAATGTTGGAAGATAAGACGGATATCCCTGTAACGGGAGTAGTTCCGTATTTTTATTTAGATCTGGATGAGGAAGACAGTCTGACGGAACGATTTCAGAAAAAAGAGAAGCCGGGACTGATTGATCTGGCAGTGATCCGATTCCCAAGGATCTCTAATTTTACTGACTTAGCACCTTTAGAAGCATTGGAAGAGGTGAGCGTGCGTTATGTTTCATCTCCGGCTGAGTTTGGAAATCCGGATGCGGTGATCCTTCCGGGAACAAAGAATACGATCAGCGATCTTCTGTGGATGCGTCAGAATGGATTAGAAGCAAGAATTCTGAAACACAGCGCACAGAACAAACCGGTCTTTGGAATCTGCGGCGGGTATCAGATGCTTGGAATAGAAATCTCAGATCCAACAGGAGAAGAGTACGGAGGAACTGTACAGGGAATGGGACTTTTGGATACAAAGACCGTGTTCCGTCCGGAAAAACACAGAACCAGAGTACATGGAACATTTGGCGAGATGAAAGGAATCCTGAAAGAGATGGAGGGACTTCCTTTCGAAGGATATGAGATCCATATGGGAGAGACGATTCTTGATGAGCACGCATCTGGGCTTGTAACAATAGAAAATGATTCTGATACGCTACAACAAGGACATCCGGATGGTTCACAGAAGGAAAATGTCTATGGCTGTTATGTGCATGGAATTTTTGATTCTCCGGAAATGTCAGGTGGTTTCTTGTCAGCTTTATTAAAAGAAAAAGGATATGATCCAGAGACAGTACAGGCAGTAGACTGGAAGTCTTATAAGGAAGAACAGTATGATAAGCTTGCAGATATCGTTCGTGCTAGTCTGGATATGAAAGAAATTTATAGAATTATTGGATTGTAGAGTTTGTAATGAGAGAGGGGAAAGTATGGTTACAGATTTAACGAAAGAACATCCGAATAAGACATTATGGCGGTTCCTTCTGCCAATGTTGTTCAGCGTGATGTTCCAGCAGATTTACAATATCGCAGATAGTATGATTGCAGGAAGATTTGCAGGAGAAAATGCGTTGGCAGCAGTCGGCGCATCTTATCCGATCACAATTATTTTCATGGCATTTGCCGTGGGAATGAATCTGGGGGCATCCGTAGTCGTATCAAGACTGTTCGGAGCGGAAGACCGGGGCGGTGTGAAGCGTGCGGTTACAACAGCATTTCTTAGTTCTATGGTGCTGGGAATCATACTGACATTATTCGGGTATTTCTTTAATCATCAGATGATGAGATGGATCCGCACACCACAGAATATTATGGCAGATGGAGTTTTATATTTGAAAATTTACATTTTCGGAATTATCTTCCTGATGCTTTATAATGTGTGTACCGGAGTATTTACAGCACTCGGGGATTCTAAGACACCGTTATATTTTCTGCTTGGCTCCTCAGCTGGAAATATTATTCTTGATTACATCTTCGTAGCAAAATTCCAGTGGGGTGTGAGCGGTGTTGCCTGGGCAACATTTATCGCACAAGGTGTGTCAGCCGTGCTTGCATTAGTAACACTTCTCGGAAGATTGCAGAAATTTGCCGGGAAAGAAAAGCAGCCGTGGTTTGATAAGAAATTATTTGCACAGATCATGGCGATTGCAATTCCAAGCATTCTTCAGCAGAGCGTATTGAGTGTAGGAAATCTTTTTGTGCAGGGAATTGTAAATCAATTCGGTTCAGCAGTTGTTGCGGGATATTCGGGAGCGATCAAGCTGAATACATTTGCCATTAATATCTTTATGACACTTGGTTCCTGTCTATCCAGTTATACGGCACAGAATATCGGCGCGGGAAAGAAAGAACGAATTCCATTGGGATTCCGTACCGGAGTGAAATTGTCAGAGCTTACGGCATTACCGTTTGTTATTCTGTATTTCATTTTCAGTCGTCAGATGATGGGGCTATTCTTAGGTGCGGAGAGTGTAGAGGCTATCAGCGCAGGAATGGCATTTTTGAAAATAGTATCGCCGTGGTATTTTATGATTGCGATCAAGCTGATGACAGATGGAATTATCCGAGGTTCCGGAGCGATGGTTTATTTTGTAGTTGCAACAGTTCCGGATCTTATTTTGAGAATCGGATTTGCGTTGGTTTTGACAAAAAGCTTTGGAAGCACCGGAATCTGGATGGCATGGCCATTTGGTTGGATCGTAGCGACCACATTAACATTGATCTTTTATAGAAAGTTGGGATATAAAAATGATAAAAGCAGTGATTTTTGATATGGATGGGGTTTTGATCAATACAGAACCGCTTCATTATCAATGTTGGGTAGAAATTTTTAAAGAACGATATGGAATTGATTTGGATTATGAGGTATATAAGCCATGCATCGGATCTACAAGACTCCATTTCATGAATCTGATCAAAGAAAATTATGGAATCACATTTGAAAATCTTGAAGTTATGAATCAGATTATGAAAGAAAAGAAGGATGAAATTATTGCAAGAGACGGATTTCCTGAGATGCCGGGAGTTGGGCAGATGCTTTGCTGTCTGAAAGATGCGGGGTATCGCCTGGCCGTGGCCTCTTCTTCTCCAAAACCTGTAATCACAGAGACGCTGGAAACGCTGGATCTGATGAAATATTTCGATGTCGTGACAAGTGGAGATGAAGTGAAGAATCCAAAGCCGGCACCGGATACATTTCTCTTTGCAGCGAAACAGCTGGGCGTACCGGTAGAGGAGTGTATTGTAATCGAAGATTCAACGAATGGAGGAAAGGCTGCTAAGGCGGCTAAGATGCCATGTATCTGGATGCATAATCCGGATTCCGGAGACCAGGAGATACCGGATGCAGTGCTCGAGATTACCGCCTGGACAAAGGAGAATATAGAAAAGATCATGAAATTTTTACATTTTGATCAAGAAAAAGTGTAAAAATAAATGAGCGATATAAAATTTTTTTGAGTAGAATACTTAGAAATAGTAGACCTGGAAGTATTATTAGGATGTGATTGAATGAAAAAACTGAAATTTATATTTGGCAAGCTTAGTATTCTCTATTACATTTTGTTTTTGCTCGTGACCTGTGTACTTTGCAAGTACGGAAGCATCAGACAGCTGAAGTTTGCATTTTTGGCTTTAGGTATCCTTCTGGTACTCAGTCTTTGTATCTGGATCGGTTGCCTGATAGCAGAAAAGGAAAATCCTTTAAAAATGAAAGGCGCACTCAGGAAAACAGTGTTTGGTACAGAACTTTTGATTCTACTTGTAGTTACGGTTGGATGTATTTCTTATATCGTATATACTGCGATTCCTTATAATGGCGCATTGTCCTGGAAGGTAGACAGCCTGTTTAAGACAAAGAAAATTGAGTATGAACATAACAACTTCTTTCGTGATGGCGCAGAAGGGCTGATAAAAGATGTCAATAAGAAATTGAAACTTCCGGACGAGTTATATATCACAGATAGTTTTGAGATGTCCTTTGATAAAGACGGAACGATAACCCGCGTATCAGCATATCTTTATGGACAGAATGAAAAGGGAAAAGACAAGACCTATCTGATTGATTATGATATAGATAAAAGTGATAAGATTGTTGTGCAGATTGCAGGTTATGCAAATGCAGATTATGATGATGACAAGAAATTAGATCCTATGTTTACCATTCTGGAAAAATCAGATTGTAAGATGCAGGTGACACAATGGAATCTGAATTACGCATTTGCAGATAATCCGCCAGAATATGAGATTCTGTATTATGGAAAACGCTCCTTCGCCTCTTCGGAAGGTCTTGTTTATCTTCCGGGAGATGTGGATGGTGACGGAGAAGTCGGCGGCATGACTGATTTCACAGCACTGGATAGCGGCGGAGAAGCACTTGGATATGAAGTGTCTCTGTATCTTCCGCAGGATGAATCTGTGACTCCGGTGCGTTACATGATGGAACCAGAATATATCAGTCCTGATACGATTAGCCAGAATGAGCAGGCAGAGAAAGATTCGCAGGCAAAAGAACAGGGAAAAGAGAATAATACCTGGACGGTTGATACGGACGGAAGCGGTGTTGTCCGATTCTTCTTAAATGAGCAGAAAGGCTGGAAACTTTCTGTTGTTGATGCGGCTCTTGGAACACGTTATTACAAACTGAAAACTACGTCAGATGGTGGGTATAACTGGACAACAGTAAATGAAGATCCATTTGACGGAAATGGCGGAGTAGGAGAAGGGATACAATTCTTCAACGAACAGTTTGGATTCATCGGTCTAAGCGGGGCATCACAGACACATTCATCTATTTATGTTACAAAAGATGGCGGAAAGACACTGAAGGAGATAGAGCTTCCAATGGATACTGTGACGGAATATCCGCCGCATATGCAGGAATATGGCCTCACGCTTGAAGATTATCAGTACCTGGAAATGCCACAGCAGGATGGAGAGAATTACACGATCCATGTAATGAGCCAAAGTGGCGAGATGGAAGGTCTTGTGTTCACATCAGAAGATCAGGGTGAGAACTGGATTTTTACCGGAGTGTTTGATGAAAATAACTTATCATAAAAAACCAATAACTTTGTAGTATATCAAATGGCTCCGCGTGTACATCTAAAAACTATTCACCAAGCTATGTATTAAAAGCAATGGAAATTCCAGAGGAAGAAATTGAGTGCTCTGTTCGAATCAGTTGGGGACCAGATACTTCAGAAAATGAGTTGAAGGAAAATTTGGTTAAGTTGATAGAGACAGCTAAGCAGATAAAAGGTTAATGTCAGGGAGGCAATATGGATCCTGAAATGAATATGAGAATTATATATAAAATATGTCCGGAAAACGAGGATCAAGGAAAACTAGATCAAGCAAGAGCCTTGTGGAGAGCAACGGTGGATATACAGATAATTTATGGGTGCCGCATTACGGCACCCATAGGTAAATAAAGGGAAATAGATTTAACCCATCATAGCTTCTTTTGCTTTTGCAATATCAGCAGCATCTTTCATTGGGAAGAGTAAGTTGGCGATAATCGCTACGATACAGATTCCAGTTACTGCATCACTGAATACGAACTTCAATACGGATGGAAGCTGTGCCACTGCATCTGGATGGAGAGTTTAATGATTCAAATATTTGTTGACTTCTTGACGACAGTTGTATATAGCCTTTTCTTCGTCAATTCCTGTTAGCTGACCTTCTTTTACTACGATTTTTCCATTGACAATCGTATAATCAACAGTGCCCTTGAAGCCGACTGTGCCGAGCATGGATTTTACATCCAGGTCGGCCCCTACAAGCTCAAGACGATTTCTCCGAATCATGAATAAGTCTCCAGCTTTGCCGATTGAGAGAGAACCGATATCGTTTCTGCCGAGGATTTTAGCGCTGCCGTTTGTGGCAATCTTCAGAAGATCATATCCACTCGGAGCAAGCTTGCTTGAGTTCAGTCTGTGCAACAGGAACGCTACACGAAGTTCCTCTAACAGGTTAGAACCGTCATTGCTTGCGCTTCCGTCTACTGCAAGACCAACCGGTACACCTAGTTTTAACATATCCGGTATCCGACAGATACCGGAAGAAAGTTTCATGTTGGAAATTGGGCAGTGAGCTACGCCGGTTCCGGTCTGTGCCAGAAGATTCAGTTCCTCATCATTAAAATGAATTCCATGTGCATACCAGACATCATTTCCAACCCAGTTCATGTCTTCCATATAGGCAAGCGGTCGTTTGCCGTATTTCTCAAGAACATAATTCTCTTCATCAATTGTTTCGCATAAATGTGTGTGGAGGCGTACGCCCAAATCTCTCGCAAGGATTGCTGACTGACGATACAGTTCTTCGCTTGCACTGAACGGAGAGCATGGAGCTAGAGCAACCATTTCCATGGAATTTGGAGCAGGATTGTGGTATTTCTCTACGGATTTCTGAGAATCTTTCAAGATCTTATCCACGTTCTGTACCACACTGTCAGGCGGAAGCCCACCGTCTTTCTTGCTCAGATCCATGCTTCCGCGGGAAGCGTACATACGAACCCCGAGCTCTCTTGCAGCAGAAAACTGTGCGTCCAGAAGCGCATCGGAATTACCGCCCGGAAATACATAGTGATGGTCAAAACAAGTTGTACATCCGGATTTTAATAGTTCACCCATTCCTGTTAAGGAGCTGTGGTAAATCGTATCCTGATTCAGATTTTTCCAAATCTCGTACAATGTTGTAAGCCAGTCGAACAATTCCATGTTCTGAACTTGCGGAAGATTTCGGCTGAACGTCTGGTAAAGATGGTGGTGAGTATTGATTAGTCCTGGATAAACGAGACATCCCGTTCCGTCAATGACTTCGTCTGCGGTC
>OMNT01002573.1_pt1 | contig 14318 bp, 9 predicted proteins | sample 1672551 | NCBI WGS metagenome assembly OMNT01 (sample SAMEA3136698, study PRJEB25190) | human gut metagenome
CCATGGAGGCCTTGTTGCGGAAGGCCTGGATATCGGCCTTGGTCTGGATCTTCCTGCCCTTGTAGAGGACTTCGCCGCCGGTGGGCTTGTACAGGTGCAGGATGGTGCGGCCGACGGTCGTCTTGCCGCAGCCGGACTCGCCGACCAGACCCAGCGTCTCGCCGGGCTGGATGGCAAAGCTCACGTTGTCGACGGCCTTGAGCGGCTTCGTCCGGAACATGCCCATGTTGATGTTAAAATACTCTTTGAGATTGCGTACTTCGACGATCGGCTGTGCAGCTTCGTTTTTCATGCGTCGGCACCGTCCTTCCGTTCCGCGTCCTTGTCTTCGGCAAGCTCAATGCTGCCGTCCTCGAGGCCCTTTTTGACGTTCATCCAGCACGAGGCCAGATGATCCTCGTTGATCCGCATCCGCTCGGCGCGTTCGCGCAGGCAGATCTTCATGGCTGCCTCACACCGCGGGGCGAACGGACAGCCGGCGGGCATATTCAGAAGGTCGATCGGCGTGCCGTGGATCGGCTCGAGCTTCTCGCCGACGTTGCTGGCCGAGGGGATCGAGCGCAGGAGGCCCTTGGTGTATTCGTGGCAGGGATTGTAGAAGATCTCGTCCGCCGTGCCCTGCTCACAGATGGAGCCGGCGTACATGACGATGACCTCGTCGCACATCTGGGCCACGACGCCAAGATCGTGCGTGATGAGGATGATCGCCATGCCGAGCTCCTTCTGCAGAGACTTCATGAGGTCCAAAATCTGCGCCTGGATGGTGACGTCGAGCGCGGTGGTGGGCTCGTCGGCGATCAGGATATCGGGCTCGCAGGCCAGCGCCATGGCGATCATGACGCGCTGGCGCATGCCGCCGGAGAATTCATAGGGATACTGCTTCATGCGCTTTTCCGGCTCGTTGACATTGACGAGGCGGAGCATCTCGACCGCGCGGTCCCACGCCTGCTTGCGGTTGCGGTCGGTGTGCAGGGTGATGGCCTCCATCAGCTGGTGGCCGATGGTGTAGGTCGGGTTGAGGGAGGTCATCGGATCCTGGAAGATGATCGAGACCTTGTTGCCGCGCACATGCTTCATCACGTCCTCGCCTGCGCCGACGAGCTCCTGCCCGTCGAGCTTGATGGAGCCGGAGACGATCTTGCCCGTGGAGGCGAGGATCTGCATGATGGAATACGCGGTCACGGATTTGCCGGAGCCGGATTCGCCGACGATGCCGAGCACCTTGCCCTTGTCAAGGAAGAAGGACACGCCGTTGACGGCCTTGACCTCGCCCGCGTCGGTGAAAAAGGAGGTATGGAGATCCTGTACTTCAAGTAAAGACATGCTGCTTCCTCCTTCCTTAACCGTTGAGCTTCGGGTCGAACGCGTCGCGCAGACCGTCGCCGAAGAGGTTGAGCGAGAGCACGATGAGCGAGATGACGAGCGCCGGGATGACCATGCGGTAGGGATAGGAGGTCAGGCCGTTGAGCGCGTCGGACGCCAGCGAGCCCAGCGACGGCATCGGCGCGTTGACGCCGAGACCGAGGTAGGACAGAAAGCTCTCGGTAAAGATCGCGTTCGGGATCTGCAGAGCCGTGGAGATGAAGATCACGCTCATGCAGTTGGGCACCAGATGGCGGGTGATGATCCAGCGGCCCTTGGCGCCGGTCGCCTGCGCGGCGAGGACGTATTCCTGCTCGCGCAGGGACAGGATCTGGCCGCGGATGAGTCTTGCCATCGAGACCCAGTAGAGGACGGCGAAGACGATGAAGAGGCTGATGATGTTGCTGCCGATCTTGGCCAGCGGCGTGCCGTCGAGCTTGTCGCCGATCGAGACCTTCAGGACCGTAGCGAGCAGGATGACCATCAGCGTATCGGGCAGGGAGTAGATGATATCGACGATGCGCATGATGATGAGGTCGACCTTGCCGCCGCAGTAGCCTGCGATGGAGCCGACGGTCATGCCGATGATCAGCACGATGATGGACGCGAAGAAGCCGACCGCCAGCGAAATGCGCGTGCCATAAACCACGCGGATGAAATAATCGCGGCCGTGCGCATCGGTACCGAAGATGTGCGGGAACAGCTTTTCGCCCGCTTCGATACGCTTGAGCTCGGTCTTGCCCCAGGTAAAGGGCGCGAGGTTGTTGTAGGAGCTGTCCACGGGCTTGCCGGGCGTCACGCCCAGCATCTTATCGTAGGAATACGGCCAGAAATAGGGCAGGACGATGCACGCCAGCGTGATGATGACGATTATCAGCAGGCTGACCGCCGCCACCTTGTTTTTCATCAGGCGCTTTACGCCGTCGCGAAAGAAGGTGGAGGAGGGGCGCATGTGGGAAATGTATTCCTTTTCCTGCGCCGTTGCCGGACGGAACATATCCGGATCCTGCTGGAGGCTGAAAAACTTCTTTGCATTAAACATCGCTTTCTTCGCCCCCTGTCATTCAAACTCGATGCGCGGATCGACAACCTTGTAGAGTATGTCGGTCACGAGATTCAGTATCACGATCAGCGACGCCAGGAAAATGGTGGTGCCCATGATCATGGTGTAATCACGGTTGGTAATGCTGGAAACGAACTGGCGGCCGATGCCCGGCACGGCGAAGGTCTGCTCTACGACCATGGAACCGGTCACGATGAAGGCCAGCATCGGGCCGAAATAGGTGATCACCGGAATCAGCGAATTCTTCAGCGCGTGGCCGAAGATAACGCGGCTGCCCGGCACGCCCTTGGCGCGCGCGGTGCGGATATAATCCTGCCCCAGCACGTCGAGCATGGAGGAGCGCGTCAGACGCGTGATGTAGCTCATCGGGTAGAGCGCAAGGGTGATAATCGGGAGGATCAGCCCTTCGGCCGTCGCGCCGTTCGCGGGTACCCAGCCTAACTTGACTGAGAACACTATCAGCAGGAATGACCCCATAATGAACGACGGCATGGACACGAACGCGGTCGTAATCACCATGATAATCTTATCCAGCACGGTGTTGCGCCGCAGCGCCGCCAGCGCGCCGAGGACGATGCCGACGATTGCCGCGCTGAACGCCGCAATCAGACCAAGCTTTGCGGAGGTCTTCATGCCATCCAGAATAATGTCGATGACCTGACGGCCGCGCTGCTTCAGGCTCGGCCCGAAGTCCAGCTTCGTCACAACGTCGCGCAGATATGTCACATACTGTTCGCCCAGCGGCTTGTCCAGCCCGTACTTGGCCTCCAGCGCCGCTTGCGCTTCCGCGGAAATTGCCTTTTCACTTGCGAACGGTCCACCCGGAATCGAGTGCATCACGAAGAACGTCACCGTGATGACAATCCAGATGGTCAGCAGCGCCAGCAGCACGCGCTTGAGGATATAAAACAGCATCTTGGAATTCATCCGCTCCACCTTCCCGGCAGGGGCGCTGCCGCGTCTGCCTGCGTTTCTTGTTCATCGACACACCAAACCAACCGGCTTCACCGTGTCGATGCTTTATTATGCAACACTGTATGGAGAAAATCAAGTGCTTTGCTGCACAAACTGTGTTTTTTTCATGTTTTTCTCGTGTATTTTGAATATTTTCGGGCATGTCGTTGCATTTGTCAAGTTCTCTGCAGCTTCTTGTGCATTTTTGCGCACAAAAAATGCAGGACGCTCATTCGTCCTGCATCATGGTAACGAAGTGAATTACTCCGCTGCCGCCAAGCTGCCGAAGATCTCCAGCGGCATGTTTTCCAGCGCGTCGCCCACTTCCTTGCTGGCGACCTGGAACGTCACGGCGAGAACCGTCTCGTCGTCAAGGAAAGCATACAGCGCCAGCACGGTGTCGCCCGGCGTGTACATCAGGCAATAGTTTTCGTTGACATACAGCTCAGCGAGCATTTCTTCCGTCGCGCCCGCGTCCTGAATGCCTTGCAGCAGCGTTTCAAAGCTCATCGCGGACAGCTGCGCCGTAATGCTGACCGTCTGGTCGGCGTTGACGGCGAAGAGCAGGATGTTCTCGGCGTTTTCCGTGCCTGCGGGGACTTCCTGAACCGCCCAGTCCGCCGGAATCTGCATCGTCAGACCCGTTTCACCCAGCGCAACCGTCTGCGCCTCGAAGCTGACATTCATTTCAACTGCCGGCACTTCCGCTTCTTCCTCCGCGAACGCAAAGGCAGTGCAGCACATCATGAGCGCCATCAGGAGAGCAAGGAGTTTCTTCATATTTGTTTCCGTCCTTTCATTTCCAGCATGATTCGGCTGATTTCTTTCCATATTAAACAGCCACATCTGGTAACGTTTATAGTACCAGATGCAAGCCGCTTTTGCAATACGCTTTCGCGCAGGAAAACGGTTGATTCGCGCGGATTTGGGATTTCAGAATGAAGCAGCTTCCATTTTCATTCGGGAAATGCGAGTGAAGTAACTTTTATTTACTTTTCAATTTTCACCAAAACAAACAGTTGATTCTTTCCGTAAAAGCGGACTTTGCTTCCCTCCTCCTTCACAACAAACGGGGCACCGCGAGAGCTTTCGCCCCCGCAGCACCCCGCCATCTGCGGATGCGCAATTCCGCATTGTCCCTTACTTCTTCGTCCAGTCCTGCTTTTCGCCGATGCCGTAGTTTGCCGGCAGCACGTCGTCATCAACCAGCACGAAGCCCAAATCCGCCGTGTAGGTCGTACTGGCGGAGGTCACCTGCACCGGGTTCGATTCGCCGTTTTCGCCCAGAATCGACGCAATCAGCGGAATATCCGTGCGCATACGCGTCGGCACAACTTCCGCCGGGTAGATGGGCTTGAGCGTGTACACGCCGGGATACAGGTTCTCGAAAGTGTAGTAGCCGTACGCATCGGTCGTCGTTTCCGCGACGAGCTGGTCGTTTCGCCGCAGCTCGATGCGCATGTCGCCCAGACCGAGTTCGCCCGCGTCCTGCAGGCCGTTGCCGTTCAGGTCAAGCCAGCAGAAGTCGCCCAGCGTGCCCGGCTGCACCGCGCCAATATTCTGTTCCAGCTGATGTTGACTCATGCGCAGGGCAATCAGGTCGCTCTCTCCCTCGCGGGCGGTGTAGGTCGTCATCACGCTGATGTTCTGCCCGTCCTTGAGGCGCGTGTCGTCCTTTTCTACGACGACGTAGCCGTTCGGGAGCGTCACACGCAGACGGTAGTTGCCCGGCATCAAGCCGTCAAAGCGGTAGATGCCGTCCTCGCCCGTCGTCGCGTTTTGCAGTTCGCTGCCCTTTTCGTCCAGCAAGATAACCTCCGCGCCGGACAGGGGCGCAATCTCGCCCGCGTTGTCGCACCAGACCATGCCGCCGATGCTTGTGTCAATCTTCAAGCCCAGCATCGGAGCAGTATAGTTGTTGTTTTCGCTAATTTCAATCTCGGTCATGACGAGCTGACTGCCCTCGGTGGTGAAGGTGCTGTCGCCCAGACGCGCCGCCTGCGTACCTTCCTTGAGGTCGTAGGCAAGGCTGTACACGCCGGGGGCAATGCCGTCGATGGCGAACCGCCCATCCGCATCGGTCTGCACCTGCGCAAACACCGCGCCGGTTTCATCCAGCAGGGTCAGCGTCTCGTTTTCCGGGGTGATTTCGCCCGCGTCCATGCGGCCGTTGTCATTCTCATCCACCCAAACCTGACCGGACATCTTCGACGGAATCACGCCGCCAAGCGCCTGATTCAGCCATTCCTCTCCCAGCCCGATTTCGATGTTCACCTGCTGCTCGTTCAGCCCGTGCATCAGCGGCAGGGTCACATTGCCGTCCAGCTTGGAGAGCACCATGCCCTCCGGGAAGCGCAGGGTCAGCGTGTAAGTGTCCGGCCGCAGCCCGGTGAAGCTGTACGCGCCCGTCGCATCGGTGAGGACGGTCTGCTCCGTCAAATCCTCGCGGGAGGGGGTCAGGATCAGCGTCACGCCGGCAAGCGCCGCTTCGTTTGCATCCTGTGCGCCGTTGCCGTTGTGATCGGCAAACACCATGCCTTCAATGTCGCCCAAAGCCAGTGCGCCGCACAGGGGCGCGGTGACTTCTTCGCCCACGCTGATGGTAAAGGAATCCGTCGTGCCATCGGAATCCGGCGCGATGGTGTTGCCGCCGTCCGTCAGGGGAGCAAACACGCCGTCGCCCGGCAGCTCGTAGCGCAGGCGGTACGTTCCGGGCAGCACCGCGTCAAACAGGAAACTGCCATCCGCGCCGATGGTGCGGGTCGCCACGTCACCGGTTTCGTCCATCAGGTGCACCACCGCGCCGAGCAAGCCGCCTTCATCCGCGTCGCGCAGACCATTGTCGTTCTTGTCGGCAAACACCACGCCGGACACATGTCCGGGGGTAATCATGCCGATATCAAGCCCCGTCAAATCCGCGCCCATTTTGAGCGCCACCGGTTCGCTTTCGCCCGCGCCGCCGGAGAGGTTGCGGAGGATATTGCCGTCGCCCGTGCGCGTGAACGCCAAGCCGCGGTTCGCGGTCGCGCTCACGGTGTACTGCCCCGGCGCAAGGTCATCGAAGGTATACACGCCGCTGCGGTTCGTTTTCGCCGTGCGGGTATTGCCGTTTTCATCCGTCAGGGTGACGGTAAAGTTGTTGACCATCTTTTCCGCGTCCATCCGGCTGCCGGAGAAGTCGTCATCCAGATACACCGTGCCGGAGATGCTGCCGTAAGTAATCGCGCCGATGGCCATCGTCATCTCGCTGTCATTCTCCAGCACCACGTCGGAAATCGTGTACTCGCGGCGGTCAGTGCCGGGCACGAACATGTTGCCGTACTCACCCTCGCCCGCAATGGTGTACACATAGCCTTGCGGAATCGTCGCTTTGACGCGGAACGTGCTGCCGCGGATGTTGGCGAAGGTGAAGCGCCCGTTCTCGTCGGAGACGGTGTTCAGCAGTTCCTTGCCAATGGCCTGACGGTACAGGACGACCTTCACGCCTTCCAGCGTCTTTTCGCCCTCGTCGTACACGCCGTTGTTGTTTTCATCCAGGAAGCAGATGCCGTTGATGTTAGAGCCCTTCATCACGCCAAGGAGGACTTCCTCCAAGTCACCGCGTTCAAGAATCACCTGATCCGTTTCGGAGCGCTTGAATTCGCTGGTGATGATGGAGCGGCGATTACCGCCCGTCTGGCTATATCGCGCAAACACCAAGCCGTCCGGCAGGCTGTATTCGACATTGTATGTGCCGTAGCGCATTTGGCCGATGTAGAATTTGCCGTCCTCGCCGCTCTCGGTTTCGTACACCAAGCCGTTTTTCACGCCGACGGCGCGGATTTTGATGCCCGCCTGACCGGGTTCACCGTCCTGATACACGCCGTCGTCGTTTTCATCCAGCCACACAAGGCCCTGCAGCGCCGCCATCGTCATCACGCCGACGCCCACGTCGGTCACAGAACCGGCTTCGAGGGTCAGCGGCACGCTGCTTTGCACTTGTTCGGTCGTTTCATCCATGATGGACATGTTTGCGCTGACATTTTTGCCGTGCGCACCATGGCCGAAGCCCGCGGGCAGCTCGCTGCGCAGGACGTACGTCCCCGCCGGCACAGCCAGCGACACTTCGCCGTTCTTGTCCGTTTCGCCGGATGCCACAACAACCTCCACGCCGTTGACTTCGGTGATGAGGCTCATCGTCGCGCCGGACACGCCTTCCTCGTACTTCCCGCGTGAACCGTTGTTATCGTTGTCGCGGAAAGCGTGGATGGTCAGCGCCGCCGGATTCGCCGCCTTCGCGGTCACAGTCGCGGGCTCGTCGCTAATGACGAGCGCGCCGTTGGCAAGGGTCACGCCCGCATCATAGCGGACGACGTACGTCCCGTATTCGAGGAACTCCGCCTGCCAAGCGCCGTTTTCATCCGTCACCGCTTCCGCCGCGACTTCGCCCGCCTGATTGACCAGCTGCACCTGCACGCCGCTCATCGGCTGACCGTCCAGCCCCAGCACCACGCCGGAAGCGTCGCCGGTGGCATGGTTCGCCAGCGCCGGCAGCACAACGGTTTCGCCCGCGCCGATTTCCACCAGAATGCTCGCCGTCACGCCCGTATCGGTCGTGCTGAGCGTCCAGCCCTCGGTGTCATACAAGCCGCGCGGCAGGGCTGCCGTAATCTGATAAGTATCAGGATACAGGTCGTTCAGCGCAAACGCGCCGCTGACCGTCATCTGTTCGCTCATCCGCTGGCCGGAAATCGTCACTTCCGCCGGGGCAGACAGGTCGTCGATGCTGCCGGTCATGCCGCCGCTGAGCGTCAGATCCAGTTCATACCGGCTGGTCTGCATCGCCTGAATGTTCACCAGCCACTGTGCCTGACCCTTCTGCAGGTTCGGCCAGCCGTTCACACCCGTCAGCAGCGTGCCTTCCGGCAGCGTCACCGTGACGGCGTATGTCCCGTGGAAGAGGTCGGCTTCCTCCACCGTCTCGCCATCAGTCAGGTAGCCCGTGCGGGTCGTTTTGCCGTCCTCGCTGACAATCTGGTACGCCACTGCCGCGTTCACGCCGCGCATGAGCATCGTCAGCGTGCCGTCCACTGGTTCAGGGGTGGGGGTCGGCGTAGGCGTAGGCGTCGGGCTCGGCGTGGGCGTCGGGCTCGGGGTGGGGGTCGCCGTCGGCTCTTCCGTGGGTTCCTCCGTCGGATTCTCGGTCGGATTTTCGGTCGGCGCTTCCGTCGGCGCTAAGGTCGGGGTCGCCGTCGGGGTCGGCGTAGGTGTTGCCGTTGCCGTTGGCGTAGGCGTTGCCGTCGGTGTAGGTGTCGGGGTGGGCGTCGGCGTAGGCGTGGGTTCAGGCGTGGCGGTCGGCGCCATCGTCGGCGGCACATAGTAATAGGAAGCGTTCACCTTCGTCACGGAATCCGCACCCGTGTAGCGCTCAATGTTGATAATCTTGTCGCGCCAGCTTTCAATGGCCAGCGAAGCCTTCGTCATTCGCAGGGTATACAGCCCCGTATGAATCGCCGCCGGCAGGGCATAGTCGCCCCGGCTGTCGGTGTCGAAGGAGAGAATCGTCTCGCCGCGCTCGTTAATCAGGTCAAAAGAGGAGCTGCTCTCCGTGTGCACGGTGAACAGACCCGTGTCCGTCAGCACAGCAATGACCGCTTTGTTCAGCCGTCCATCGACAATCGACACGGTGTAGCTCGCCGCCATAACGGCATCCTCCGGCATCGTTTCCGCCACCGGGACAAGCTGCACATTGCCCGTACCGGGGACGGAAATCGGGTCGCTGCCGAAGTCGGTCAGGCGAATCGTGCCGACCGCCTCCCCGTTCTGCATGACGGTAAAATCGCCCGTGAATTTCCGGGATTCATACGTTCCCGCGCTTGTGGCATACATGCCCAGAAAATCCACTTGCAGCATCGTCAGCTCCGATGCCGCAGCCGCGGGGAGCAGCATCAGCAGCATTCCCAGCGCGAGCAGGAGTGACAGAAATCGCTTGCCAAGCATCCTCATCTTGCCTGTTCCTCCATCTGAATCATCCGCAAGCCGTGCGGAGTAAAGTCACAGAATAATCCATGTACTATGGTAAAGCAATCCGCCCGACTTGTCAACCATTCCGCGCATATTTTTACAATTGGATTGCTTTTCTGGTCGAAAATCAGCATGTTCCGGCAATAGAAAAGAAGGCTGACTTTTTCAGCCAGCCTCCCATCCGGATACTATTTCCAAATGAGAATGCGCCGAGATGCACCGCAAATGATTCGTTCTGGCTGACGCAAACGCCAGCATGGGAAAGGCGCAAGCAGATGGCACAGGCGAATGCAGGAAACAGTATCAGTTGCTGCCGCCCATCAGCAGGGTCAGCATGCTCTCCGGCAGACTCATCAGCAGGGTCATGGGCAGGTTCTGCAGGTTGTTCATCACCTTGACGAACCACGTCTGGAACTCACTGTCCGTCATCGCGCCCAAATCCTGCGCCTTGCTCACGTCCAGCGCGTCCTTCGCGTCGCAGGTGCGGGTTTCCGCCGTGATGGTCACAACGTCCAGACCCATGAAGCGCACCAGCACATCCACCTTGCGGACGCCCTGTTCGCCGTCCATCGTCGTAGCGGTCGTCACCACAACGCCGAAGCCCTGCTCGACACCGTCCACCGTTTCCTTGATTTCCACATCAACAACGCTGCTGTCCGTGCCGATGCCCTTGCCGCTGACGTTGATTTCAACGGAGTCTTCGCCAGCATAGGCGGTCAGGTTCGCCGTGAAGTTCTCCAAGTCGCCTGCGAAGGTCAGCGTCGCCGCGGTATCTTCCGCGCTCTTGATGGTCACAAGCCACGTCGCCACGCCGTCCGCCGTGTTGCGGGTCGCAGTGAAGGACATCGGCAGGGGGTCTTCGCCGCCGTTGTTGATCTTCACCGAAGCCGTCATGCGAACCAGCTCGCCTGCTTCAGTCATCCAGTATTCGTAAACGATGTCATCCGCATAGAGATCTGCTTCATCAAGCTCTTTCAGCAGGTCGTCCCAGCTCGTGTCAGCAGCGGAAAAAAGCGCATCCATGTAAGCGCCGATGCTCGGAAAGCTGTGGATCATTTCCAGCAGGGCTTTCGTCATCTCGGCCAGCTTTTCCGGCGGAACGGTGACTTTGACGTAGTTCTTCGCCGCGTCGCAGTCGCCGGGCTGCTCGGTCACTTCTGCCATTTCTGCACCGGACAGTATTTCGTTCATCATGGTCATGAACGCCGTGGTGTCCGCCTGCGTCAGTTCTTCCATGAGCTGCTCTTCCGTCATGCTGCTCAGATTCGCCGCTGCTTCCATCAGGGCGGTGTATTCCGCATTGCCGCTCAGCTGTTCCTTCGATTCTTCAATCGCCTTGTCGATCTCCTCGTCGCTCTGACCGGACATCTTCATCGTCGCGCGGAGGGCTTTTTCCTTGATGGCTTCCACGTCCTTGCTGTTCACAGCAATCACGCCGCCCAGCAGCGCGCTGGACACATACATCAGCTGGTTTTCTTCCGCAGCAGTCGTCAGCGATGCCATACCCAGCACGCTCTTGCCGCTCAGGTTGAGGTCAAAGCCAGCTTCGTCGCCCTGCTGATAGCCGGTCAGGGACAGCGCCGCCAGCAGGTCGTTGATGGCAGCCATCGCGGTGTCATCCCCGCCCAGCGCCGCCACGAGGTCAGCGTTCAGGTCGTGGATAGTGATGGTGGTTTCCTGACGCGCGGCATTGTCCCACACGCTGTTTTCCGCCATCGAGGTCAGGGGCATCGCCAGCATCATGATGCTGAGCAGTACCGCAAGCAATTTCTTCATGGGGTTTTCCTCCTTGTTGTTTGGTTTCCCTTTTTCTTTATAGCGAACACTGCGGGGCAGTGATGCTTTCGGTTGATGTTAGTCGGCGTTATCCAAAATGATGGTGCTGCTCGGCAGCGTCGTCGTACCGTCCATGAGCTGCCGCACGCTGTTCGGCAGATTCATCAGGATGCGCGGCAGAATCTGCGAAATGCTCGTCGCCAAGGTCAGCATGTAGGCGTTGAAGCGCGCACTGCTGATTTCGCCCAAGTCCAGCACGTCGCCGTCGGACAGCAGGGGGCGCGGTTTGCACGAAAAGGTCGTCGTGTAGATGGTCAAGCCGACTTCACCGCCAGACAAGAGCCGAATTCTCGACTCCCGATATACACTGCTGCTCGAACCAGACGTAAACACGCCGAATTGTATGCCGCTGTCCGTCCCGTTCGCTTCGGAGGTCGTGCGCACTTCTACATCGACCCTCCCGCCCCTGCGGTTCGGCTCAACCGTCAGCGAAATCGTCGTCTGCGTCTGGTCATCCGGCATAAGCACCAGTTCGGCATTCTTTTCACCGATGGTGAGGCGTCCCGTCGTGCTGTTCTCTTCCTTTTCCAGCGTCCAGTCGTACTGCAAGCCGTCCGCCAGCGTGTTCCGGTTCAGCGTGAACGTGACGGGCTTCAGGATTCCCTCGGTCGGCTCCACCTCGGACATTCTTTCCGCCCAGTCCGGGAGCGCGGAATAGTTCACAATCAGCTTGACAAGCTGCCCTTGCGCATCCGTGTACAGCGTCACCTGCGCGTCGCTGTACAGCATTGTCTGCTGACGCACCTGCGCCGCCCAGTCGATTTCCTGCGGCACATACTCTTCCGTCGTCGTCTGCGACATGAACTGCATCAGATTGTCATAATCCGCCGCCAAATCCGCGAAGTTCTGGACGACAGGCACTTGCATCGCCGTTTCCAGCAGAATCGCCAGCCGATTGACCAGCTGTTCGTTCGTCAGCGTGAACGTACACACCTGTATCACCGGGTCACAGCCTTCGAGCTGCTCCGTCACAGGGTCAATCGTCATGGACGGCTGATATTCCGCCAAGCGGCGCTGCATCTCCGTAAAGTCAATCGCCACAAGGCTATTCAGCACTTCTTCCGCCTGCACGTTTTCCGTGAAGAGGGGATTTTTGAGTACCTTCGCCGTCATTGCGCCCATCTGTCCCACCTGCGCAATCTGCTCCGCGTAGTACCCAGAGGATACCGTCTCGTTGATGACTTCCGCCGTAAGACCGCGCTGGCTGAGCTGCTGGCGGTACACCAGCTCCCCGAAATGCTGCATGTCCTCGTCGAGGTTCAGATACAGCGTCTCGCCCAGCAGGTCACTGCTGACATAGACATCCGCGCCGCTGAACTGCACGGCATAATCGACAATAGGCTGGTCGTTCAGCGTCACCTCATAGGCGGCTGACGTTGTCCCCTGCTGATAGACTATCACCCGCAGGGCATCCAGAAAGTCATTTACGGCTTTTTCCTCCGCTTCGTCGATGTCCGCCCCCAGCACCTTCGCATTGAAGTCTTTCAGGAAAATGACTGTCCTTGTCGCGCCGGGCGCACTTTCCTCCGCAAAACCACACATCGGCACCAGCATCGCCAGCGTCAGCAGAATCGCAAGCAGCTTCTTCATTCGTCAGCCTCCTTGACATTCGTTTGTGCGCTTTTCAGCATTCCATTACCATTATATCAAAAAAAACACCTGTTGCAAGCGAATATGCGCAAGTTTTACAATTCCGTGCCCCAAAGATGCAAATTTGCGCCTGAAAGCGCAGCTTCGCGGAAAAATGCTTGATGCCGTCATGCAAAATTTCTGTGAATGGCGCAAAAGCCCGCTTTCCCCTCTTGTGAAGCGCGAAAAAATATGCTACAATAGATAGAGTATTCCGGATTACTGAAAGGAGCTAATTCGCATGGAATTTCTGACCAAGCTTTTGGGCATCGCCACCGCCGTTGCGGAAACCACCACCACCACCGGTGCTGCCGACCCTGCCGCCGTCACCACGGATTCGGCCGCTGGCGGCATTGTCGGTATTCTCTTCAGCCTTCTGCCGCTGCTGCTGGTTTTCGTCCTGATGTACTTCATGATGATTCGCCCGGAGAAGAAGCGCCGCAAGAAGGAGCAGGACATGCTCGCGTCCCTGAAGAAGGGCGACCGCGTGTGCACCATCGGCGGCATCTACGCCACCATCGAGAGCATCAAGGACGACACCATCACCCTGAGCGTCGGCAAGGGCGACCAGACGATGGTTGTTGCGCGCTGGGCGATTCGCTCGGTGGAAGATGTGACCATCGAGAACGAGACCGAATCCTTGAACTAATCGCAAAATTCCCGGCTTCGTGCCGGGTTTTTTTGTGCCCGATTTTTCCGCCGCGCATATGCTGGGAGTGAACAGCTCACACGATGGGAGGAATCGCCATGAATCAGCGTCCGAATTGCTGCCGTCCCATGCCGCCGCAAGCGCCTTGCCCGTCCAGACCGCCTTGCCCGCCGAACCCCGCTTGCCCGTCTTATCCGCCGACGCAGAAGGGCGTTTTATTGCCGCGAATCCTCGCCAGCGGGCGGGAGTGGCAGCGCCGCGCGTGTGTGGCGCTGTACGTCGGCGGTTTGCCGGAGGATGCAAACGGGCGACTGCAGCTCGTCGGCGTTACGGCGTGCGGTGACGCGGATTGGGAGATTGCGCCGTACCAAGAACCGCGCCCGTGCGGCTGCCGCGGATGCCGACCATCTCGACCCGCGCCGTGCCTTCTGCGGGTGAATATTCCGGTTGTTTGCCAAGTGCAGGCGGAGTGCGGGCAGGTTTTGCGCGGCGAAAGTGTGCTGACAACGGATGTTGCGCTGCCGATTCGCTGTGTGCAGGCGGAATGCTGGCGCAACCAGATGATGGTGCTGCCGTGCGTTCGGCTGATTGACGGCGGCGCGCCTGTGTGTGCGGATGACTGCCGTCCCCCTGTGTTTGATTGCACGATTGAGCTGCTCGTCGAAGCCTACATGACGCGATGGGAAGCGTGCGGCACCCCTGCGCCGACTTGTCCGGATTTGCCGCTATTCCCCCCGCCGCCGTTCGGGTGACAAGGGCGTTGGAAGCCCCAAGGGGCTTTGCCCCTTGACCCCAGCAGGGACGCTGTTCCTGCACCCTGCA
>OMNT01002574.1_pt1 | contig 14306 bp, 12 predicted proteins | sample 1672551 | NCBI WGS metagenome assembly OMNT01 (sample SAMEA3136698, study PRJEB25190) | human gut metagenome
TATCGCCCCGTCGGAGACGGCCGTCACCACCTGACGCAGGCCCTTCGAGCGCACATCGCCCGCCGCGAACACGCCGGGCACGCTCGTAGCGCCCGACTCGTCGGCTACGATGTAGCCGCCCTTGTCAACAGGAAGCACGCCCTCGAGGAAATCGGCGTTGGGAATCGTTCCGATAGCAACGAACAGACCTTCGACAGGAAGCGTCCTCCGCGCACCCGTCGCCACATCCTCGACTTCCACAGCGGCAAGACGACCCTCCTCCGAGTGCAGGTCGGCAATGCGCGAGTTCCACACGAACTCGACGTTGGGAAGCGAGGAGAGGCGCTCCCGATCGATCGCCGAGGCGCGCAGGGTATCGCGACGATGGACGAGATAGACGCGCTCGCAGATGTGCGCAAGATATTTCGCGTCCGCCGCCGCCGTGTTCCCGCCGCCGAGCACGCATACGCTTTTCCCACGGAAGAAGTTGCCGTCGCAGGTCGCGCAATACGACACGCCGCGGCCTGCGAGCCGTTCCTCCCCCGCAAGGCCCATCTTACGCGGCCGCGCGCCCGTCGCCACGATGACGCTTCTCGCCTTATGCTGGCCGAAAGGCGTCGTGAGCGTCTTCACCTCGCCTGAAAAGTCGACCGCCGTAACTTCCTCGCTCACGATAATCGCGCCGAAGTGCTCCGCCTGCCCCTTCATCGCCCAAGCGAGCTCGAAGCCGTCGGCCCCCTCGGCAAAGCCCGGGTAGTTTTCCACCCGCTCGGTTTGCGCAAGCTGTCCACCAGGGGAAATCCTCTCGTAGATGGCGACCGAGAGCCCCGCGCGCGCCGCATAGAGCCCTGCCGTGAGCCCAGCGGGCCCCGCGCCGATCACCGCCACGTCGAGCACATCGTTTTCATTCATAACATTTCCGCCTTTCACCCGATTGGGTCCCGTTCCCGCAGAGTATACCCTCGAAACGCAAAAAGGCGCTGCAAGGCGAACGTCGCCCCGCAGCGCCTTCCCATTGCGCTCGGAAAATACGTTTTACGCGAACAGCGCGAGCACGTTCTGCTTCGGCTGCGCACCCATCATCTGGCGCTTCGGCGCGCCGCCCTCGAACAAGATCAGCGTCGGAACACTCATCACGCCGTAGCGCTGCGCAATGTCGGGGCTTTGATCGATATCGAGCTTGTACACCTTGGCCTCGCCGGCCTTCTCAGCGGCGACTTCCTCGACCACAGGGCCGAGCATGCGGCACGGGCCGCACCATGTCGCGAAGAAATCCACAAGAACGGGGACGTCGGACTTCAGAACCTTCTCTTCGAAATCCGAAGAAGTTACCATTTCGCTCATGTTCCCTTCCTCCTGAACAAGTGATTTGAAACCAGGATTCGCATCAGGCGCCAAGCCCGACGCTTGTACCAACGTATTGTATCGCTTACCCGCGAAACGTAAACGAGGCGTTACTGGAACGGCATGAAACTGAACTATAATGGCACCCGACAAGAGAAAGGGTGGCCCATGAGCGAACCTACAGAAGATCAGCTTTCGGTTTTTGCAGCCAAAACCGCAGATGAGAACAGAGAACCGAGCGAAAGCGGCAGCGAGGGCGCTCCTATGCACGGCGCACCTGCATGGGAGGGCGCGACGCTTGCCCACGCGAACCTCGTGCTCGAAGGCGGGGCGATGCGCGGGCAGTTCACCGCAGGCGTGCTCGATTTCTTCATGGACCAGGAGTTCTTCTGCGAATACGTCGTCGGCGTGTCGGCGGGTGCGCTTTGCGGCGGGAACTACGTGGCGGGCGCGCCCGGCAGGTCGAGCCTGATCAACGTGAAGTACGCTGCCGACAACCGCTACTTGTCGATGCAAAGCTTCGTCCGCACGGGAAACGCCTACGGCCGCGAATTCGCCTTCCACGAGATTCCCGACGTGCTCGACCCGTTCGACTATGAGGCGTTTCGACGCTCGCCTATTCGATTCGAAGCCGTGTCAACCAACCTTGAAACCGGCGAAGCCGACTACCACGAGATGCACGATTATCACGATGACCTGCCCTATCTCATCGCATCGTCGTCGATGCCGCTCGTAAGTCAGATCGTCGAGGCGGACGGCAAGCTTCTCCTCGATGGCGGTACCTCCGACAGCGTACCGCTTCTCCACTCGATGCTCACCGGCGCAAGCAAACACATCGTCGTGCTCACCCAGGCCGCTGGCTACAAGAAGAAGCCGAACAAGCTCATGGCGCTCATGCGCCAGCGCTACGCCGACTACCCGTACTATCTCGATCGATTGCAGTATCGTCACTACGAGTACAACCGCCTCTACCGCTGGATCGAACGTGAGCAGGCGGCCGGACGCATCTTTGTGATCCGCCCTCCTGAGCCCGTCACGGTCTCCTCCATGGAGCACGACGCCGATAAGCTGCTCGCACTGTACGAACAGGGGCTGGCAGCTGCGGCACAAGCGTGGCCGAAGCTGCAGGAGTATCTTGCGGGCTAGCAATACGTCGGGCTCACAACCCGCAAGCCCATCGTGAGCGAACGTCCACCAGCCCACCGCTCGCACGTTTCGCCTAATCGCAGCTCGCCTGTGCCCCACCAGCGCTCAGCACGCAAGCGCCCTCGACCCCCTCAGCAGAAAAGATTCCCATGCCCACCGATTTCATATCGCTGTTCACCGCCGCACTTGTCGCCGCGGCAGCCCCCATCATCGCCAAGCTTGTTCCACGCGGACTCGTTCCCGAAACCGTGATCCTGCTTTTGGCGGGCGCGCTATTGGGCCCCTATACGGCAGGGGTCATCGAGCTGACCGACTCAATCGATATGCTCTCCGAACTCGGCCTCGCGTTTTTGTTCCTTCTTGCAGGCTATGAGATCGACCCGAAGAGCCTTTCGGGAACGCAGGGAAAGAAAGGGCTTGCCACCTGGATCGTCAGCATGGCGATCGCACTTGTCCTGGTACTGTTGTCGCCAAGCCTCTCCGTAAGCCACATCGACGGACTCGCCGTCGCCATCGCGCTGACCACAACGGCGCTCGGCACGCTTATGCCGATCATCAAGGAGCGCAACCTCGAGGGAACCCCCGTCGGCGGGGGAATCCTCTCGTTCGGCACCTGGGGCGAGTTGTGTCCCGTGCTCGCCATGGCGCTTCTGCTCTCGTCGCGCAGCGAGTGGAAGACGCTGCTCATCCTCGCGGTGTTTGTCCTCGTTTGCGTGATCATGGCGATCGTTCCTGCCAAAGCGCGCCGCGGCGGGCATCGCATCTACCGGTTTCTCGCGAGCAAGCGCAACACCACCTCGCAAGCGTTCGTGCGCGTGACGGTGGTACTTTTGATCGGGCTCGTCACCGTATCGGCGGTGTTCCAGCTCGATATCGTGCTCGGCGCCTTCGCCGCGGGATTCATTCTGCGCTACGTTATTCCCGAAGGCGACCACGAGCTCGAATCGAAGCTCGACGCGATCGGCTACGGGTTCCTTATCCCCGTGTTCTTCGTCGTCTCCGGTGCGAAGATCGACCTTGCCGGCGTGGGCGAGAACCCGCTTCTGCTCGTCCTGTTCATCTGCGCGCTGTTATTGGTGCGCGCCGTGCCCATTGTCGTGGCACTCTCGCTCGGCAAGGGCGAGAACAAGCTTTCCATGCACAACCGGATCACCGTGGCGCTCTACTGCACCACAGCGCTGCCGCTCATCGTGGCGGTAACATCGGTGGCCGTGAAGGCGGGGGCGATGGCCCAAGACGTCGCGGGCACGCTCGTCGCAGCAGGCGCGGTGACCGTTTTCCTCATGCCGTTTCTGGCATCGCTCACCTACCGCGTGGTCGATGCGAAGCCGATCGTCGCGGTGCAGGAAATCGCCGCACACCCGAGCGACATCCGCACGATCTTGCACGAGCACTTGGACATGGAGCGCATGATGGTGCGCCAGGAGGCCGCCGCCCGCCTCGCTATGCGCTCAAGCGAGTCGAAGGACGAGGATATCCCCTGGCAGGAAGCTGCTTTCGCCCTGCAACGCAAAAGCGAGCGAAAGCGAGCGCTCGACACGCTGCTCGATGCCGCGGCACAGGATCTCGCTGCGCATAAAGACGAGATCGAGCACTTCATCGAAGAGGGACCCCGCGGCGATATCGTCGAGAAAGCGACGCAGCAACGCGAAGAGCGGCGCAAAAGGCTCGCTCGGGCGGCGGTGCGCGAGCACCGACGCCGGCAAAACGAAATCGGCCGCATGATGAATCGCGACAAGAAGGAGCGCTAACAAAAGAAGCCGGGTTGCGCCCACGCGGCCCGGCTTCTTTATGCAACAGCCAGCTCCCTTCGCAACCCTCTACTCGGGGAAGAACACCTCGCGCATGCGCTTCTCCTCCGCCGCATCGCGCCGCCCGAGGAGGCTTCCCACCGTCATGAGCGCGCCCGCGACCGTGATGCCGATTACGATTTGGTGCAGACCCATCACCTTGAACCCGAGCGCCATGCACAGGCAATACGAGGCGCTGCCGCCGATCATCGACAGCAGCGCGCCCCACTTCCCCGCGCGCTTCCAGAACAGACCGCACACGAGCACCCAGAAAAACGCCGTCTCAAGGCCGCCGAACGCGAACATGTTGATCTTCCAAATGACATCGGGCGGAACGATTGCCAGCACGAATACGATCGCACCCACGCAGAGCGTGACCGCCTGGCTCGAGCGCGCGATTGTGCGCTCGGTGGGTTTTTTGCCAGACGACTCGCAATGATGTAAGTAAACGTCCTTGATAATCGCCGAAGACGAGGCGATGAGCAGGGACGACACCGTGGAAATCGATGCCGCGATCGGGCCTATGATAGCCACACCGGCAAGCCAGGGCGGAAGCGTTTGCGCAATGGCCTGCGGAATGATGTTGTCGACGCTGCCGCCGTAGCTGGCAAGGTCCCCCGTGAGCACGCCCGCGGACAGCACGCCGAGGGAGGTCACGCCAATCATCATGAGACCGATGATGACCGTGCCCATAATCATCGCGCCATGGAGAGCCTTCGTGTTCTTGAAGCCCATGCAGCGCACAGCCGATTGGGGCAGGACGAACGTGAAGATTCCGACGAGCAGCCACTGCGTGAAGTAGAGCGTCGCGGGCATGGAGCCACCGCCGAAGGGTTCGAGCATCTCGGGGCGGTTTGTGCGGATAGTGTCCATTATGTTCTCGTAGCCGCCGCCGGCAGCGAGGATACCCGCTGCAAGCACGAAAATACCGATGAGCATGGCGACGCCGCATATCGCGTCAGTCACTGCAACCCCGCGAAAACCGCCGATGGTCGTGAACAGCACGACCGCCACGCCGAAGAGCACAAGCCCCACCAGATACGAATACCCGGTAACAGCCTCGAAAAGTTTCGCGCCGCCCACAAACTGCGCGACCATGGTCGCCGCGAAGAAGAGCACAACCACGACCGCACTCACGTTGGCGAGCGCATTCGAGGAGTAGCGCGCGCGGATGACGTCGATCACGGTGACGGCGTCGAGCTTGCGCGAAACGAGCGCCATCTTCTTCCCCAGGATACCGTAGAGCAAAACGAGGGCCGTGACCTGCACGACTGCCATGTAAACCCAGCCCCAGCCGACGAGCCACGCCTGCCCAGGCCCGCCCACAAACGAGCTTACCGAGCCGTAAGTGGCGATCGTCGTCATGGCGAGCACGAACCCGCCAAGGGCGCGGTTGCCGATGAAGTACTCCTTCACGAAACCGCCGCCCGCCGCATGCGTGCGACGGCGCACGACGAGGCTCACCGTAAGCGCGAGGGCGAGGAATATGACAAGGGGAACGAGCGCGACAAGGTTACTCATGGCGCGCAACCTCCTCGCACGCCGCACCAGAGATGGCGGCATCGTCGTCCAAGTCGAAATCGACGAAGACGCGACGGCTCAGCACGACCGCAGCGACAATCGCAGCAATCCACGGCGCCACGCATCCGCCAATAATCCAAAGGGGCGTGTGGAACACTTGGATATCTGTTCCGGCAAGCCCGAAGCCGCCGATGAGCCACACGACGATGATGCAGGCCAGCGCAATGACCGTCGCCCGCGCCTCCTTGTTCGCCTGCCGCATTTTGTCGCAATAGCCCCGAATTGATGGACTGCTCAAGAAACGCCCCTTCCCAACCGGTGTCGTTTTCCCCATGCTATCATCTGCCGCGCATGGGCGGGACGGGCAATTCTACCAACTTGGCTAAACGATGGGCGGGCGCCAGTCGGGCAGCCCCTTCTTGCGACGGTTCGCGTTGTAGCCGACGATGTTATCGATCGAGCCCTGCATGCCGAAGGGGATGTAGCCAAGGTTCTCCAGATCCTCGGGAAGATAGCTCACAAGCGAGAGCGGCGCGGTTTGCTCCACATGCTCGGGGGCAGGTCCCGGCACCGCGCAAAAGCCCACGACCGGCGCGCCTTTCGCCACGAGCTTGCGCTCGTAGCCGCTCCACGGCTCGTCGGGAAACATCCCGCGCACGTCGTCGGTTTCCCATTCGAGCTGGTAGCCTGCCAGGTTGAGCTGCGTTAAGGAGAAGTCGCGAAACGGTGTGGAGTCGGTGCGCATGCGCACGGTGCCGCCATCTTCAAGCACGAGGCGGTACTTCATCAGGCGATCGAGGTAGGTCAAGCGGCGGGGGGCGCGCTTCTTCTTGGGAAACGGCGTCGGGAAGTTGATGAGGATACTTGCAAGCTCCCCCTCGCCGAACAGCTCAAGGACATCAGGGTCCTCATCGTGCACGAAGACGACGTTCCCCGCGCCCGCCTCGCATGCCGCCTCGGCCGAGCGCATCACGCAGATAGGGTCGACGTCGATGCCCACGAAAAGCGTCTCGGGATCGGCCTCGGCGCGCGCCACCGTGTACTCGCCCTTGCCGCACCCCAGATCGAGCACGACGCGGGAAAACGCCTCGCCATCGGGGCGCACACCCCCTTCGGGCGCCCAAAGACGCCACGCCCCTCGGCGAGCGGATGGATCGAACTCGAGCGCCGCCTTCGCGCCTTCCATCCGCTTCTCGAGCGAAAAACCCTTGTGCAAGCGACATGCCGCCGTGCGCATCTTCCAATCCTCCAACCAAATCAATAAAAACGGCGGGCGCCCATCGCAGGACAGCCCGCCGCAACAGCCAATCACACCAGGTCACACGAGGTTACGCGCGCGTGCGAATCTCCTCGCGCACCTTCGCGCAAAAGTCCTCAATCGTGGAGGGATGCGTCTCGTTCGTGCGGTCGCGCACGGAGATGGTGCCCTCCTCGGCCTCCTTCTCGCCCACGATCACCATATAGGGCACGCGGTCGATGGAGCGCGCCTCGCGGATCTTGTAGCCGATCTTCTCGTCGCGGTTGTCCACCACGACGCGGATGCCAGCGGCCTCGATCGCGTCGGCGACCTTGTGCGCGTAATCGCGGCTCTTCTCGGAAACGGGAAGCACCTTCACCTGCATCGGCGCGAGCCACACGGGGAACTTGCCCGCGTAATGCTCGATCAGGATGCCGATGAAGCGCTCGACCGAGCCGTAGCACACGCGATGGAGCATGACCGGGCGCTTCTTCGAGCCGTCCGCATCGGTGTATTCCAGATCGAAGTTCTGCGGCATCTGGAAGTCGAGCTGCACGGTGCCGCACTGCCAGGTGCGTCCAAGCGAGTCGGTTAGATGGAAGTCGATCTTGGGGCCATAGAAGGCGCCGTCGCCCTCGTTGACCTCGTATTCCATACCGAGCTCCTCGAGCGCGGTCTTGAGGCCCGCCTCGGCTGCTTCCCAGTCCTCGTCCGAGCCCATCGAATCCTCGGGGCGCGTGGAGAGCTCGACATGGTAGGTGAACCCGAACTGCTGGTACACCGAGTCGATGAGCTTGACGACGCCCACGATTTCCTCAGTCAGCTGGTCAGGACGCACGAACAGGTGTGCATCGTCCTGGTTGAAGCAGCGCACGCGGAACAGGCCATGCAGCGCGCCCTTCATCTCATGACGGTGCACCAGGCCGATCTCGCCCGCACGAATGGGCAGGTCGCGATAGCTATGCGGCTTGGACGCGTACACGAGCACGCCGCCCGGGCAGTTCATCGGCTTCACGCAGTACTCTTCTTCGTCGATGACCGTCGAGTACATGTTGTCCTTGTAGTGATCCCAATGGCCCGACGTCTGCCACAGCTGCTTGTTCATGATCATCGGCGTGGAGATTTCCACATAGCCGGCCTTTTTGTGGATCTCGCGCCAGTAGTCGAGCAGCGTGTTCTTCAAGATCATGCCGTTGGGCAGGAAGAACGGGAAGCCCGGCGCCTCGTCGCGCATCATGAAGATGTCCATCTCGCGGCCAATGCGGCGATGGTCGCGCTTCTCGGCCTCCTCAAGGTTGTGCAGGTACTCCTCGAGCTCCGACTTCTTGAAGAAGGCCGTGCCGTAGAGGCGCTGCAGCTGCTCGCGCGTCGCGTCGCCGCGCCAATAGGCACCGGCGAGCTTCATCATCTTGAAAGCGCCGATCTTACCGGCGGAGGGAACATGCGGGCCGGCGCACAGGTCAACGAAGGACCCGTGGCGGTAAATCGAGATTTCCTGGTCGGTCAAATCGTCGATGTGCTCGAGCTTGAAGCGCTGGTCAGCGAAGATTTTCTTTGCTTTGTCGATGCTCACGACCTCGCGCACGAAAGGCTCGTCTGCCTTGACGATTTCGGCCATCTTCTTCTCGATGGCCCCGAAGTCGTCGGAGGAGATATTGTTAGGAAGCTCGAAATCGTAGAAGTAGCCGTCGTCGGTCGCAGGGCCGAAGGCGATCTGCGTGCCGGGATAGAGCTCCTGCACGGCTTCCGCCATGATGTGGGCACAGGAGTGGCGCATGATGTGGAGCGCCTCGGGGCTTTTCGCGGTGATGATCTCAACGGTTGCCCCATCCGTCACGGTTGCTGTGAGGTCGACCAGTGTGCCGTCAACCTTGCCAGCCAGCGCAGCCTTCGCAAGGCCCGCGCCGATGGAAGCCGCAACGTCGGCGACGGTCGCGCCGGCAGCGAGCTCTTTTACCGAGCCATCGGGTAGTGCAATATTCATGAGAGTCCTTCCCCATGTCAGGCGGCCATCCCGCCTGAACCGTTGATTTCCTCGCTTGCGCAATTCGATACACAAGCCAAACAAACATGATAAGCGATGAAAACGCTTGCGCAACCGCAAGCACGAAACTTGCGTTAAGATAGTGCGGTTTCGGAAGGCGAAACGAAAACGAACCGTACAACGAAGGAGCATCCGTCCATGAGCGTTGAGTCTCAGGCAACCGTATGGATCACCGGCGCCGCCGGGCGCATGGGCCGCACGATCAGCGCGCGACTCGACCACAACCGATATCGCGTCGTGACGACCGACAGGGAACTCGATATCGTCGATTTGCAACGAAGCCTCGCCTTCGCCGAATCGGAGAGACCTTCTTTCGTGATCAACTGCGCCGCGCTCGCAAGCCGCACCGAGGCCGAGGCCAACCCGGACCGCGCCTACCAGGTGAACGCGCTCGGCGCGCGTAACCTCGCCATAGCGAGCGCCTCCGTGGGGGCAACGCTTGTGCATCTTTCGACCGACGACCTGTTCCCCGTCGCGTCCGAGCACCCCTTCAACGAGTTCGATCCAACCGACCCGCCGCATGTTTACGGCAAGTCAAAGCTTGCTGGCGAACGGTTCGTGTGCGAGCTCAACCGCCGCCACATCATCGTGCGCTCATCGTGGGTCTACACCGCCGAACCCGACGACATCCTCCCTCGCGCTTTGAAGGCGAGCCGCGAAGGTCGCACCGTGTACGTGCCCGCGAACCAGTTCGCGTGCCCCACCTCTGCCGACACGTTCGCGAAGGCCGTCGTGTCAGTTATGGAGTCCAATGAGTTCGGCACCTTCCATGCCGCCTGCACGGGCGTGACGAGCCGCTTCGAGTTCTTCGAACGCGCCTTCGAGCTTGTGGGAGAGCCGATCGGCAACCTGCGCGGAGCGAGCAAGCCCGAGCACGGCTACCGCATCGAACTCGACAACATGATGGCGCGCCTGACGGGCGTGTTCGAGATGCCCACCTGGGAAGACGACCTGGCCGCCTTCGTCGCATGCCACGATTTGACGGCAGCAAGCGGCGAGGAATAGGTAGTTCGCCCGGCCCCGCGCCGTAGATCATTGACGTCGGGGGCTTCGCTACTCCTTCGCGACCCAGTTTTCACGGCCTTGCTTGTACACGCGCACGCCCTCGACGTCGGCGAGGTAACCCGCAAGATGCGGATACCCGAGTTCGCGAACTTTGAAGGACTTGAAGCGCGTGCGCACGCGCTTCGAAAGCTCAGCAACGGCCATGCCGCTCTTGCCCGACGCCGCCACTTCCGCGCGGATGAAGTCATCAGGGGCCGTAGGAGCCGCAGGAGCCTTACGCGAACGGCTGCGGCGGCGTTTCGCGGACGCCTGGGACTTGCCGTCTTCGCTGGAATCGCTTGCCGCCTGCTCCTGGTCCTTGCCGGCGCGGTTCGCCTCGTCGGCTGCCGCAACTTGAGCCCCGGCCTCTTCGGCCTGCGAGGCGCCAGTCTCATCGGAAGCAACCTCCTGCTCCCCTGCGGGCGAATCGCTGGACTCACCCCGCTGATCGGCCGATACCGTCTGCGATTCAGCAGTCTCAGAGGTTGCCTCCCGCTGCCCGTCGATAGTCTCATCAGCCTTCGTATCGGCAGATTCACCCTGTTCAACGCCAGAAACCTTGGAGGATTTACGGCGACGGCGGCTGCGGCGGCGCGACTTAGAGCTGTGCGAGGACGCATCCTCACCACCCTCGCTCTCCGAATCCTCGGAAGCGCACGCAGTTTCAGCTTGCTCGCCCGCTTGCTCGCCAACGCCCTCGGAATCAGAAGGCCTCTCAGCCGCCGCACGCTCATGCTCGGCGCCTTCCGCAAGCTCGACCCGCACGTTCGAGCCGTCCTTGCGAATGGTGACGCTCTTGAACTCGCCGAGAAGCTTCGAGAGCAGGTTTGTCCCGAACGAGCGCACGTCGAAGTCGGGGTAACGCTTGAGCAGGCGGCTTCCCACCTCGCCCAAACCCGTCGACTTCCCGTTGTTCTGGTTATCGGTGATGATGTCGACGACTGCGCGCTCGACTTCCTCGATGGTCAGGCTCGATGAGGAGCCGTTCGCCTTGTCGCGGCGCGCCTCGCCGATGAGCAGCTCAAGCGTGGTGAAAATGTCGCACGCCTTGCGAAACGGCGTGGGCGTTTTCTTCTCGCCCATCCCGATCACCGTAAGGCCACTCTCGCGGATACGGCTCGCCAGGCGCGTGAAATCGCTGTCGCTCGACACGAGGCAGAAGCCCTCGACCGAGTTCGTATAGAGAATGTCCATCGCGTCGATGATCATGGCCGAGTCGGTGGCGTTCTTGCCGACGGTGTAGCTGAACTGCTGAATCGGCGTGATGGAATTGTCGAGCAGCGCGTCTTTCCACTTGGCATGCAGGGTGCTCGTCCAGTCGCCGTAAATGCGCTTGTAGGTGATGGTGCCGTATTTCGAAAGCTCGTCGAGAATGGGCTTGATGTACTTCGATGAGACGTTGTCCGCGTCGATAAGCAGCGCAAAGCGCTTGTCAAATGAGGGTTTTTGTTCCACAGGTTCTCCTTTTGCGGCGCCCGAGAAGAGGCGCTCATTGTTCGCCCCCATGATACAACAGCACTCCCATCACCGCATTATCCTCACAAAGCGCACGGGCAGGCCGCGGCGAGGGGAAGCGGGACGACCCTTCCGCGACGCGGCAGGCGCTAGGCAGCGGGGCGCACCTTCCACGACGCGGAGGACGCTAGGCGTAGTCGTAGTGTTTGTGCAGGCCCACGAGAAAACCGCCGGTAAGAAACATCGACGCGATCTCGGCGACCACGATGGAAAGCCAGATGCCGTCGACGCCGATGATCGCAGGCAAAAACATCACCGCCGCGCACTCGAACACGAGCGTGCGCAAAAACGATATGAGCGCCGAGACGAGGCCGTTGTTGAGCGCCGTGAAGAACGCCGAGCCGAAAATGCTCACGCCCACGAAGATGAACGCGAGCGAATACTCGCCGAGGGCGGCGACGGTCATCTCGCACAGGGCGGGGTCGTATCCCACGAACACCGCCGCGAGCGGGTGCGCAAAGAGATGCGTCAGCACGGTGATCAGCACGCCCCCCGCCACCATCACGCCAAGACAAGTGCGGAACAAGCCTTTGAGCTCGGAGGAGTTCTTCGCACCGTAGTGGTAGCTGATGATGGGCGAGGATCCGACTGTAAATCCCATGAGAAGCGACACCGCAATCCAAGCGACGTACTGGATAACGCCGTAAATCGCGACGCCATCAGGACCGATATAGGCCATCAGCTGGAAGTTGTAGACCATCGACACGAGCGACATGGAAAGGTTCGAGACGAGCTCCGACGAGCCGTTCATGCAGACGCGCCCCAAAGCCCGCATATCGATAAGCGGTCGACCCAGGCGCAGCGTGCTCGAGTTCGGCCGCGCAAAATAGAGGAACGGGATCGCGCCGCCAAGGACCTCGCTTATCGCTGTCGCCAGGGCAGCGCCCGCCAGGCCCCACTGGAACACGATGATGAACAGGGCGTCGAGCGCGATGTTGGCGACGCCGGCAACCACCATGACGCAAAGCCCCACCTTGGGCTTGCCTGCAGCGGTCAACAGGCTCTGGAAGGTTTCCTGCAACATGAAGAATGGAAGCGAGAACGCCAGGATGCTGCCGTACACGACGCATTCCTCAAGCAGCGATCCTTCGGCCCCTAACGCACCGGCGACAGACCCTACGGCCACGAACACCACGACCCCGCATGCGATGCCCACGATGAGCGTCGCGTACACGATAAGCGAGAACAGCCCGCGGGCACGCTTGTCATCGCCCTCCCCCATCGTTTTGGCGACGAGCGCCGTGCCTCCTGTACCAAACATGTACCCGAGCGCACCGAGCATCATGAACAGCGGATAGACAAGGTTTAAGGCAGCGAAGGATTCCTTGCCGACAAAGTTCGACACGAACAGACCGTCGATCACGCCGTAGATCGAGGTGAAAAGCATCATGGCGCAGGTGGGGGCGGTGAATCGCGCGAGCCGCCCGAGCGTGAAATGGTCGGAAATCTGGATCGCCATGGCTTATCGTACCTTCTTATTCGGAGAGGAAAGACACCCGCCCGGGGACGCACCCTTGCCCTCCCCGCCGCGCTTGGCAGCCCCGTCGTTTCGAGGTGTGGAAGCGTCACCTTGCGCTGCAGCCTTGACTCCTCGGAGCGCAGCTTCGCCATCCAGAAGCGCGGCCTTGTTGTTTTGCGAGGTCAGGAGCACCCCAGGGATATCCGCGAAATGCGAGCGCAGAGCATCGGTGTAGCGCCGTCCGAGAAGAAGCACCAGTTCGGGCTCCTTGTCGTCGAATTCCCTCAGCGCCGCAAGCTCTGCCTCGATCATAGGGACGATGGTGCGCTCGGCGAGCTCAAGGCCCACCGGAGTCAGATGCGAGAGCAGACCGCGACGGCCCGGACCACTTTCAAGCACGACCACCCCCTCGCGTTCGAGCTTGTGGATGGAGCTGTTCACCGTTTGCTTGCCGATGCACATCTGCATGCAAATGTCACGCTGAGAGATGCCCTTTTCGCCCGCAAGGAAGATGGCGTACAGAATGCTAGATGCGCTCTCGGAGATTCCAAACGACGTCGCAACGTCGCGATAGAGCTGGTTCTGCTCACGTCAAAAACTATCGAGCGCCTCGTAGGCGCGCGCGATATTGCCTGGGACAGAAACGCCCGTCGGGCTACTTGGGCCCTCCGCGTCCGCCGAACTTGCGACGTTTGCCGCACCGCTGGAAACCGCCGCATCCGCCATGTTCGCGCCCACCTTGCCCGGCGCGCACGTGCCGTTTGCCTCATTCGCGTCGGACGCCGTATTCCCTTTTCTCATCCTTGCCCTTTGGTCCGATTTCGTACTTTCATGGTACTGTAGTACGAAATCAGACTTACGAGAATGCCGCGCATACAATATGCACAACTAATGCTCGCCTTCTCAGGTGAGAAACGTGAGAAATCATATTTACAAGGAACCTTTACAGTTCAAAACTGCAGGTCAGCGTTCTGTCGTTCAATTAATTAGGACTCTAGATGTACAAGAATGACGATAATTTGCAAAACAAGACATAGCCTCGCGGCGCATTCCCTCATTTCGTCGCCTCAATTAACAGAATGCGCAGAGATATTCCCCGCTTTGCTAGACTTTGGGGAATATTTTAATTAGTGGCCATACTATAGTTGAAAATTATCGTCGTTTTTGTACACAACCCCGCCGCGTGCCCACCGCCGCACCATCACGCCGCGCAGCCCCGCCACGTCA
>OMNT01002575.1_pt1 | contig 14297 bp, 9 predicted proteins | sample 1672551 | NCBI WGS metagenome assembly OMNT01 (sample SAMEA3136698, study PRJEB25190) | human gut metagenome
CGTTAATCTTCTTGATACTCCTCTCAGAAGTTGATACGGAAGCCTTCGGAACAGCCTTTACGTAGTAATAATATTCGTCATCTTCATATTCCAGCCGTTCTGTTCTGCTGTAATCTCCGCCAAATACAAAAAATTCCAGCACAAATCCAACAAGAACCGAAGCCACGGTGGAAAAAATCATCGGTATCATGGATACGGTCACATCAAGGCAAAAATCTCCGGCAAGGATAATCAGAATATATGTCACGCCCCCTACAATGATTGCTATTCTCCATGCATAGTCAAAAGCTCTCGTTCTGAGAAGATTCACCAGCAGAACGACTACAACAAATGCTATTACGGTAATCCACATCGCCCAGTTCTGGACAAGTCCGTCAGAAAGCAGTTTCAGTTTCTCTGCAATCTCCGTTCCCTGATCACTAAGCGCCGCAGACTGTGCATGAACAAAACGGATAAAATAATAAATCACCACTCCACATCCTGCCGGAAGTGCTGAAACAGCGCTGCCAAGCAGACCCGCACTTAACGGAAGAAGGGCCGGAACGCTGAACCCAAAGGAAAGTGGTGTCAGAATCAGCACCAGATTCTGTGATTTGCTGAATCTCAGGAACAAAATCATCATAAAAAGAATCAGCACAAGCATAAATCCCGCAACTTCAACACCTACTGCATAACAGTGTCCGATCATCATCGCAAATCCGATAAACATCATTACAGATGTAGGAAGGATTGAACAAACCAGTGCCAGAATCAGGATTACAAAAATATTATCCAGCTGTTTCATATAGCCCATATTGCTGTTAATCCAGAGAAAATAGACAAACGCCAAGGCAAACTTCAGAACCGGCAATATATATACTTCATATTGTCCATAAAATCTCTTGATATTCTGTTTCATTTCAAGTAAAGCTGTCATTTTCTGTGTCCTCCTGCATTTCTCCGGGCAGGAGTTCTTTTCTCTTCCCGTCCGTAGATTTTTTCCAGTCTGGTAAGATCCTGATAATATTCCTTTACGCTCTTCTTGGCACGGTAATATTTTACAGAATACTGGATGTAGGTCAGTACTGAATACGCAATAAGTACGATCAGGTAACCGACTATGACATAAATTCCTACTGCAACCAGATTAATCTTATTCACATTGTCCATAAAATATTCACTGAAATACGCAGCAATTCCGGCAAGCAGCAGCGCATAACCGATGGTTACCAGAAAGAAATTTTTGATCAGTGCAAGACCAATATAATCACTCCGGTAAAACCTGCTTACCGGAAGATATTTCCTGCCTTCTCCATGCTCATACATGGCAAGACGATTCATGATCTTCACCTTTTCTTCATTTACCATAAATAACTCCTCATAAGCTTTCTTATTTAACTGCAATCAAATTTATTGTAGCATAGTTCCCTACCTATGAAAAGTGTTTTTTCGGCTCTTTCACGCCTTTCCAGCGCATACTGTAAGGAAATAAACATCCTTTGCTCCTGCCTCCTGAAGACACATTGCCATGGCATCCATTGTGCTTCCTGTTGTATAAACATCATCCACCACCAGTACAGAGAAACCGGTAATTTTCCGGGTTACCAGATATGCGTTTCTGAGGTTTTTCTTCCTCTGGGACGCATTAAGTTTTTTCTGGGATTTCGTGTTCCGGATCTTAATTACCAGATTGTCACTCCACGGAATTCCCGTAAAACAGCTGACCCTCTCTGCAAGATATGCCGCCTGGTTGAACCCTCTCATCCGTTTCTTTCTGGAATGCAGAGGTACAGGCACAACCATCTGCGGTTTCCAGCGTTCCAGATATTGTCTTCCATAAATACTTATGGCTTTTGCGTAGAAGTCTCCGTATTCCCGACATCCATAATACTTGAACCGTACCAGTGACTGACGCCAGATTTCTCCATAGGGAAAAATACTTCTTCCTTCTGTAAAATGATGAACTCCGCTTCTGCAATCCTGGCAGTATTCTTCTTCCATCCTTACCGGTCTTCCGCATTTCATGCACAGGGGCTCTTTCATTGGCATGGCTTTTTGGAAACAGTCTGGGCAGACCAAACTGTTCTTTTCTTTCAGTATCTGATGACACAGAGGACACTTTTTCGGATAAAGCATATCCAGTAGAATTTCTGTTGTTTTTTTCAAGAAAGTCCTTTCTCCCCGATGGCGCTCTCCTGCTTAAGCTTCCAATTCGTCCAGTTCCCGGATTCTCTTATCCAGGGAACTGTATCTCTGCTGCTGTTTCTCGTTACGGATCATCTCCGCAAAGGTATTCTCACTTCCAACCACAGTAACACATCTCCGCGCTCTGGTTACTGCTGTATACAGAAGGTTCCTGTTCATCAGCATTCTCGGTCCGGAAAGTATCGGAATAATCACTGCCGGATATTCCGAACCCTGGGACTTATGTATGGTAACCGCATAGGCAAGTTCCAGCTCTTCCAGCTGCTTGAATGAATACTGCGCCTGACGTCCATCCTCAAATTCCACAGTTGCGGTTTCCGCAAACTCATTGATTTCTGTCATGATACCGGTATCTCCGTTAAATACCCCGGCGCCTTTGTCAACCGGTATCTTATATCTTCCAAGAATCTCCCATTCCAGCTGATAGTTGTTCTTCACCTGCATTACCTTGTCACCTTCGCGGAAAAGGCGCTGCCCGATTTCTTTTTCTTTTTTCTTCTCATCCGGCGGATTCAGATATCTCTGAAGAATCTGATTCAGTCTTTCCACTCCCAGAAGGCCCTTCCGCATAGGGGTCAGAACCTGAATTTCGTAAGGTTTGGCATCCACATAGCGTGGAAGTTTTTCCTGAATCAGGGCAATCACTACCCGGATAATAATGTCTGCGTCATACCGTTTCAGGAAAAAGAAATCCCGGCTTTTGTTGTTGATAGTGACCTGTTCACCGCGGTTAATTTTGTGGGCATTTACTACGATATCACTCTCTGACGCCTGCCGGAAAATCTTCTTCAGCTCAACCACCGGAAAACATCCACTGCGAATAATATCCCTCAGCACATTTCCCGGTCCAACGCTTGGCAGCTGATTCTCATCCCCTACCAGAATCAACCTGGTCCCTGCAGTTACCGCAAGAAGAAGTGAATACATCAGAGAAATATCCACCATGGACATTTCGTCAATAATAATAACATCTGCTTCCAGTGGATTCTCAGAATTACGATCAAAATGAACCGCTCTTCCATCCTGTTCTCCTTCCGGAAGTCCATTCAGTTCCAGAAGTCGGTGAATGGTCTGCGCCTCATAGCCGGTGGCTTCTGTCATTCTTTTTGCAGCACGGCCGGTAGGTGCCGCAAGACGCAGCTCTGCCCCTTCTTCTTCAAAATACCGGATAATTGCGTTGATTGTGGTTGTTTTTCCGGTTCCAGGACCTCCCGTAAGAATAAATAATCCATGCTGGGCGGCAGCTGCCATTGCCTGTCTCTGCATCTCATCCAGCTCTGTCCCTGTCTCTTTTTCAATTCTGGAGATCCGTTTTTTCATCATCTGCTCATCCTCTGGGCAGAGAATGTTCAGTTCACATAACATTTTTGCAGAATTTAGTTCCAGATAATAATAATGTGTAGGATAAACCACTGTCCCTTCTTCTGTTTCCTTCAGAATCAGTTTCCGGTCCACAACCATATCCATGAGATGTTTTTCCATGTAGGAAACATCCACACCCAGAAGCCTGGATGCCCTGGAAAAAAGTTCCTCTTTTGGAAGGTAAATATGTCCTTCCCCGGAAGCCTGTAGGAGAGTATACAACATTCCACTTCGGATTCTGTAATCTGAATCTGTATGGATGCCGATTCTGGAAGCAATCTCATCTGCAATTCGAAATCCTACCCCACTGATATCCTCTGCAAGGCGATATGGATTTTCCTGAAGAACTCCATATACAGACTGCCCGTATTTCTGGTAAATCTTCGCTCCCAGATTCAGTGATATTCCATATTTCTGCAGAAAAACCATGGCCCGGCGCATATCTGCCTTTTCTGTCATCTGTTCCGCAATCTCCAGTGCTTTCTTTTCACTGATACCTTTAATCTCTGCCAGACGCTCCGGTTCTTCTTCCACAATCCGCATGGTGTCATTCCCGAAACGCCGCACGATCCTTGCCGCAAGTGCCGCACCAATTCCCTTGATTGCTCCGGACCCCAGATATCGCTCCATTGCCAGCGCATCTTCCGGCATTTTTTCTACATAGGAGGAAATCTGAAACTGCTTGCCATATACCGGATGGGTGATATAATTTCCCATCGCCTCAATGGACGCTCCCTGCGTAATTGCAGGAAATGTTCCCACACAGGTAAGCTCCTTTTCCTCTTCCAGCCCCTTCAGCACCATAACCGTATATCCATTATCATCATTCCGGAAAATCACATGATCTATATATCCTGTAACTGTTTCGCTCATTTTCTTCTCCTTTATAAGCAAAAGGCACTGCTGCTGCAGCGCCTTAACCTTTACATTCTCGACATGATTTCCGCATATTTCCCTGTTCCGGCAGCCACCACAAGCATGGCATCCTGCACAGTCAGCGTGCTTACACCTGTCTTCTGTTCAATCAGTGCATCCATGCCATGAAGCATAGCTCCACCACCTGTAAGAACAATTCCTCTGTCCATAATATCTGCAGCCAGTTCTGGTGGTGTCTTTTCGAGGACACCATGAACTGCCTCCACAATCTGTCCGGTAGCTTCCCGCAGGGCAGTACGGATTTCTTCCGAAGTCAGTGTGGCAACTTTGGGAAGTCCTGTGATAATGTTTCTGCCTTTTACTTCCATAGTCCTAAGATCTGCCTCTTCGCTGGCCGTCCCGATTTTGATTTTAATGTTCTCCGCAGCATCCTCTCCGATAAAAAGGCTGTGCTTCTCTCTTACATAATTCATAATTGCGTGGTTAAAATTATCTCCCGCAACCTTCACAGATGCAGAAACTACCACGCCTCCTACAGATATAACCGCAACATCCGTAGTTCCCGCACCAATATCCACAATCAGATTTCCAAAAGGTTTGGTGATATCCACACCTGCTCCAATTGCGGCAGCAATCGGTTCTTCCACAAGAAAAACCTCCCTGGCTCCGGACTGATATGCAGCTTCTTCCATAGCCTTACGCTCAATTTCCGTAATGCCGCTTGGCACGCTGATGCTGACCCTCGGTTTCCGAAAAGCTCTCCGTCCCATGGCCTGAGAAATAAAATATTTCAGCATCTTTTCCATTACATTATAATCTACAATCACGCCTCTGCGGATCGGCCATATGACTTCCATGTTGGATGACAGATGTCCTGCCATCTGTCTGGCCTCTTCTCCGATAGCTCTGATTTTCTCTGTATCTTTATCATAAATAACCACAGAAGGCTCTCTCAAAACGATTCCCCTGCCTGTGGAAAACACCAGACTGTTTCTGGTTCCCAGATCGATTCCGATATCTTTTGCCGGCATAAATCCTCCCGCCTGCGTCTGCACTGTTCTTCTGCCAACGCATCTTCTGACTTGTTCTGTTCTCTCTTCTATATCTTTCTCCCGCAGATATTGCATAATCTCACAGCATCTGCCGGAAAGTTCCCGCACTTCATTATATACAAAACCATCGGAATTGAAAAGGACTTTTACCGGTTATTTCTGCTCCAGGTATTTTTTCACATATTTACCGGTGTAGGAAACCGGGCTTGCCGCCACTTCTTCCGGTGTTCCTCTGGCAATTACCGTTCCGCCTCTGTCACCGCCTTCCGGTCCGATATCAATAATATAATCAGCCGTCTTGATCACATCCAGATTATGTTCAATAACCACAACCGTATTTCCACCTTCGGACAGGCGGCGCAGAATCTCAATCAGTTTGTGCACATCTGCAAAATGCAGCCCTGTAGTCGGCTCATCCAGAATATAGATTGTTTTTCCTGTACTTCGCTTACTGAGCTCCGTGGCAAGCTTGATACGCTGTGCCTCACCTCCGGAAAGAGTTGTGGACGGCTGTCCCAGACGGATATACGAAAGGCCGACATCGTACAGCGTCTCAATCTTTCTGCGGATCGAAGGAACATTTTCAAAAAATGTCAGCGCCTCTTCCACCGTCATATTCAGCACATCATAAATACTCTTGCCCTTATATTTCACTTCCAGTGTCTCGCGGTTATAACGCTTTCCCTTGCAGACTTCACAAGGCACATACACATCCGGCAGAAAATGCATCTCAATCTTGATGATTCCGTCTCCACTGCAGGCTTCGCACCGTCCACCCTTGACATTAAAGCTGAAACGTCCTTTCTTGTAACCCTTGGCCTTGGCATCTGCAGTTGCCGCAAAAAGATCACGGATCTGGTCAAAAACGCCGGTGTAAGTTGCAGGGTTGGAACGTGGTGTTCTTCCAATCGGAGACTGATCAATATCAATTACCTTATCCAGCTGATCAATTCCCAGGATATCATCATGCTTTCCGGGAATCACCCTGGCACGGTTCAGATCTCTCGCCAGTCTCTTATAGAGGATTTCATTAATCAGGGAACTCTTACCGGACCCGGAAACACCGGTGATACAGGTCATGACTCCCAGTGGAATATCCACATCAATGTGCTTCAGGTTGTTCTCGGACGCTCCTTTGATTGTCAGAAATCCGGTTGGTTCCTTCCGCACTTCCGGTACCGGGATCTTCCGTCTTCCACTTAAATAGGCACCGGTTACAGAATTCTCATTCTTCATCAGATCCTCGGCCGTACCCATGGCAACCAGCTGTCCGCCATGTTCTCCGGCACCCGGGCCAATGTCAATCACACAGTCCGCCGCACGCATGGTATCTTCATCATGTTCCACCACAATCAGACTGTTACCAAGATCCCGAAGCCTCATCAGTGCTCCGAGAAGCTTGTCATTATCTCTCTGATGAAGTCCGATGCTTGGCTCATCCAGAATATAGGCAACTCCCACAAGGCCGGAACCAATCTGTGTTGCAAGACGGATTCTCTGCGCCTCGCCTCCGGAAAGGGTTCCGGTAGCCCTTCCAAGAGAAAGATATTCCAGCCCAACTTCTGCCAGAAATCCTACTCTGGCACGGATTTCCTTCAGGATCTGCTTCCCGATCAGCTCCTGCTGGCTGGAAAGCTTCAGGTCATGGAGAAAGCCCTGTAGTTTCTCCACCGGCATATTGGTCACTTCATAGATATTCTTATCTGCCACAGTCACTGCCAGAGATTCCTTTTTCAGTCGCTGGCCCTTGCAGGCATTACATGGAGTGATACGCATAAAACTCTCATATTCCTGCTTCATGGTCTCAGAACCGGTCTCCCGGTATCTCTGTTCCACGTTCCGGATCAGTCCCGGAAATGCCACATCATAGACTCCTTCCCCACGCTGGCCTTTATAATAAACTTTCACCGAATGGCCACCGGTACCGTTGATGAGAATATCCTGAATTTTCTTCGGGTATTCACAGAACGGTGTATCCAGGGAAAAATCATATTCTCTGGCAAGGGCATCCAGAATCGCCCTGGAAAAACTTCCCTGTGTTGTACAGGACTGCCATCCGAGAACTGCAATTGCTCCCTCATTGATGCTCAGCTTCTTATCCGGAATCATCAGGTCAATATCAAATTCCATCTTATAACCAAGTCCCAGACATTGCGGGCAGGCACCGAAGGGATTATTGAAAGAAAAGCTCCTCGGTTCGATCTCATCAATGCTGATTCCGCAGTCCGGGCAGGAAAAACTCTGGCTGAAGTTCAGAAGTTTCCCGTCCATGGTATCTACTACGAGAAGGCCGTCTGCCAGTTCCAGTACTGTCTCAATGGAATCGGAAAGACGTTTCTCAATTCCTGGTTTCACAATGAGACGGTCCACAACAATCTCAATATTATGCTTAATGTTCTTATCCAGCTTGATCTCTTCTGAAAGTTCATACAGACTTCCATCAATCTGTACTCTTACATATCCGCTTCTTCTGGCCTGATCCAGAAGCTTGGCATGTGTTCCCTTCCGACCACGGACTACCGGTGCAAGAAGCTGAATCTTCTGCCGCTCCGGAAGCATCATAATCTGATCTACCATCTGGTCTACGGTCTGCTTGCGGATCTCTCTTCCACATTTCGGGCAGTGTGGAATTCCCACACGGGCATACAGAAGACGGAAATAATCATAGATCTCCGTTACAGTTCCCACAGTAGAACGGGGATTCCGGTTCGTTGACTTCTGATCAATGGAAATCGCAGGAGGCAGTCCCTCGATGCTCTCCACATCCGGTTTCTCCATCTGTCCAAGGAACTGTCTTGCATAGGAAGAAAGAGATTCCATATAACGCCTCTGTCCTTCCGCATAGATCGTATCAAACGCAAGGGATGACTTACCGGATCCACTGAGCCCGGTAAGTACCACAAACTGGTCTCTGGGAATATCCACGCTGAGATTCTTAAGATTATTCTCATTCGCTCCACGTATTCTGATAAAACGCTTCTTATCGTTCACTTCTGCTGACATGAAAGCCTCCTACTCTGCCCGGCCATATAAAAATCTTCCGGTATTTTCTTCTATAGCAGAATATCTGTCTCTCATTCTGCTGTAAAATTTCTGTTTGTTTTTTACAGTATACAATCAGAACATTCGTTCGTCAAGGTGAAAAAATCGACAAAATCCGCTACAGGAGAAAATCTGCCATCACCCCGTTGCTCACGTGAATTCCCCGTCTGGTCAGAAAGATCCTGCCGTCTTTTTGTTCCAGCAGACCAAGATTCCGGTGCTTTTTCAGAACCTCGCCGTAAATATTCTCCATATTTTCCCCGAAATATTCCTTGAATCCACGCAGTGATACCCCTTCTGTCATACGAAGCCCCAGAAACATAAATTCTGCCATCTCATCTTCCCTGGTGAGGGCTTCCACATTCCGGCGAATTTTTTCCGGAAATGCGCTGTTTCTGAGATATTCTTCCATATTATCTGTGTTGGAAAAACGCACATGATTCAGAAGTGAAGATGCGCCAAGTCCAAATCCCAGATAATCGGTTCTCTGCCAGTATCCCTTATTGTGCCTGCATTCCCGGCCTTTTTTTGCATAATTGGAAATTTCATACTGATGAAATCCGTATTCCCCCAGAATTGCGGCAGTATCCTCATACATGCGATATTCGGTGTCCTCATCCGGAAGTTTCAGCTCCCGTTCCCAGAAAGGCGTTCCCTCCTCCACAATCAGGCTATATGCGGAAATATGCTCCGGTGAAAGTTCTGCCACTGTGCGGAGATTTTTTTCCCAGGCTTCATATGTCTGCTCCGGAATCGCACTCATGAGATCTATATTGATGTTCGTAAATCCTGCTTCTTCTGCCATGAAAAAACTTTCCAGAAATTCTTCCCAGGTATGAATCCGTCCCAGAATCTTCAACTCCCGGTTCTGTGGTGACTGCAGACCCAGGCTCAGCCGGTTAATTCCGTGCTCCAGATACTCCTGAAGTTTTTCCTTATATAAAGTCCCCGGATTCGCTTCGATGGTAATCTCAGCATCCGGGGCCATAAAAAACTTATTTCTGATCTGATCCATTAAACCTGCAATAAACGCAGGTTCCGGTACGGAGGGCGTTCCTCCTCCGATAAAAACTGTGGTAATCTCCCGATCCGGAAAATCCGAAACAGCCGCCACTTCTTTTTCAAGAGCACGAAAATATTCCGCCTGCCGCTCTTTTCCTGCAGGTCCCGAAAGGAAATCACAGTAATCGCATTTTTTCACACAGAAAGGAATATGAACATAGAGTTCCAGGGGCTTTTTTGCCTTATTCTCCATCTGCTGCTCCTTCCCCATTATCGGAAGTATCTGAACCGGAATCACCTGTACTGTCTGCACTTCCGTCAGAAGCTGCCGGTGTTGGCGTCACATCAGTTATGCCAAGCGCCTCCCCGCCATTCTCTGCAAGATATTCATTTACCATCTTAAGACTTCCATTGGTAGTTACCGCAGACGGATCTATCTCCTGGGGCGCCACCGTAACAGTAGGCTCCGGCACTGTACTGATTTTGATCACGCTCTCATCTTCCGCATTTTTCTTCTTTGAGCCACATCCGGTAAGCAGAACTCCTGTCATCGTCAGAAGTCCTGCTGCCAGAAACAGCCGTTTTATATTTTTTTTCAAAAAGTCATCTCCTATTTATCATCCAGCTTCAGAACACTCATAAAGGCCTTCTGCGGAATCTCCACATTACCTACCTGGCGCATACGCTTCTTACCTTCCTTCTGTTTCTCCAGAAGTTTCTTCTTACGGGAAATATCACCACCGTAACATTTGGCAAGAACGTCTTTACGCATAGCTCTTACGGTCTCTCTGGCAATAACCTTGCTTCCGATGGCTGCCTGGATCGGGATCTCAAAGAGCTGTCTCGGGATTTCATCTTTCAGCTTCTCGCACATCTTTCTGCCGCGCTCATATGCAGTGTCCGCATGGACAATAAAGGAAAGTGCATCCACTTCTTCCTTATTTACAAGGATATCCAGCTTCACAAGCTCACTTCTCTCATATCCGTCCAGCTCATAATCCAGAGATGCATAACCTCTGGAACGTGATTTCAGCGCATCAAAGAAATCGTAGATGATCTCGTTGAGGGGCAATCTGTATTTCAGAAGTGCACGGGTTTCTTCCATATATTCCATGCCTTCGTACTGGCCTCGTCTCTCCTGACAGAGATCCATAATCGCACCGATGAACTCGGTGGTTACCATAATCTCAGCCTTCACCATTGGCTCTTCCATGTACTCGATCTCAGAAGGATCCGGAAGATTGGTCGGATTGGTCAGCTCAATGATCTCGCCATTGGTTTTGTAAACTTTATAGATAACACTTGGTGCTGTGGTTACAAGATCCAGGTTATATTCTCTCTCCAGACGCTCCTGAATGATCTCCAGATGAAGAAGTCCCAGGAATCCGCAGCGGAATCCAAATCCAAGGGCAACCGATGTCTCCGGTTCATAATAAAGAGAAGCATCATTGAGCTGAAGTTTCTCCAGTGCATCACGGAGATCGCCATACTTGGCTCCATCTGCCGGATAAAGTCCACAGTAAACCATAGGATTAACTTTCTTATATCCCGGAAGTGCCTCCGCACAGGGATTGTCCGCATCCGTTACCGTATCACCCACACGGGTATCACGGACATTCTTGATACTGGCTGTGATATATCCAACCATACCCGCGGTCAGCTCATCACACGGAATAAACTGACCTGCACCAAAATATCCCACTTCTACAACTTCTGTGGTAAATCCGGTCGCCATCATATGGATTTTCGTGCCTTTTTTTACACGGCCGTCTTTCACTCTGCAAAATACGATAACGCCCTTATAAGGATCATAAACGGAGTCAAAAATCAGGGCTTTCAGCGGTGCGTCCACATCTCCTTCCGGAGCCGGAACCTTATTGACGATCTGCTCCAGAACCTGGTCTACGTTCAGTCCTGTTTTTGCGGAAATCTGTGGTGCATCCTGGGCTTCAATTCCGATTACATCCTCAATTTCATTAATAACACGCTCCGGATCCGCACTTGGAAGGTCGATCTTGTTGATCACCGGAACCACATCCAGGTCATGATCCAGTGCCATGTATACATTGGCAAGCGTCTGCGCCTCAATTCCCTGGGCAGCATCCACAACAAGAATGGCTCCGTCACAGGCCGCAAGGCTTCGAGAAACCTCATAGTTAAAGTCTACATGTCCGGGGGTATCAATCAGGTTAAAAATATACTCATTTCCATCCTTGGCTTTGTATACAATACGAACGGCCTGGGATTTAATAGTAATTCCCCTCTCTCTCTCAAGTTCCATGTTATCCAGAACCTGGGCCTGCATTTCTCTTTCTGTGAGAAGTCCCGTCATCTCAATAATACGGTCAGCAAGTGTTGATTTACCGTGGTCAATATGTGCAATGATACAAAAATTTCGAATTTTACTCTGGTCTATCATTCAGGAAGTCCTCCTTAAATTTCTCTCGTATAAAGCGTTGGGAACGCATATTTATCCATACTGCTCTTTATCATATCATATTTTAGTCTTCTTTGTCACTGCCTTTCAGGACTCTGTTTAAGATATCTGCAAAAGGTTCCATTGCATTTCGGACTTCCTCCACGGTATTGGTCTGTGCTCCGGCTTCCAGAAGCAACGCACGGGGTTTAAGATGCAGATTATAGCGAAGACCTGCTAGATAAATTCCCCGGTAAAGATCCGGATAATATTGTGCTGCCTGGTATTCCAGCTGGAAGGAAAATGCCAGATTTTCTTCTATGTAAGGATTGGGCAGATAGCTTACTGCCCCCTGATTAACGGTATAGCTTAATCCATTATAAAAAAGCAACTGGGCGGTAGATTTCCCGTTGACCTCTGTTACCAGACGGCGGTCATCCGGCACTCCGTCCCTGTGAAGGTCAATCACAACTTCGACGGTGGGATTTTCTTCCAGAACTTTTTCTATGGATATCCTCGCATAATCATAAGCTTTGCTCCGATCCAGGGTTCCACCCATCATATCAAAAGCATCCGTCACATGAATTACCTGATAACCATATTTTTCCTCCAGAAGGTCCGTAAGGTAATTTCCCACTCCCACAATGGTATCCTCCTCCTTTCCTTCCCTGGAATCCACAAATGTTTCCTGGGAATGGGTATGGTAAATCAAAATCTGCGGTACTTTACTGTCCTGTTTTATGGACAGATCTTCCCCCAGAAATCGTGTTCCGCTGATCTGCTGTGCATTGGTCTCCGTATTGGAATCCAGAATAAAAAACTGATTCATCACATAATCAAAATCTGCCAGTTTTGCAGGAGATAAGTCAATCTGCGGATGCGGAACTGCCACTGTTTCCTGTTCTTTCACCGTTTTTTCGACGGAAGCTTTCTTTTCTGCCGCATCAGAGCCCGCCGGAGTGATCTCCATCTGGGTAATTTCCGGTTTCGTAATTTCCGGTTCTTTATTTTCCACACCGGTATCCTTCTTATTTTCTGTACTGTCAGCAGATTTCTCCTCTGACTTCTGCACTTCCTTTTTTTGCTTTTCTTCTTTCTTCTCTGCCTCTTCCACCTCAGCCATCAATAGTGCCTCCTGCTCTTTCCGGTTCTCCGCTTCCACTTCCTCGCCCAGATGCTCCTCATTTTTTTCCTTCAAAAGCATCTCCGTTTCCCGGTCCCTTCCAGTCTCTTCCTGCAGAGCTTTCTTTTCCAGAAAGCAATACAGCGGCAGCTGTCTGTATATCTCACCATGCTTAAAAAAATCTCCCGTAAGCGCAGCCACAACGCACAGAAAGATCAGACTCAAAAACACGCAGAATGCCCTCTGGATATTCGTCACCCACGATCACCTCTTATGGTATTTTATGACCTGTCCTCTTCGATTAGACTATCGGAAAATGCCAGATTAAGCCCCTCGGAAATCGTAAAGCTTAAATACCGCACAGTTTCATCCACATCTTTCGGTGTTACAAACATGGTATAAAGTTTGGGTGAAATCATTTCTTCCAGAAACTCTTTCTGCTCTTCTTCCTCCAGTGCATCCAGCAGGCTTGCCATGGAATCATGGACAATGGTTGCGGCATCTACCACTGTAGGCACACCGATTCCGATCACCCGCACGGAAAGATTCTCTTCATTGAGCCCTTCCCTGTGGTTTCCCACACCGGACCCCGGATTGATCCCGGTATCTGTAATCTGAATGGTACGGTTCAACCTTGCTGTATTCCTGGCTGCCAGCGCATCAATGGCAATTACCACATCCGGCTTTGTCTCAGAAACAATACCCTGAATAATTTCCAGGGTTTCCATTCCGGTCTGAGCCATTACCCCAGGCGCAATCCCACTGATCTGATGCATTTTCATATGTGTGTTTGCCTTCAGCCCGTATTCCCGGATTACATGCCTTGTCATATGAAGACCGGAAACCGCACGGGGGCCAAGGGAATCCGCAGTGATCTCCTGATTTCCAAGTCCTACCACCAGGATCGACTGCTGCCGTCCAAGATCAATCAGCTCCCTTAAATGATGCGCCACTTCTTCCGAGATTTCCCTGTGATAATCTTCATCCGGAACGGAAAGGTCCGGCGCCTCAATGGTAATGTAGGTTCCCTGCGGTTTTCCCATGGTCCTGGCCCCGTTTTCTGTTGTGATCCGTACTACGGTAGTCCGCACGTCTTTTTCCTCATCGTATTTTTCCCTGATCTCCACTCCATGTACTTCTACATTTTCCTCCTGAAAGCGTTCCGTTGCCTCCAGCGCCAGGTCAGTTCTGATTCTGCTCCTTCCAGCCATACTCTCATCCTCTTTTTCTGTAAGATTGC
>OMNT01002579.1_pt1 | contig 14269 bp, 8 predicted proteins | sample 1672551 | NCBI WGS metagenome assembly OMNT01 (sample SAMEA3136698, study PRJEB25190) | human gut metagenome
GATGTCGCGCGAGGAGCTCGAGCGCGTGATGGAGGACTTCAGCGCAGGCGAGCTCGACGTGCTCGTGGCGACGACCATCATCGAGAGCGGCATCGATAACCCGCATACGAACACGCTTGTGATCGAGGACGCCCAGCGCCTCGGCTTGGCGCAGATGTACCAGCTGAAAGGGCGTGTTGGGCGCTCGTCGGTGCAGGCCTACGCATACTTCATGTTCCCTGACAACGTGAACCTGACCGAGGAGGCCGAGGCGCGCCTGACGGCACTCGACGAGCACACCGAGCTCGGCAGCGGTATGCGCATCGCTATGCGCGACCTGGAGATCCGCGGAGCGGGAAGCCTGCTTGGCGCCGAGCAATCGGGCAACATGAGCGCGGTCGGCTTTGACTTGTTTGCACAGATGCTCGAGCAAGCGGTTGCCGCCACGCGCGAGGGTGACGCGGGCGCTGCCGACGGGCTGCCGCCAGCGCTTTCCGACATCACGGTAAACCTGCCGGGCCATACCTACCTGCCGGAAGAATATGTCCCCGATACCGATGAGCGCGTGCTGTGGTACCGAAAGATCGCGTCAGCGGCGACGATGGAGGACGTCGAGGCCATCGAGCAGGACATGCTCGCCAAGCGGCCGGAGATGCCCGCTGCGGCAAGGAACTTGTTCGCGAAGGCGCGCGTGAAGGTGTTTGCGAACGAGCACCACATGAGTACGGTGACGGTCGCGGGCGGGAAGCTTATCGTCGAGCCGGTCGCCGTGCCGCGAGACAAGATGGTGCCGATTCGCCGAGCGGGTGGCCGCTATCTTGCGGAGAAACGCAAGCTCACGCTTCCCACTAGGTATTTCAAAGTTGAAGAAGGCGATGCGCTCTTCGGTGCGGTCCTCGATTTCTTAAAGGAGCTCAGCGGTGGGGACGGGGAGTAGAGAGCGCTTTCTCTTTGGCGTGGTGTGCGCGCTCGCGGGCGGTGCGCTCTGGGGCTTCTCGGGTGCGTGCTCGCAGTATCTGTTCGCGCACTACGACATCGACGCGTCCTTCATCACCGCGGCCCGCATGCTCGGCTCGGGTGCGCTGTTCTTGGTGTTGCTGCTTGCGACGCGCCGCGAGCGCCTAGTTGCGATGCTGCGCGATAGGGCCTCGTTTCGGCGCCTCGTCATCTTCGGCGTCTTCGGGCTCTTCGCCTGCCAGTTTTCCTACATCGCCTCGATTGGCTGCACCAATGCCGGTACAGCCACAGTGCTGCAATCGCTCGGTACGGTGTGGGTCATGCTCGCCGCGTGCGCGCTCGCAAAGAAGCCTCCACGCGTGGGAGAGGCGCTGGGGCTTGTGTTTGCCCTGGCTGCAACCTTCCTTATCGCGACGCAAGGCGACCCGTCGAGCCTGGCGCTTCCTGCTGCGGGGCTTGCATGGGGCCTTGCCAACAGCCTTACCGTTGCGCTTTACATCATGTATCCCAAGCGCCTTATGTTCGTGTGGGGAACGCTGCCGACGACGGGCATCGGTATGGCTATCGGGGGCGTTGCCGCGGGAATCGTGTGGGCGGCACCTGCCGTGTGGGGCGGTGCCGTCGTCATGCCTGCTCTCGATGCGACGGGATGGTTCGTCCTTGCCGCCATCGCCGTTTTGGGAACGTTCGCGGCCTTCACGCTGTATCTGCACGGCGTCGCGCTTGTGGGTCCCGTGACGGGCAGCCTGCTCGGCGCCATGGAGCCAGTGAGCGCGACGGTGTTCGCCGCGCTGTGGCTCGAGACTTCGTTCACCGGCTACGATTGGGCTGGCTTTTTGCTCATGGTGTCGATGATCCTGCTCGTCTCCGTAGCGGGCGGGAAGGAAAAGTCTACCGCGCGCAGGTAGCGCACATCTTCGCGATGCGCCGCCCCGTGTTGTCGGTGATTTCTACGGTGTAGAACCCCAGACGGCGGCCCGATTTATCGACATCGCAGGTAGCGATGAGCTTTTCGCCCTTTGTTGCCGAGAAGTACTCGATGGTGTTGCTCACCGATACGCTCGGGGGCTCACCGATGTTGCAAGCGATGGCGAGCGCGAAGTCGGCGAGCGTGAAGATGGCGCCGCCCATCACGTTCCCCGTTGCGTTGCGGTGGATTTCGGTGAGCTTCATCTCGCAGACCGCGTGTCCGCGACTCGCTTCGACGACGGTGCAGCCTGCCGCGCGCGTGGCGAATTGGTCGTTCGCGAAATAGCTCGCCACCTCTTCAAGTGTTGGATTGTCCGAGAGCATTTTCGCCTTCTTCTCTTTGTTATTCGTCGTCAGGTTGGGGGAGCAGCTCGCCGGCATATGCCTCGCGAAGGCTTGCGGCGCCTTGGGGGCAGGCGTTTGCGCACAGCCCGCAGCCGATACACAGGCGCGCTTCGAAGAGGAGATGCCCATCCTTGGGACTTGGCCTGCGGGCGCCTGTGGGGCACGATTTCGCGCAGGCGAGGCTGTTGTCGCAAAGCGATAGGTCGGTAGCCGAAAGCATCACGCGCTTGCGCATGGCGACGGCGTCGGAGATATCCGCCGCTTCGAGCAGCATCCGCTGGCGAGGCGAGAGCGTGCATCGCGTCATGCCCCCCTCGGCGTATACGTTTTGCTCGGGGGTCCCGACCGCGCCTCCGATGCGCTCGTCGGCGAGCATGTGGTCGCGCTGCTCGTGGAAGGCGCGCAGCGATTCGTTGCGCTTCATGCGGTATGCGCCCGAGGCGATGTCTTCCGCCTGGTCCTTCAAGTCGAGAAGCGCTTCGCGGCGGTCCTTGCCCGATGCGTCGCCAAGCGTTTGCATGAGCGTCGGAGCGATCTGTGCTTCGGGAACGTCGTCGGTGATCGCCACGGTGCACTCGGTGACGTCTTCCGCCTGCTCGATCGCGCAGGAAAAGAGCTCAAGTCCCTGAGATTTAGTGCGCTTGCATGCTTCGCATTCCTCGAAGATGACGGCGACGGCAAGGTCGATGCCGAGCGCGAGCGCGCAGGTCCAAAGCTCGGGCGGCAGCATCGCAAGGCACGGCAGCACGATCACATTGTCCGCTGGGGTAAAGCTGGAAGGGAGCAGATACGAGCACGTCAGGACGACCTTCTCGCCCGTGAGCGCGATTTTGCGCATCTGCGAGAAGACGGCCTCGATTGAGGCACCGGGAATCGCGAACCCGTCGCAAACGCCAACGCATATCCCGCATTTGGTGCAGGCGTGCGCATCGACGGCGGCGGAGGCGTTCGCGATGGCGATAGCCTCCTTCGGGCATGCCTCGATGCACTTCATGCAGCTGGAGCCCTGGGGGCGCGTGCAGAAATCGCGCAGGAAGAGCACCTTGCGCGGAGCGCCCAAGGCGACGCGCAAGGTAGAAGGGGCGCTCGCGGCGGATTGTGCATCGCGAGCGCCCTGTTCGATGTCGCTATTCGTTCCCACCGAAAACCTCGGCGGTGACCTGGTCGATGCGCGCGATCACGTCCTCGCGAGGCAAAAGCTCGATCGACTCGAACAGCGGCGGAGAGACCATGTTGCCGCAGACGGCCACGCGCAGCGGCTGCAGTACGAGCTTGAGCTTCATGTTGAGCGCGTCTTCCTCGCCGAGCTCGCGGCATGCGGCCTCGAGAGTTCCCGCTTCCCATGCGCGGCTCTCGTCGGCCAGGATGGCGCGACAGGCTGCAAGCGCCTCGTCGGCGCGCGCGCCTTCCTTCAGAAGCACCTTCTTCACGCTCTTTTCGTCGAGCACCTCGACGCGCGGCCCCCAGAACATGTAGGCCAGCTTGTCGGCAGCGTCGACAAGGCGCGTTTCACGCTCGGCAACGAGCGGGTAGAGTTTCTCGTAAAACTCGGGGCGGTTCGCGATGTCCGCCGCCGTCTCGCGGATTTCCTCCTCGGAGATCTCGGCATCGGCGGCAACGCCCGCGCGGGCGCGCGCAAGCCAAGGAACGCTCGCGTCGATCCAGTCCCCGGCGCTCATCTCCTTGATGTACTGGCCGTTCATCCACTCGAGCTTCGTTTCGTCGAACACGGCGTCCTTTTTCGTGATGCGGTCGAGCGAGAACTCGCTGCACAGCACGTCGCGGCTGATGAGCGTCGTCTCGCCATCGAGAGACCAACCCAGAAGGGCCAGGAAGTTCACCATCGCGTCGGGCAGGAAGCCGCGGTCGCGGAACTCCTCGACGCTCGCTGCGCCGTGGCGCTTGGAGAGCTTCTTCCCGTCGGGGCCTAAGATCATCGACAGGTGCGCGAAGGTGGGCACGTCGTAGCCGAGCGCCTCGTAGATGAGGATCTGGCGCGGGGTGTTCGAGAGGTGGTCGTCGCCGCGGATGACGTGCGTGATCCCCATGTTCGCGTCGTCGCATACGACCGCGAAATTGTAGGTGGGCGTTCCGTCGGTTCGCACGACAATCATGTCGTCCATAACGTCGGCGGGGAAGGAGACGTGCCCGTACACGGCGTCGTCGAACTCGATGGGGCCGTGGTCAAGCGGCACCTTCAGGCGCCAAACATGCGGTTCGCCTGCGTCGATGCGGCGTTGCGCCTCGGCGGGGTCGATGTCGCGGCACGTGCGGTCGTATCCCGCGTAGCCGCCTTCCTCCGCCTCCGCCTTCGCGCGCTTCTGGTCGAGCAGTTCTTTCGAGCAGAAGCAGGGGTAGACCGCCCCGCGGTCCTTCAGGCGCTCGAGTGCGGTCTTGTAGGTGTCGAAGCGCTGGGTCTGGAAGTAGGGGCCCGCGTCGCCGCCGACCTCAGGACCTTCGTCCCAGTCGAGGTTGAGCCACTTCATGGCGTTCAAGATGACCTGGACGTTCTCTTCGGTCGAGCGTTCGGGGTCGGTGTCCTCGATGCGCAGGATGAAGGTGCCGCCCATCGCGCGGGCGAATGCCCAGTTATAGATTGCGGTGCGCGCGCCGCCGACGTGCAGGCGCCCCGTGGGCGAGGGTGCGAAGCGTACGCGTACGGGTTTGTCAGTCACGGATTCCTCTTTCGTCTTTTGGAAGTCGTTTCAACCTGCATATGATACTCGCTTTCGCGCCTGATGGCAGGGATTGCACCGTATTGCGACAATCTACGCGGCGGGGCGGCGAAGGCGGCGAAAGCGAGTTCGCTTTGCGAGGTCGGGCGCAGCAAGAAGCTAGGCGCGGGGCAGGTAGCGAAGGCGCCGCGAGGAGGCTCCTCTTTTTCTCTCGCAGGTTTGGTGGTTCTCAGGCGTGGCGCAGCGCGAAGCCCGCGATTGCTGAAACGGCACTCACGGCGATCGTCGTGGCAAGCCAGATAGCGCCCATGCCGATCCAGAAGGGCTCGGGGTACATGGTGATGAGCAGCGAGTCGGCGCTGAACACCCAGCTGCCCTGCGCAAAGAACAAGCTGTGGAACACGGCGAACAGCCCTTCGAAGTCGATGGCGGCCCATATTCCCAAGATGGCGAAAATCGCAATCGTTCCCAAACCCGCGCAGAGCAAAACCGTCCCGAACGTTCTTCTTCCGCTCGCGCACCCGACGCCCACGGCGGTGAGCGCGGCCGCGATGAACGCGCCCAGCACGACGGGTTCGGCTGTCGCAAGAACGCCGAATACGTCGTCGAGGTGCTCGATCGCCTCGGGGTCGAGCACGTAGGTGTCGGACGCCTGCGCGAGCAGCATGTCCACGTTCTCGCTGCTCGGCTGCAGCGTGCGCATGCGCGCCAGGTCGTCGGCCTCGTCGTAGGATCCCCCAAACGTGTTCGCGAGGCCGAAGAACAGCGAGGTCGAAGCAGCGTTTGCCGCGTCGGCTCCGCTCACCTTGTCTCGCGCGGCCATCTCGTCCCACAAGGCGGTGTCAAGCGAGCCGCGGTGTGCGCGCCCGTCGGCTTCCGCCTGCGCGTTGATATCGTAAATTGCCTGGTTGAGGGCGAATCTGTCGTTTTTATCAAAGGTATAGCGCTTTCCCGCGAGCGCCATGTCGCAAAGCTCCTCGTGCGAAAACGGCGTCGTCGGGTTGGTGGTCCCGGCATATGCATCGGCAAGCGAAGTCGTCGCGTTGTCGGGAACGGCGGCAGCGACGAACCCGGCGGCAACGAAGCTCACCGCAAGGCAGATTGCACACACCATCGACACGATGCGGTTTCCCAAGCCCATGCGCCCGCCGCCCTACTCGTCGACCCAGATGGTTGCCGCGGTGATGCCGCGCATGGGCTTCGAGATGGTAGGCAGGGGCCCCAGGCGGCTGAACACGCCCTGGAAGCGCCCGTTGTAGCAGTAGAGCCCCTCCAGATTGTTGTACATGGCGCCCGTGCGGTCGACTTCCTCGTCGGAGAGGTTCTCGATGTCGTGGTCGGGCTCTAAGGTGTGCGTCTTGTACGGTGTGATGTAGCGCTGCACCAGGAATGGCGCGCCTGCTGCCCCGTTAGCGAAGCGGTCGATGATCTCGTCCCATTTCTCCTGCGTTTGGAAGCACCCGGCGTACACGTCGGCGGCGCCGTAGGCGTCGGTCGGCTTCACGATCCAGGCATCCTTGTTCGCGCGCACCTCGTCAAGGTCGATCTCGCTCGAGTCGAGGTAGCGCGTCTTGGGGACGGTGCGCGCGACGAACGCGTTTTCCTCGTCGGTGAGGAATGCCTGCGTCTTCGGATGGAAAAGTGCCTCGCAAATCTGCTTGTCGTGCACGATGTGCCCGGCGAAGCTGCCGATGAGCGCCACCTTCTGCGCTCGCACTGCCTTGATGAGCGCCTGCGAGTCGTCCCAGAACTCGAGTACGTCGTTGGTGACGCAGCGGCGCCAGATGGCATGCACGGGTTGGCCCTGCGCGTCGTGGAGCACCTCGCCGTCGAAGGTGAGGTCGCGCACGTCGCATACGCAGCACGGGTAGCCGTGTTCCTCGAACTTCTTTGCGAACAGGTGGAACTCGTCTACGACGCCATTTTGCAGGTAGTCGCAGATGGCGAAGCGGGGATGCTCGACGCGTCCCTTGTAGGTATGGTAGATGCTGATGAAGTCCTCCACCCAGGCATCGAAGAGCTCGCAAGGCTCGACTTTGTGGCGGCGCGCGAACTCCTGGAAGGTCTTCGCGTTCGCGAGCGAGTTGGTAATCTCGCGGTTCTCGTTCATGCCTGAGGATCCGTCGCCGTTGAACTCGCAGAAGGCGACTTCCCCGGTCTCTTCGTCGAGGAAGATGTCGAAGCGCGCGAAGGGGAGCACGGCGTCATAGCCGCGCGGCACCAAGATGAGCTCGGCTAAGCGCGGGTCGTAGTCGAAGATGGTGCGGTAGTCGGGGTCTTCGAGGTAGTGCTCGATCACCTTGCAAAGAATGCGGTGCGTCGTCTCGACCGTGGTGCGCATGATCTCGCGCGTGCGTCGATCGTAGAGGCGCGGCACGAAGGAGGTGGAAATCACCTGATGGTGCACGATAGCGGTGGAATTCTTCATGTAATCGTAGGCGGCGCGGCGGCTCTCGATGTCGCCGCCCAAGCTCTCCATGATGTCGAAATACTCTTGCGTATAGGCGTTGTTGCTCAGCATGCCCGCTCCTTCCGAGGGGGTGTCGGTCTGTCGTGATGAGTGTAGCATTGCAAGGCCTCGCCGAGGCGGCGGGATGCCGATGGAATGATGATGGGGCTGCGGCCGTCATGAACCCGACGCATTGGGAAAGGTGGCGGGGAGAAGCTCCGCGAAACGGCTGCGGTTGAGAATTGTTTCTTTTTTGTTCTCAATTAGAATAGACGACGATGTGGTAAAGTACCGCGTGCATAAACGAGGGCGCACGAATTGCGTCCGCGAACATCCGTTTATCAAGAGTCGGGGGAGAGAGTTGGCTCTGCGATCCCGACACCAACCTGGCGTTGTGCCAAGGTGGTCCGGCCGACAACGATGAAGGAGGAGCTTCATGGCCGAAGAACAGCATTCTACGTATCTATTCACGTCCGAATCGGTGACGGAGGGTCACCCGGACAAGATCTGCGATCAGATCTCCGACGCGATTCTCGACGCGATCCTCGAGAAGGAAACCGAGCTTCAAAAACAGGGCTACATCTCCCCGTCGGGCCAGCCTGCCGACGTGTCGAAGGTGCGCTGCGCCTGCGAGACCATGACCACGACGGGCATGGTCGTCGTGGCGGGCGAGATCCGCACGCAGGCCTACGTCGACGTGCCGACCATCGTGCGCAACGTCATCTGCGAGATTGGCTACGATCGTGCGAAGTACGGCTTCGATGGCACGACCTGCGGCGTTCTGAACGCCATCCACGAGCAGTCGCCCGACATCGCGCAGGGTGTCGACGAGTCGTTCGAGGCGCAGCACGGCGAGGCGGAAGACGTCTACGAGACGGTCGGTGCGGGCGATCAGGGCATGATGTTCGGCTATGCCTGCAAGGAGACGAAGACCCTTATGCCGATGCCGATTTACCTGGCACAGCGCATGAGCGAGCGTTTGGCGAAGGTGCGCAAGGACGGAACGCTGCCCTACTTGCGTCCCGATGGCAAGACGCAGGTTTCGGTGCGCTACGTCGACGGCGCACCCGTGAATGTGGAGAAGGTCGTCGTGTCCACGCAGCATGCCGAGGACATCGACAACGCCACGCTGCGCCGCGACGTGACCGAGCAAGTCATCAAGCCCGTGCTCGCTGACGAGGGGGTCGAGCTCGCCGAGGGCGCCGAGATCCACATCAACCCGACCGGTCGCTTCGTCATCGGCGGACCTATGGGCGACTGCGGTCTTACCGGCCGCAAGATTATCGTCGACACCTACGGCGGCATGGGCCGTCACGGCGGCGGCGCGTTCTCCGGCAAGGACTGCACGAAGGTTGACCGCTCCGCTGCTTACGCTGCTCGTTGGGTCGCGAAGAACGTGGTGGCTGCTGACCTGGCCGACCGTTGCGAGATTCAGGTTGCTTACGCTATCGGCGTCGCGAAGCCGGTCTCTATCATGGTCGAGACCTTCGGTACGGCGCACGTTCCCGAGGCCGATATCGAGCGTGCGGTGAACGAGGTCTTCGACCTGCGTCCGGGCGCCATCATCGACGACCTCGACCTGCGTCGCCCCATCTATCGCAAGACGGCCGCCTATGGTCACTTCGGCCGCGAGCTTCCCGAGTTCACCTGGGAGAAAACCGATCGCGCGGATGCGCTTCGCGCTGCGTGCGGCCTCGCCTAGCTGTGCTTTTCCGCGACAGCCTTTCAATTCCTCGCGCCGCCTTCCCGCCTTCGCAGGATCGGGAAGGCGGCGTTTTGCTGAAGGCGGCGATTCGGGTCGTGCGCCCGCGGTGCTTTCGCTATACTTGACGGCATGAAACTTGCCTCCGTTATTCTCGATATCCCAACGCAAGCGCTTGACGCGCCTTATACCTATGCTCTGCCCGCCACGGACGGGGAGGATTCGGTATGCGCTTATTCTTCTGCATCTGCCCAGATGGAGAGCTTGTTTGAGGATGATGCCCTCACGGGCGGCGTTGTGGACGCGGGCGCGGTTGATGCCGCTTCTGAGGTCGATTTCCGTGCGGCCGAGCGCTCCGGTTTAGCGAGTGGCGGGGCGGAGGGCACCTGTGGGTTGGGCGCAGGCGTCGACGATGCTTCTCCTCGCTCTCGCGACTACCCCGTTGAAGTCGGCTGCGCGGTGCTTGTGCCTTTCGGCAGGCGCCAGGCGGTGGGGTTCGTCATCGATGTCTTCGAGGCGGGGCTCCCAGGAGATGAAACGTGGCCTTCCAGCCTCGATGCGCGCAAGCTGAAATCAATCGTTCGAGGCCTATCGAAGCCTTACTTCGACGAGGAGGGAGCGGCGTGCGCCCAATGGCTCTCGAACCGCTACATCGCGCCGCTTTCCTCTTGCGTTCGCCTGTTCACGCCTCCGGGGGGCATCCCGCGGATGGTGCATGGCCGCGATGGCCGATGGCGCTTGGAGGAACAAAAGGTTGGGGAAGTAGACGACCGCTGGGTTGTCGCCGGTCCTGAGCTTTCCACGTTCGAGCCGCGCAAGAACGCCGTTCGCCAGGAGGCGATCGTGGCGGCCGTGCGGACGGGCGAGCTGCGCGTGTCCGAGCTTTCGGCCCAGATGGGAGCAATCTCGTCCACTCTGCACGCCCTCGAGTCGAAAGGCGTCGTGCGCATCGTTCGCCGCCGCCGCATGCGGGGAGGGCCTGACAGTGCGCTCGGCAGTTTGCCGGGTGTTGCGGTGAGCGTCACGCTCGCTGAAACCTCCGACGGCGCGCCTTCTGTTTCGGCCTCTATCGCGTCCACCATCGCGTCCGATGGCTTCACCCCCTCGCCGAAGCCTGCGCTCACGCTGGGGCAGGAGAGTGCCCTCGCGGCCATCGACCGCGCGCGCGAGCATGCCTGCGGCGAGGTGGTCATTGTCGACGGCGTCACAGGTTCGGGTAAAACCGAGCTCTACCTGCGCGCCATCGAGAAGACGCTTGCCGAGGGGCGCACGGCCTGCGTGCTCGTGCCCGAGATTTCGCTCACGCCGCAGACGGTGGGTCGCTTCCGCGGCCGCTTCGGCGATCTGGTTGCGGTCATGCACTCGCGCATGAGCCAGGGGGAGCGCTACGACCAGTGGGACTTCATCAAAAGCGGTGCGGCGCGCGTCGTGGTGGGGGCGAGAAGCGCCCTGTTCACGCCACTTTCGAACATCGGGCTCATCGTGATCGACGAGGAGCACGAAGGCTCCTACAAGCAGGATTCTGCCCCGCGCTACGATGCGCGCGAGGTGGCGCGCTGGATGGTGGAGCGCTCGGGCGGCGTGCTCGTCATGGGCTCGGCCACGCCTTCCATTGAGGCGCTCTATGCCTGTGAGCAGGGCGGGAGATGGACGAAGGTCGATCTGCCCGATCGCGCGAACGGCAAGCCCCTGCCGGCCGTCGAGGTCGTGGACATGGCGGCGGAATTTCGCGGTGGCTCGCGGGCGATGTTCTCGCGCAAGCTCGTCGAGGGGCTTCGCAGCGAGCTTTCCCTCGGGCGCAAGGCGGTGCTGCTCTTGAACCAACGCGGCTTCGCGAAGTTCCTTTTGTGCCGCGACTGCGGGTTCGTGCCCACCTGCCCCTCGTGCGACACCTCGCTCACCTATCACGAGCGCGGCCGCATGCTCGTGTGCCACCATTGCGGGCACACCGAGATTGCGCCTGCTGTCTGCCCCGAGTGCGGAAGCCCGTACCTGAAGAAGTTCGGCGCGGGAACCCAGCGCGTCGAGGCCGAGCTGCGCGCACTGCTCGACGGGATGCCAGGCGTCGGCCGTGACGTGCCCATCATCCGCATGGACGCCGACACCACGAGTGGCAAAGGGGCCCACGAGCGCCTCCTCGAGCAGTTTGCCGGATCGGATGCCGCCGTGCTTTTGGGAACGCAGATGATCGCGAAAGGGCTCGACTTCGAGGACGTGACGCTCGTGGGCGTGATCAACGCCGATACGCAGCTCCACCTTCCCGATTATCGAGCTGCTGAGCGCACGTTTTCCCTGATCGAGCAGGTGGCGGGTCGCGCCGGGCGTGCCGACTTGCCGGGGCGCGTGCTCGTTCAGACCTACGAGGCCGACAACGTCGCCATCCGCGCCGCCGCCACCTACGACCGCGAGCGGTTCCTTCGCGCGGAGCTCCCGAAGCGGCGCATCCTTCTCTACCCGCCGTTCGTCCGAATGGCCAACGTGCTTGTTTGGGGAAGGGACGAGCCCTCTGTGCGCACGACCGCCGAAAGGCTGTTCACCGAGCTCGAGGCGCATATCCGCGACTTCGGCGGTGACGGGTGGTCCGTCCTTCCCGCGAGCCCGTGCGTTCTCGCGAAGCTGCGCGGCGTGTACCGCTGGCATGTCGTGGTGAAATGCCCGCCCGAGGACGATCTTTCTCGTGTGATAGCCCCGCTGTTCCGCGCCCGTGCGCCCGAGGCGGACGTGAACGTTGCCGTTGACGTCGACCCGAACGATTTATTGTGACATTCAGACACATTCGGCTCGATTTATGGTATATTTTATCGCTGTGTATTTGCGCCCGGTTGCGGTTTAGCCCCGGGCGTTCTTATCCAGAAAGGACTATCACGTGGCAAAGGATTCCCAGAAATTATCGAAGAAGACTGCCGAAGAACCGAAAGACCTTTCCAATCCCGATGAGATTCTCGAGGAGGACGAGCTCGATGAGGATCCCGAAGAGGGAGAGCCCCCTGTAAGCGAGGTTTCCGAAGCCTCCGACACCACGCTCGACGAAGACAAGATTGAGGCTGGCATCGACGAGGAGGAAGACCTGCTCGAGGGCATTCCCGAAGAAGAACTTAAAGCAACCACCGATGTGCAGCTGCCGAAGGTGACGACGGCCCGCAGCAAGCGCCGTGCGACCCGCAAGCGCGCAAACGACGGCGGCGTGACCATGCTCACAGGCGACCCGGTTCGCATGTACCTGAAGGAAATCGGCAAGGTGCCGCTGCTCACTGCTGCCGAGGAAATCGATCTCGCCATGAAGATCGAGGCGGGCGTCGCTGCGGGCGAGCAGCTTGAGAAGGCCGATGCCGGCGAAATCGAGCTCGAGAGGCGCGATCTTCGCCGCTTGACTCGCATCGAGGAAGTCGGTTTCGACGCGAAGCAGCAGCTCATCGAGGCAAACTTGCGCCTCGTCGTGTCCATCGCGAAACGCTACGTGGGCCGCGGCATGCTCTTCCTCGACCTTATCCAGGAAGGCAACCTGGGTCTTATCCGCGCTGTCGAGAAGTTCGACTACCGCAAGGGATTCAAGTTCTCCACGTATGCCACCTGGTGGATTCGCCAGGCCATTACGCGCGCCATCGCCGACCAGGCGCGCACCATCCGCATTCCCGTGCACATGGTCGAGACGATCAACAAGCTCGTGCGCATCCAGCGCCAGCTTCTCCAGGAGCTCGGTCGCGAACCGACCCCGAAGGAAATCGGCGATGTGATGGGGTTGCCTGAGGAGCGCGTCCGTGAGATTCAGAAGATCTCGCAGGAGCCGGTGAGCCTCGAGACGCCTATTGGCGAGGAAGAGGATTCCCAGCTCGGCGACTTCATCGAGGACGACGCCGCCGTGGTGCCTCCCGACGCCGCGAGCTTCAGCATGCTCCAAGAACAGCTCGGCAAGGTGCTCGACGGCCTCGCGGAGCGCGAGCGCAAGGTCATCAGCCTGCGCTTCGGTCTGGAAGACGGCCATCCGCGCACACTTGAGGAGGTCGGACGCGAGTTCGGCGTCACGCGCGAGCGCATCCGCCAGATCGAGAGCAAGACGCTCGCGAAGCTGCGCCACCCGAGCCGCTCGAGCAAGTTGAAGGATTACTTGGAAGATTAATCCTTGCCGCTTAGGCAAACGTCGATTGATGCGATGCTGCGAGAGCCCCTCGTCACCGACCCCGATCGTTTTTGAGGCTGTCCGTTGCGCACTGAGCGCTTCGGGCGCCTTGTGCGATGCTGGCGCGACGAGGGGCTTTCTTGTCGAATCGCTTATCCAGCCCACGGGAAAGGAACCCATATGCCCGACCATACCTCCGAAGAACTCGAGTTCTTCGCAAGCTGCCTTCCTGGATTGGAAGGCTTGCTTGCCGATGAGCTGCATGCGCTCGGAGTCCGCCGCACGCGCCCTCTTGGCGGCGGCGTGGCGTTTTTCGGCGCTCCGAAGGCCGCCTTGCGCGCATGTCTTTGGTCGCGGCTGGCGTCGCGCGTGCTCTGCGTTGAGGGGCGCGTTGGCGCTACGGACTCGGATGCGCTCTACCAGGGGGTTTATGCGCTGCCTTGGGAGGATATCCTGCTTCCTGGCAAGAGCATCGCCGTGCGCGCCCGCGGGACGAACGAGGGGCTTCGCAACACGAAGTTCACGGGCATGCGCGTGAAGGATGCGATCTGCGATCGTTTGCGCGAGGTTCGCGGCGAGCGACCCGACGTGAACGTCGCGCACCCCGATATCGCCATCGACGTGCGCATCCACGAGGGGAAGGCGACGGTGTCGGTCGATCTTTCCGGTACGCCCTTGAACGACCGAGCCTACTTCGGCCGCAACGCGCCGGACACGATGCCGCTTCTGTGCTCGTATGCGGCGGCGCTTCTCGCATATGCGAAATGGGGCGAGCGAGTGGGGGAGGGCTTCCACTTCGTCGACGCGCTCGCGGAGTCTCGCGGCGAAGACGAGAAGTCGCGGGGCTTGAGCGTTCTCGAGCGTGAGGCGAGGGCGATCGTTCTCGATGAGGCGCCCGGCGCGGCGCGTTCCCGATGGGGTTTCTTCTCGTGGGGACGCTTTGACGAGGAGACGTGGAACGCGCTTCTCGATGATGCCGACGAGCGTGCCGAGCGCGCCCAGGAGTCGCTGCGCCCCCTCGACGCTTCCGCGCCGCAGCTCGTTGCCGCGGTGCTGATCGACCCGGCGAACGACAA
>OMNT01002607.1_pt1 | contig 14138 bp, 13 predicted proteins | sample 1672551 | NCBI WGS metagenome assembly OMNT01 (sample SAMEA3136698, study PRJEB25190) | human gut metagenome
GGGCATCCGCACCCGCCAGAAGATCCACACGCCCGACTGGCCCAGCGTTTGCGCCGACCATGCCAGCGTTTCGTCAAAGCTTTCAAACGCGCCGCGCGCCGTGCGGTACATCAGCGGAAAGGCCACCACGATGGATGCAAAGATGGCACTATACCAGTTCATGACCAGCTTCACGCCGAAATGCTCCATGAAAAAGGCACCCAGCGGCCGCTTTGCGCCGAACAAAAGCAGTAGAAAATAGCCCACCACCGTGGGCGGCAGCACCATGGGCAGGGTGAGCACCACGTCCAGCACGCCCTTGACGGTGCGGGGCAGCTTTGCGATATAATAAGCGGCAAAAATGCCGAGGAAGAACACCGCTGCGCAGCTGATGAGCGCGATGCGCAGGCTGTTCCAAAGCGGATACCAGTCCATCGCTCGTCCTTACTGCGCCACAGCGCTGAAACCGACGCTCTCATAGAATTTTTCGGGCTGCAGACCGGCTGCGCAAAGAACGTTCCGGCGGGAAATCTTGTGTTGTTTCATGGTTTGTTCTCCTGTCTTTTGAAATGGATGCGGATCGTGCAATACGGTACAGGATGCGGTGCCGCCCACCGGGATACTTTTTTATTTCCGGGCGCATTCGCCGTCCAGCCCGGCGGCAAGGCGGATGCCGTGCGCAAGGCTGGGCAGGATGTACTCGAGGTTTTCTTTTACGGCCTTAGGGCTGCCCGGCAGGTTCACGATCAGGGTCTTGCCGCGCAGCACACTGGCGGCACGGCTCAGCATCCCGCGCGGTGTGATGGTAAGGCTATGGTACCGCATGGCCTCGGCAATGCCGGGCGCGTTGCGTTCGGCTACGCTCAAAGTCACCTCCGGGGTGATATCCCGGGGTGCAAAGCCGGTGCCGCCGGTGGTGAGGATCAGGTTCACCTGACGGGCATCCGCAAGGCGCAGCAGCTGGGTTTTGAGCTGGGCGGCATCGTCCGGCAGAAGCAGTGCTTCCTCCACCTTGTAGCCTGTGGCGGTGAGCATCTCCACAATGAGTGGGCCGCTTTTGTCCTCCCGTTCGCCGCGGCTGCCCTTATCGGAAAGGGTGATCACCGCCGCGCGCAGGGGCAGGTCTGCCGGGGTGGGCAGCAGCTTCATCTCGTCGCCGGTGTGGATGGTGCCGCCTTTTACCACCCGTGCGAACACGCCCTCCCGCGGCATGATGCAGTCGCCGGTCTGCCGGCGGATGGCGCAGTCGCTGTGGCACTCCTTGCCGATCTGGGTCATTTCCAGCACGGCATCCCCAATGGCAAAAAAGCTGGGCACCGGCAGGGTGGCAAAATCGAACCCTTCCACCACCAGATTTTCGCCAAAGGCACCGTAGTCCACCCAGAGCTTTTGACGGAAAGCTTCAATTTTTTCCGCGCTCAGCAGGCTGACCTGCCGGTGCCAGCTGCCGCCGTGGGCATCGCCCACAATACCCCACTCCGGGGTGAGAACAGCGGACGGCACCGGCGTTTTCAAGGTGCCGCGCCGGAGGCTTGTGCAGATAGCCAGAATTTTACCCATAAATTTGTGTTATCCTCCGATCCGGTACATCCCTCGTGTGGCGGGCATGGAGCCTTGGCCGAAGTGATGTTCCCGGGGTTTTGCCAGAATCGTGTTTTGAATGGCCTGCAAAAGGGCCGCATCGTCCGCGCCGCTGCGCAGCAGAGCACGCAGGTCGGTGCCGGATTCGCTGGCAAGGCACGGACGCAGAAAGCCCTGACTTGTCAGCCGCACCCGGTTGCAGGAAGCGCAGAATTTGCCGTGCACGGCAGCGATCAACCCAATGCTGCCGCGCCAGCCGGGCGCAGAATAATACACCGCTGGCCCATTGCCAAAGGCCGCACCGGTCACCGGCTGCAGCCGCGGCCAGCGGCGGTAAAAGCGCTCCAGCAGTTCCGGGCCGGAAAGGCAGGGCAGCCCGGCACCAAAGCCAATGGGCATCATTTCAATAAAGCGCACCTGCAGCGGATGCTCCTGTGCGAAGGCAGCAAGGCTTTCCAGCTCGCCCTCGTTCACGCCCACCTGCGGCACGCAGTTCAGCTTGACGGGCAGCCCGCTTTCCAGCGCGGCATGGATGCCCGCCCTCACGTTTTCAAACTCGTCCCGCGCGGTGATGCGGGCGAACTGCTCCGGCGAGAGGGTGTCGAGGCTGATGTTCACGCTGTCCAGTCCGGCAGAGAGCAGGGCGGGCAGCTGCTTTGCCAGCAGAACACCGTTGGTGGTCATGGTCACGCGGCGGATGCCGGGGATGGCCTTCAACTGGGCCACCAGATAGTCCACGCCCTTGCGCACCAGCGGTTCGCCGCCGGTGACGCGGACGGTGTCCACCCCGCACTGGGCAAACAGCGCGGCAAGGCGCAGGAATTCTTCGTAGGTCAGAATATCTTCCCGTTCCAGCTTCTCCACGCCGTCCGGCATACAGTACCGGCAGCGCAGATTGCACAGGTCGGTGACAGACAGGCGCAGGTAATGGATGCTGCGGCCCTTTGCATCAAACATAGCCGCCCTCCGCCCGGATGTACAGGCCGCTCTTGCCGCCGCTCTTCTTCTCAAGGTGGATCTCCCCCAGTTCCATCCCCTTGTCCACGGCCTTGCACATATCGTAAATGGTCAGCAGCGCGGTGGAAACGCCGGTCAGGGCCTCCATCTCCACGCCGGTGACGCCGCTGGTCTTGACGGTGCAGCGGGCCTCGACGGCGCGGCGGTCTTCCAACAGCTCAAACTCGATCTTCACCTTGGTCAGCGGCAGCGGATGGCACAGCGGGATCAGTTCACTGGTCCGCTTGGTGGCCATGATGCCCGCCACGCGGGCCACGCCCAGCACATCGCCCTTCTTGACCGTGCCGTTTTTCACGGCGGTAAAGGCTTCTTCGTTCATGGTAATGATGCCGTGGGCCGTGGCTTCGCGGGCAGTGACGGGCTTTTCGCTCACGTCCACCATCACCGCATTGCCCTCGGCATCGAAATGGGTCAAGTTACTTGTCATATTGTCACGCTTATCCTCCGTACAACCTCTCAGCAATGCCCAAACCCGCAGTTGGGCCAGTGGCACTCGGCGCAGCCAAGGCAGAGGCCGCCCTCGCCGAGGCGGGCGATGTCGTCGGCGGTGATGGGGTCATCGGCCAACAGACGGGGCAGCAGCAGGTCAAAAATGGTGCGCTTGGCGTACATCACGCAGCCGGGCAGACCGCAGACGGGCACGCCGTCCAAGTAGCTGACGAGGAACATGGCACCCGGCAGCACCGGCGCGCCGTAAGTCACGATGTCGGCCCCGGTGTTCTTGATGGCCAGCGGGGTGCGGTCGTCGGGGTCCACGCTCATGCCGCCGAAAGTGGGAAAGCCCTCAAAGCTTGAAACGAAGGTTTTGATATGCTCGAAGAGCTTTTTGTCATTTAGAATGATTGCGCCGCCCCTGCCGAAGCCGAGTTTGCGTGCGGAGAAATAGATGATGTCCATTGCGTCCGAAAGGGTGCGCACGATTTCACGAATGCTCTTGTCGGAATAGGCGGTTTCGCGGGTTTTGATAAAGTACAGATTGTCCTGAAGCAGGCTTGCGTCAAGAATGGAAAGCACTCCGTATTTTTTGCACAGTTCGGATACTGCAAGCATGTTATCAAGCGCAATGGGTTGGCCGCCGATGAGATTTGTGCCGGATTCAATGCGGACAAAGGCGATATTGTCGCCCTGCTCTTTGAGCACGCGCTCAAGCTTTTCAAGATCGAAATCGCCCTTGAACGGGTTGGAACTCTGCCTGTTAAGCCCGTCTTCCTGCAAACAGATAACGTAGTCGCCGCCGCAGTATTTGATTTTGCCGACAGAGGTGCCGAACTGGAAGTTCATCGGAACGATCGAACCGGGCTTGGGCTGCACGAACGCAAGCGCAAGCATATGTTCACAGGCGCGGCCCTGATGAACGGGAAGAAAATAATCCTTGTTGAAAATCTCTTTGATTTTGGCAGCAAGGCGATAATAGGTTGCACTGCCGGCATAGCTGTCGTCGCCGACCATCATCGCGCCGAGCTGTTCGTTGGTCATTGCGTTGACGCCGCTGTCGGTCAGCATGTCGAGATAAACATCCTCGCTGCGGAGGCAGTATGAATTGAAGCCCGCTTCGCGAATTGCGCTGACGCGTTCTTCAACGGACGGGATGCGTGTTTTTTGAACGATGCAAATCTTGTGCATCTCAAGGGGCAGGGATTTTCTGCGGTAATATTGAACCTTATCCATAGAATCTCCTTTCGGTCAATAAAATCATTCCGGTGAATGACTAAACAATCTGTTTGGATATAAACGCCGGCTGCATTCGTCCGTACGGATCGTGCAGTGTTCCGCCGATTACCCTGCTATTATACGCAGCAGGCAGAACGGGTGCAATTCAGGAACATGCGCAATTTCCGTTTGTTAACAGTTTTGCCACAATTCAAACTAAAATTATACTCAGTAATGCAGAAAATGCATTAACCAATGGATAACTCTCACTTTGAAAAACAAAACTGCGATTCGGAACTTCGGAACAATGAAGCTCGAACCGCAGCTGTCGGTAGTTATATCCTTTTTTCGGGAATCAAATGATTCGGAGAAATTCGCATTGAATCATTCGGTAATATAGGCCTTTACAAGTTCGTAAGTGTTTTTTACGCCGTCAACGTGGGAACGTTCATATCCGTGGGAAGCGTAAACTCCCGCTCCGATAAGTCCGTGGCGCAGATCGTAACCGGCATCAAGCGCCGCATCCGCATCGGAACCGTAGAAGGGATAGACATCAAGCGCGTAATCAAGATTATGCTTCTTTGCAAGCTCAACAAAACGGGACGTAACATCGTAATTATACGGACCGTGTGAATCCTTTACACAGATGGAAACCTGATGTTCCTTGCATTCAAGTCCGTCGCCGACGCAGCCCATGTCAACGCTGATGATCTCTTCGGCATCGGCGGGAATACCGCTTGAGCAGCCGTGGCCGACTTCTTCAAATACGGTGAGATAGATGTAAACTTTGCGGGTCAAAGAAAGCTTTTCTGTTTTAATTGCCTTTGCAATGCCCATGAGAATCGCCGCACTGAGCTTGTCGTCGAGGAAACGGCTTTTAATATAGCCTGTTTCGGTGATTCTTGTGCGCGGATCAAAACAGACATAATCGCCCGTTGCAATGCCGAGTTTTTTTGTTTCGTCGGCGGAAAACACTTTTTCGTCAAGCACAAGCTCCATGTTATCGTAGCTGCGCTTCTGGCTGTCGTATTCGCCGTTGACGTGAACGGAAGGGTTGTTCATCTGGAAACAGCCTTCAAAAACCTTGCCGTCACGGGTATAGACACGTGCATTTTCACATTCGGCGTTGTTTGCGTTCATGCCGCCGATGCGGGTCAGCTTAAGCCTTCCGTTGCTCTTGACTTCGGATACCATTCCGCCGAGGGTGTCAATGTGTGCAGAGAAGACAACCGGGCTGCCTTCGCCGCCGAGACAGCAGAGCACGCAGCCCTTGCGGGTAAGCTCGGGCTCAAAACCGAACTCGCGGAGCTGCTGCATGATGTAATCCGCAGCTTTGCGCGTGAATCCGCTCGGACTGTCTATTGCCATAATTTTCTTCAGTTCATCAAGAATATAGTTAAGCATTTTTCCTCTCCTTATGTAAAAACATCATTCGTTTAACAGCGCATCCGCAACCTGAAAAGCCGGAGTGCTTTCATCGATTCCGTTCAACGCGTTTTTTTCGGTTGCATCGCCCTCGTCAATCGGGCTGTGCGCTTCGGTGTGTGTGCCCATGTTGATGAAAACCTGCATAAGCTCAAGGATTTCTTTTGTAAGCGGTTCGCCCTCGAACGCTGCCGCAACACCGATTTCGGATTCGCCGCAGGCGCGTACGATTTGAACAAGTTCCTCAAAACTCATTCCGGGAACATACAGGCTTTCAAGATAGTTCTCAACACCGTAGCATTCAAACCCGTGTGATTTAAGCTTTGCAAAATCGAGCTTTTCTTCAAACTCGGCGGCGAAAAGCTTGCCGTCGATCGACACTTGCAAAAAGTCAACGGCAATATCGCAGATTCCGTTCACGGTCAGAACGGGGATGGGATAGTATTCAAGAAAGTTGTCCCCGTTCACGGTAACGGTGTGGCGGTCATAATAGCCCCATTCAACATTGTAACCGAGCTTTTCAAGCGTGTTGCGCAGCATGATGGCACGTTCACTCAGTGTACGGTACGAATCGTTGACAACGTTCACATTCTTAGGTATTTTCATAATTCAGGACTCCTTTTGCAGTTTGATTTCTTCAGGCAGAAACGTAAAACCTGTTTTGCGCTTCGTGCAGTTTTTTATATTCGCCGCCGGCGGCGAGAAGTTCATCGTGGGTTCCCATTTCGGCAATTCCGTGTTCGTCAACAACGGCAATTTCATCCGCGTTACGAATTGTGGAGAGACGGTGTGCAATAACAAGCGTTGTTCTGCCCTTGCTCAACCTGTCGAATGCCTGCGTGATGCGCGCTTCGGTTGCGGAATCCAATGCGCTTGTTGCTTCATCCAAAATGAGAATCGGCGGGTTTTTCAGAAAAATCCGCGCGATGGAAACACGCTGTTTCTGCCCGCCGGAAAGCGTTATGCCGCGTTCGCCGACGATGGTGTCATATCCGTCGGGCATCTTCATGATATCGTCGTGAATTTCCGCCGCAACGGCTGCCTGCACGATTTCTTCATCGGTTGCATCGATTCGGCCGTAACGAATGTTTTCCTTGATGCTCGCGGCAAAAAGGAACACATCCTGCTGAACGATGCCGATATTGCGGCGCAGTGATGAAAGCGTAACATCGCGAATATCAATTCCGTCAACGGTGATGCTGCCGGAGGTTATATCATAAAAACGGGGCAAAAGGTGGCAAAGAGTGGTTTTGCCGCCGCCGGAAGGACCGACAAGCGCGAGTGTCTGTCCGTGCCTGATGCTGAGGCAAATGTTTTCAAGCACATTGCCGCCGGAACCGTACGCAAAGGAAATGTTTTTGAACTCAATGTCGCCCTTAACGTTTTTGAGCTCGATTGCATCGGGTTTATCCTGAATCTCGGCTTCTGTATCGAGCAGCTCCGTGAATCGTTTAAAACCGGCCATGCCCATTGTGTATTGTTCCGCAAATGCGGAAAGCTTGCGTATCGGGGTAACAAACGATGAGATATACATCATAAAGATGATAAGCGTCGTTGTCGTCATTTCGCCTTTCATAATAAGCACACCGCTCACGGCAAGCACAATGACATTGAGAATGGTTGTAAAAAACTCCATTCCCGCCATAAACATGCCCATAGTTTTGTAATACGCAGACTTGGAGTTGACAAAGACGCCGTTTCCCTGCTCGAATTTTGAAATCTCATAATCTTCATTTGTAAAGGCTTTTGCAACCCGTGCGCCGCTTATGGAGGATTCGATCTGCGAATTGATAACCGCCATGCCTTCTTTGACCTTGCGTGAGGTGCGGCTCATACGTTTCCGCAGATTCATAACGAAAATCAACATAACAGGAACGACGGCAATAAGAACGAGCGCAAGCCTCCACTCTATTGTGAGCATTACAACAAACGCGCCGATGAATGTCAGCATGGAAATGAAAACATCTTCCGGACCGTGGTGAGCAAGCTCCGTAACGTCAAAAAGATCGTTTGTGCAGCGCGAAAGCAATTTGCCTGTGCGTGATTTGTCGTAAAAGCTGAAGCCGAGCTGCTGAAGATGCGTGAAAGCATCGCGGCGCATATCGGCCTCAATATGAACGCCGAGTCTGTGCCCGAGTGCCGTGACGATATATGTTGCACCGGTGCGAAGGATATAAAGCAGGAAACATACCGCCATAAGAATGAAAAACGGGCGGTATTGCGGCGCGGTTGCGGAAAGATAGCGATCCAGTGCCAGTTTGGACAGCAGGGGATAGGCGATGTCCACGGATGAAATGAACAACGCACAAAGCATATCGACAGTGAACATGCCGATATGCGGCCTATAATAGGAAGCAAAACGCTTCAGGTTTGATTTTTTCGCGGTATTGTCTGTTTTATTTTTCATGGCATCAGTCTTTGGTTCTTTGATTTCGCTTTAATTTACTGTGCATCATTCGCCGTGCGGCGGACGACGGCGGGGTGAACGCACCTACTTGCTGTCTTCATCAAAAAAAGCATCATTGCTGATTTGTGATTTGTCAATGCCGGTTTGAGGTTTGACAGGCATTTTTTTGCATATCCCAAGCAGGATGATTGCTGCCGCAAACATCAGAACAGGTATAATCGCATTGATTCGCAGCACCCAAATAAGGCACAAAAGAATGAACGCCGCTCCTGTTAAAACAAGAGCGATTATGCTCAGCGCGCGCCGCATACAGGTTTCCTCCGTTAACTGTCTTTTTCAATCGCATTTTACCATAAGGTGTGGTTTTTTTCAATGAAAAACAATATATATTCACAAAAGAGTTTCGAACAACATGACATTCATGCAAAGGGTGTTGACAACACGGCCGAAACTGTGTATAATATCAGGAGCAGTACAGTTGCAGAGAGGTTTTTTGTGGACAGTTGCGACAGCAGCGACCGAAAGCGTCAGCATAACCGAATACGGAACGAACGGGCATAACCGAACGAGCGCAGTTTGTTTGGCTATGTTTTTTGTTACATTCAAATAGTGTTCGCGCTTTCCGCACACAATTCTTCCTGCGGCAAAACTGCCGAAAAAATCGAATTTGAAAGGAATCTTGAAAGGATATCTGACTATGACAGACATCGACCCGCTTATACGTGGATTTTTCCACGCACAAGACGCACTTACCGCCGCGGCAAGCAATAATGCCGGAACCATTATTTGGCAAATTGTCTTGCAAATTGTACTCATTGCATTGAACGCAGTTTTTGCGTGTGCCGAAATCGCCGTGCTTTCCGTGAGCGATGCAAAGCTTGCAATCCTTGTCGAAAGCGGCAACAAACGCGCAAAACGCCTTGCGAAGCTGACGAAGCAGCCGGCGCGCTTCCTTGCAACAATACAGGTTGCAATAACTCTTGCCGGTTTCCTTGCAAGTGCATTTGCAGCGGAAAACTTTGCTCAATACATTAAGCAGCTTATTCCGAACATACCGGAATCACTCTGCATCATCGTTATCACGATCCTGCTTTCGTACGTCACCCTTGTTTTCGGTGAACTTGTGCCGAAACGCGTTGCAATGAAAAAGTCCGAAAGCCTTGCGCTGAGCATCAGCGGACTGCTGAATTTTGTCTCAACGATTTTTGCTCCGCTTGTCTGGCTGCTTACGGTTTCAACAAACGGAGTCCTGCGGCTTATGCATATCGATCCGAACGGCGACGATGAAGAGGTCACGGAAGAAGAAATCCGCATGATGGTCGATGCCGGCGGAGAAAAGGGCACAATCGACCGCAGCGAACAGGAAATAATTCAAAATGTATTTGAATTTGACGATCTTACCGCGGGTGAAATTGCAACGCATCGAACCGATATTGTAATCCTCTGGGAGGAGGATGACGACAAAGAATGGGAAAAAACCATTTATGAACACAGGTATTCTCAGTTTCCTGTTTGCGGTGAAAGCGTTGATGACGTTATCGGCATACTGAATTCAAAGGATTATTTCCGCCTTGCGGACAGAAGTCGTAAAAACGTCATGGAAAATGCGGTTCGTGCGCCGTATTTTGTGCCTGAAGCCGTAAAAGCGGACGTTTTGTTCCGTGATATGCAGCATTCAAGGCGCGGTTTTGTGGTTGTGCTTGACGAATACGGCGGAATGAGCGGTATTCTCACGATGAACGATCTTGTTGAGCAGCTTGTCGGCGATCTTGACGATGAGGACGATGTCATTGAGACGGAGGAAGATATTGTTCACCTTCCGGACGGCAACTGGCGCATTCGCGGCAGCGCTTTGATCGAGGATGTTGCAGAGCAGCTTAATATCAAGCTCCCGTGCGATGAGTATGATACTTTCGGCGGCTATGTGTTTGCAACTCTCGGAAGAATTGCCGATGACGGAACAACCTTCAGCATTGAAACGGACATCATGAACATAGATGTTCTCGAAATTCGCGATCACAGAATCGAAACAACTGTTGTGAGGCTGAAAGAGCAGCCCCAAGGTGACGACTCCGATTCCGATAAGGATTAAGCGGGTTAAGCGGGTTAAGCATATTGGCATAATCGGCAGGAAATTTTAACGTTTTAGAAGAGGGTGCGGGTAATACTTGCACCCTTTTTACATAACGGCAGCGCTGCAAAAATGATATAAATTCTAATATGACGTCAGTGTTCTTGACAGCGGGAAAAATAAATTATAAAATATAAAGCGGCGCATAAATGCGCTGCACGACTGCATTGCTTTTGCATTGAATAAATGATGAAGCGGTGCTGTGTGCAAACTAACAATACAGGAGAACACGAAACACATGAAAACACGCAGAATCATGGCCGTTGTGCTCGCCGCTTTGATGATGCTCAGCATCATTCCCGTTGCATTTGCAGAGGAAATCAGCTCCATTTCGGCAGATGCAGCATTGTCGGTGCGCATGGATGATGCTTGGGCGGCAATTGAACTTGCCGAAGCCGAAGCACTTGCTGACAACCTTCCCGCAAGCGACGTTATCAACGCCGTTTACACCGCTGCTCTCAACAACGAAAATGTTGATGCAGACAGCTTTTCCGATTTCACCGCCGACGGTTTCTTCTTTACCGTCAACGGAATGCACTGTGCATACAACTACAGGCTCCGCAACAAAATTGAAGCAAATGTAACCGAAGAAGGTTCCGTAACTTTCAACGCATCCAACGGCAAAGTCGTTGAAATGCGTGACGCAACCTCTCCGAACGTTCTGCTCGTCGGACCTTATTACGGCGGCTATGACCCCACCTTCACCGATCAGTATCGCCGTGAAGCAACTTCCATTGCGGAGGCAACCGGCGGCACGCTGACAATTCTTGCAGGCCATGATGCAACCGGTCCCGCGATCGCTGCTGCATTCCCCGACAAGGGTGCTGTCATTTACGACAGCCACGGCATCGCAAGCGGCACTTCCTCCTATCTCTGCCTTACCACCAACCAGGGCATTACCAACGAGGATTATTCAAACGGCTGGGCAGTTCGCTCAGGCAACGAAGCGTTCATTGACGGTCGATATGTCGAGAACCATATCACAAGCGCACTTGACAATCCGTTCGTTTGGATGGCTATCTGCGAAGGCATGAAGCTCAGCGGCCGCGGCACTACCGGCTATGCACTCCTCCGTGCAGGCTGCGGTGCGGTTTACGGCTATTCTCAGAGCGTTACCTTCGTCGGAGACTACAAATTCGAAGAAACTTTCTGGAACGTTATCAAAGAAGAAGGAACTATTGCCGAAGCATACGCAACAATGGTTGACGTATGGGGTCCCGTTGATCCTTACGGTGATGCATGGCCCATCGTCATGAGCCCCGTTGATGATTTCCCCGCAAATCCCGACCAGGCACAGACGGTTTACTGCGATTGGACTCTTTTCGGCGAATCCGAAGAACCTATTGCACTCGAGGGCTATACCCTCAGCGCAAACGAGGCAAATATTGCAGTCGGTGAAACGGTCACCGTCAAGTTTAACCGCGAACCCGAGGATGCAAATCTCTATGACATTATCTGGACTTCTTCCGATGAGAACGTTGCTGTTGTTGACGGCAACAAGCGCAAGGTAAAGATTACCGGCAGCGGCAGCGGCACCGCAACCGTGACCGGCACGGTCATGGTTAACGGCAGTGTTTACGGCACTGCTGCTATCGCCGTCAGTGTTACCGGTGATGAATCACTTGCGGCAGCACTCAACGTTGAAGGCGGAAATCTCTGGTTCGGCACTTCCACCGAGTATCCCTTCACTGCTGTTGATGACGGAACAAGGGTTTTCGCACGTTCCGGCAACAAGCGCGTTGTTAACAGCAAGTCTCAGCTCATGCTGACCATAGCGATGCAGAGCGGCGATACGATGGCATTCGACTATATCTGCAGCAGCCAGACAGATCGCGATTTCTTCAACTTCTATGTCAACAGGCAGGTTGAACTCCGCAAGTCCGGCGTTACCGAGCCCGATTGGCAGCGTTACACATTCACCGCTCCCGAGGATGGCGTGTACTACTTTGTTTGGGAATACACGAAGGACTCCGGCGGAAGCCAGGGTGAGGACTGCGTCTGCGTTGATAATGTTGCTTTCACTGGCACGACTCCCTCCACCCCCGAACCCACTCCCGAACCTACACCCGAGCCCACTCCCGAACCTCCTGTTGAGGAACATGACGGCGATATCAACGGCGACGGAAACACCAACACCGCGGACGCTGTTTTCGCAATGCGTTACGCACTCGGTCTCATTGAACTGACCGAAACTCAGCTCATTCACGGCGACGTGAATGAGGACGGCGTTGTAAACATCGTTGATGCAATCGGCATCATGCGTATTGCAATGGGCCTCAACTGATTTACGGCTCAAACCATAAATTGAAAAAATCAAAGCGGAATTGAATTGCCCGAAAACTGAATTCGGATATTCGCCGCAATGAAGCAAAACGGGTCGTTGGATGCAGCGATCCGTTTTGTATTAGCATTTGCAATGAGCACGTAAAAAAGTCCGAAAACCGGACGGAAGGAACTGATGAAAAGATATTAGGAAATAACAAATAGATTATTCATTACATACTCCGACGGAGAAATATTCTCAATGCTTGAGTGATTCCGATTGACATGCCGCAAATATAATACAAGACATACGTGCAGCGGGAATTCATGCAGCCGTTTTAAGTTTTGCTGCGAAAAAGAACCGGGCAACCCTTCGCGGGCTGCCCGGTTTTGTTTGGGAACTGATACAACAGTCCCTGCTGCGGCTTTTTTCAGCGCAGCGATATCAGTGCGCTGTCATTTGGTGTCGCATTATCGAAACAAGCGATTGCGCGGCATCAACACTTTCCGCACATCACCACGTTTGCTGCTGAAGCGAGGTCATATCCTGCTTTGCGGTTTGAAGCTCCTGAACCTTTGCGGGCTTGGTTTTATACATATTGCGCTGCTTCATCTGTTCGAACACGGCGAGTTGATCCTCGGAGCATTCGGTCATGCAGTTGATAAGCAGACTGCGCAGGTTTTCACAGCCCGACTCGGTGCAGTTGCTTGCATACTGCTTTACGGCGTCCCTTTCTGAATGGAGAAGGTCCGTAAGAAGTTCCTGTTCGCTCATGGAAGCATTGTTGGTTTTCTGATTGTTCATGCCTGTAACCCTCCTCAGTTATTGCCGTTCAGATAGCCGTGAAGCGTATCAAAATGCCTGCGGTGATGCCCGGCAGCGTTTTCTGCCATGCGTTTGAGCGCGGGATCGTTAAAATACCCGGCATAAACAGTGCATTTTTTAAAAAGCAACGCTTCAGAATACATTTCATCCTGCAGGATGGAAAGATCCTTTGTGTCGATTGAGGAGGCCGCTTCGGTGTTCCAATTTGCCGAAGAGGCGGACTGATTCCCGGAACTCGCCGAACCCATTGAATGAGACGGGTTTGAGTTGAAGAAGGAATCGAAACTGCTGCCGGAATTGCTGCCGGTACTGCCGTTCTGTCGATTCTGCATAATAATGTCCTCCGTGTGTTTTTTTGCGGTTGAACGGCTTGAAACAAGCCGCTGCCCGCCGTCCGTTAGTATGCCCCAAAAGGCGGCATTGCTATGCGCAAAAGAAAATGCCCATGCACATCGGGCATAAGCATTTTCAAATTGCAAATATTTATTGAAATCCAATCTTAATCGGAAATTAAACAAAGAATTTCTTTTTAAGCGATTCCTGCATGGGTTTGTTTATCGCAACGATGATTAATCCCATTCCGAGAATAAAGCATCCGAACAAAGGGAAGTATGACCAGTTGAGCTGAAGCACTGTTTTTTCGGAAAAGGCAATATTTATCATCATTTCCAAAAATGTCATGTAAATTCCGTGTGCGATAAGTGCGCCGCCGAAGATGTAAAGATGTCCGCGGCGAACGTATTTCAGCAGTGTTACAACCGCCGTAACGAGCAATCCGTATGCACCGACAACGGGGAATGCAAACTTGAGGAACCACCCTCCGTGAACAGCAAGGTCGATATAAAGCAGGTAAGCAAGCA
>OMNT01002610.1_pt1 | contig 14131 bp, 10 predicted proteins | sample 1672551 | NCBI WGS metagenome assembly OMNT01 (sample SAMEA3136698, study PRJEB25190) | human gut metagenome
CCGGAAGACGATCTTCCCGCCGTCGCCGGTGCGGCGGACGCAGTCGGCGATGAGGATGAGCAGGAGCTGCTCGAGCTTGCTCTGCTCGCCGATCACGAAAAGGCTCTCCCCCGCCGGGTCGAACCGGAACGTGATGTTCCGCCGCCGCAGGAAGATCTCCGCCGAGTCCACCAGATCGGCGATGAGATCGCCGAACGAGAGAGGCTTCGGCCACGAGAGCTTATCGTCGGCGGCGAGCGCGTTGAGATCGGCAAGCTGGTTAGTGACATGGAGGAGCTTATAGTAGCTGTGGTAGAGGACCGCGTTGGCTTTCGCCCGCTCCTCGTCATAGTCCTCGTCCCAGGCTTCCGGCTCGTCCTTCAGCAGCTGCTCGATCGACAGGCGGAGATTGAACGCCGCCGAACGCATCTGCCGCAGCGCCGTCGGCGGCACCGGCAGTATTTCCGGCTCCTCCGTCCGGATCGTGAGGACAAGGACCTCGCCGCTGCGCACGGCGGTAATATTTCTCGGTGTATCGCCGATGGTGAGCACGGCAGCAAAGCTGTCGCCCCAGCCGGTCTCCTCCAGGTCCGGGAAGCGCTCCGCGGCGCTCTCGCCGGTAATGTCCGCGCCGAACAGCCGGCATGCCGCCGGATTAGAGAACACGATGCGGCCCTGTGCAATGCCGCAGACAGCGTCCCGGCTCAGCCGGAACAGCGGCGCAAGCGCCGCACCGGAGATTTCCACTTTTTCCATATCAGCAGTTTTCCCTTTCCGCGCTGGATTATTGCCCGTATCATACCACAAATTTTGCGGCGTGGATACTACGATTTTTTGTTTTTTGCGCAGTTTCGGCGTCAGACGCTGTTTTCTATACATATTCACTAACTAACTGTCGAGAATTATTTAATATTGTTTGAAAAAAACACTTGTTCTATGTGCGGAAATGTTGTAAAATGCAGCCGGTTAGAAAAGAGATCAAAAAATTTTTTACAGGAGGATACACACATGATTAGAATTGGTATCAGCGGATTCGGACGCATCGGCCGTCTGGCGGCTCGCGTGGCTCTGTGCCGCGGCGATATGGAGGTCGTTGCTATCAACGCTCCGGACAAGACTCCTGAGCAGATCGCTTACGTTTTCTCCCATGACTCCGTCCACGGCAAGTGGGAAGGCACCGTCTCCTACGACGAGCATCACCTGATCGTTGACGGCAAGCCCATCCTGCTCCTCAGCAGCCGCGATCCCTCCACCCTCGGCTGGGGCGAGCTGAACGTTCCTTACGTTGTTGAGTGCACCGGCAAGTTCCTCACCGCCGAAAGCGTGCAGCCCCATCTGGACGCCGGCGCGAAGTTCGTGCTGATGAGCGCCCCCGCGAAGGACAAGACCCCGATGTTCGTTTACGGCGTCAACCACAAGACCTACTCCGCCGATCTGAAGGTCGCCTCCGCCGCTTCCTGCACCACCAACTGCCTCGCTCCCATGGCGAAGGTCCTGCATGACAACTTCGGCATCGTTGAAGGCCTTATGACCACCGTTCACGCCGCCACCGCCACCCAGAGCATCGTTGACGAGTACTCCAAGAAGAACTGGCGTCTCGGCCGCAGCACCTACGACAACATCATCCCCTCCACCACCGGCGCTGCGAAGGCCGTCGGCAAGGTCATCCCCGAGCTGCAGGGCAAGCTGACCGGCATGTCCATGCGTATCCCTGCCCCGGACGGCTCCATCGTTGACCTGACCGTGTCTCTCGCCAAGGAGACCACCTACGAGGAAGTCTGCGCCGCGATGAAGGCCGCCTGCGAAGGCGAGCTGAAGGACGTCATGGCTTACGAGGAGCAGCCCATCGTCTCTTCCGACATCATCGGCGAGACCCACTCCAGCATCTTTGACGCGCAGGCCGGTATCGCTCTGAACGGCCACTTCATGAAGCTCTGCGCCTGGTACGACAACGAGTACGGCTTCACCTGCAACATGATGCGTCTGCTTGCTCACATCGCCTCCGTCCGCGGCGAGTAAGTTTAAGCTTCTGCGCGCTCAATTCTCAAGGCATAAACTCAATGCCCCCATCCTGCCCTAAGCAGGACGGGGGCATTTCTTCGGAGGACTTCGGATGAATACGGTACTTCTCGGCAACATCGTTGCGCTCATCGGCGCGGCAATCATGGTCTCGACCGGCTTTCTGAAAACAAAAAAGCAGATGCTCACCGTGCAGTGTTTTCAGTTCGGCGTGCTGAGCGCATCGAACGCCATTCTCGGCGCGTTCACGGGCATCACGGCCAACATTATCGGCATCGCGCGCAATCTCTTCTGCATGAAAAAAGAGTTTACGACGCCGTGGAAGATCGTGTTCATCGCCGCGCAGCTTGCGCTGCTGTTCGCCTTCAACTCCGACGGCTGGCTTGGGCTGCTGCCCGCCGCGGCTACGTGCGCCTATACATGGTTTCTCGATCTCAAGGACGAGGTGCAGCTCAAGATCGTACTCATCCTCACGGTGCTCTGCTGGGCGGTCTATGACTTTGTTTTCAAAAACTATGTGACGTTTGCCTTCGATCTCGGCGCGGTCGTGTCCAATCTCATCGGCATCGTCACGCTGCGGAAAGCGGCAAAGCCGGAGTAATTTTCTCCCCCCTTAAGCGCTTGAACCGGACTGTGATTTCCAAAGCCTTTTTCTGCCTTCAAACAAGCAGAAAAAGGTTTTTTCGCTTACCAGAAGACGGCAGTTCTCGCGAGCTTTTGTTTCCGCTTTACCTGTTTTTTACGCAATTCAGGTTTCGCAGTTTACATTCCGCCTTTATACTGAATTATGAGCGCAAAAAGAAAGCCGCTGCCATACAAGAAGACGCTAAAGCACATACAACGGTTAAAAAGGAGCAATAGAATACCTTTCTTCGGTATTTCGGCGCAAATGCAATGCTGTTCTGAATCACACACAGGGACAGTATTTTGCTCTATGTAACCGGCTGTCTGGAAGAAGCCGGTGTAATCTTCTCCGGAACAGCCCTTGATAAAGATATGGCAGTAACGCTCGTCATCCTTATCCACGATATGAATTCTTTCTACAATCGTCCGGATCAAAGTGACCAGGACCTCCGGCTGCGCATCTTTTGCATACTCTGCAAAGGAGAGCAGCCTTTCTTTTGTCATTTCCAAGTCACGGATGGCAATCATATTGTTCTTTCTGCCTTCATCCAGTTTGGAAAGCTGCTGCTCCGTTTCCCTCAGTTCTTCAGCCAGATTTTGCAAATCCTCTTGAATAAATTGCTTAATACTGCCATCTGCTTCACGCAGATTTCTTGTCTGCGCTGCAATATCCACTTTCAGCTTATCACGTTTCTTTTTAATGAGGTTATGTTCCTGTACCGTCTGTGACTGTTCCAGAAGCTCCTCTATTTTAATTTCCAGAATCCTTCTGAAACGCTCGCTGTTTTCATCCGATAGTTCAGATAACTGCTGTACCACAAATTCGTCCAGAAGAACGCCATCTACCGCCTTGAAATTACATTCCTTTTTTCGATAACCGGGACAAACATATTTAAATCGAGGCTTTCCATTCGTCCAACGGTCGGACTCAGGAATCACACTCAATCGTCTGCCACAGTGAGGACAATGCGCCAGCCCCGCCAACAGTGCGTTGGTTTTTCTATGAGGTCGATTGTATTTCTCTGCAATAGCCTCCAGAAGTTCCTGCACCTCAATCCATTGTTCACTTGGAATAAATCCTTCGTGTTTACCAACCGCAATAATCCACTCGCTAACAGGCTTGCTTTCAATGGTCTGAACATATTTCGGAGAGATAAATGTGCTGTCACTGCCTTCATACTTTTCCTGATCAGTTTTATTGTAAGCCGACAATCCGTGAGTTCCGTCAAACTCTATCATATCTCCAAACACATTGCCGTCATGGTCGATGAAATAATCATAGCTGCGTTTATCAGCAGTACAATAGATAGGATTTCTCAAAACCAGTCTTGTGGTGGATGCGTTAAATGTAGCACCGGAAGGAGTGTGAAATCCTTCCTCATTCATCTGTTTTGCAGTACTTTGGATGCTGCGAGTGGTTCTGAAGATTTCATACAAACGCTGAACCATACATTTTTCTTCTGGCAGGCTTTCTAAGTAGCTGTATGCTGATTTTCCCTTACCACTTCCGGTTGTTACACGACGGACAGTAAATCCCATCGGTGTATTGCCGCCGAGCCATCGTCCGTCCTTTGCAAGTTCCATCATATTGTCTACAATTCTTTCTGTCAGAGTATCTCTTTCAAATTCTGCAATGACAGCGAATATCTGAATAAAGATTTTATATAGTCCGCTGGCAGTATTGATACCATTGGAGCAAATCAAGAGATTAACATGGTACATTTCCAAGAAATCCATCAGGCGGATTAGGTCGGCTGTTTTTCTGCCGACACGATCCAGCTTGTAACATACGATTGCTTTGACTTTTCCGTTCTGCACATCATGCAGCATTCTCTGAAAATCTGGTCTGTCTGAAAAATATCCGCTGAGTCCTTTGTCCTCGTATTGTAAGAATTCGTACTCCTCATCCAATCCCAATTCCTTTTTGGCGTAATCCGCACATTGTTTGAACTGAACACCGATGCTGTCACCCTTGTTGGTGATACGAGATTTACGGGCGTATATCGCAACGCCACGGTTATCTTTTTCAACTCTTCTCTGTTTCTTCATGGGTAGTCACCTCCGCTCATATCATACCGCCATCCCGGTTATTCTATCAAGTTTGTGGTCGTTGCCACGAATCCATTCCAGAAACACATACAAGGTTTCTGCATCGAAATTTCTGATTTCCTGTGCGATAAATTCCGCTCGTTTCTGCTGAAAGGCTTCCATAGTTTCTTTGAATTTTTGTCCTCTGTGAATTATTGCAATCAAATAGTTCCCTCCGTTTCTGTCTGTGGTTCCGACCTCGGACCAACTTGGTCCAAAGTCAGATAATGAAAAAAGCTGCTACACAGATGCAACAATAACAGACACAAAAGATTCTGTATCTGACTTGATGCTTCCATGTAACAGCTCCGACAGTTCGGACTGACTAAAATATGTTTGTATAAATATGGGGCTTGCCCATCAATAAAATCTTGTATGAAGCAGTATTTAATTTTCATCTGTAACTATCATAGCATGAAATGTCGAAACACGCAATCATGTCAATTTCGCCAAAAAGATTATTCCCAATTCAGGAACAAGCAGCTAATAACAGATTTTCATTTTACCGAAAGTTGCAGCAAAGATATTTTTGATTTTCTAATTGACGCTTGATGATACTTCTGGACAAATTGTCCAGAAGTATCATCAAGCTTATGAAATTCCATACACCTCATCAGGAATTTATAATACAAAATCTCCACGCTTTACTTTGGTGCAAGTTGCACCGTAGCACTTCATCCCAACTTGGGACGAAGTTGATTTTCAGAAAGTACCTGAGCTGTCTTGTGGCCAACCTGTCCACAAGCATAAAACCCAGACTTTCAACTTCTACACAAATTATGTCGAAGTATTTTTCGTTTTTCTGTTTCCTGCATTTTTAACTTTGTGTCAAGTTGGCACGAAGTTTTTCATCCCAACTTGGGATGAAGTTGTATCCGACCATTGGCACTTTCGTTACTTGTGGGCGAATTGCCCACAAGACTTCCTGACAATTTGTCGAGAAGTGGATTGTCACGCATTACAAAAATAATCAGGGACAACTTCTCCCATGTTTTCATTTTTCGTTTATAGGGAATTGAACTTCTATGCAAATTGCGCAGAAGTCAGTAAGTAAAAGTATTCAGAATGAATGCGCAGCCGACAGCGCAGGTGGCGTTCAAAGGGGATTGGGGATGCTTCCCCAACAAGCAATTTGCGAAAATTTCTCCTCTGTGGGAATCTTCGTAAATAAGTGAACCTGTACAGGTTTGCACTGCTTGCCAATTTGTAACGCCTATAATATACGGGCAAAATTATTCCCAAGTTGGGAATAAAAAACTGATACATCTTCACCTGAATTGGGTGAAAGTTTCAGATCTGACTTCTGCCCAATTAGAGCAGAAGTTAATTCGTACTTGTTCCCAACTTGGACACAAGTTATATGTTGGAAGGAAACTGGCAAACAGGGCAAGGTTATAACACTTTGCTCATTTTCGCATTTTCTCCTTCGTCTCAATTGGCAAAATAACTCGCCAGGAAAATCTCCCTGATACCCTTTGAACATCAATTTCATTGATGGCTACTCGTTCATTCTGAACGCTATATTTGTTATATCTTGCAAGAACAATAGAAGCACATCCGAAAATCACAGAGAATATAGTTGCTTCAATAGATTGGCATCTCGCCTGGAATCTCTAACTGTTAGATTTTCCAACACACTCTTTTCCGTTTCCGGGCTCCAATAGATTCTAAGATTTTCTTTTGCACGAGTGATTGCAGTATAGAAAATATTGTGTGTAATGCGTTCTTCAGTTTCGGTGGTAATTACAATTTTCACAGAACGATATTCCAAACCCTGAGCCTTGTGGATGGATACCGCATAAGCAACTTGAAATGGAACAACTGCGTCAGAATAATCATCATCTTCATCGGTGCTTCTGTATTTATCAACGCTGAATTTAATTATAGAATTTCCGCTTTTAGATGCATCCATCAATTCAAAATCATATCCCCACGCATCCAATTCATTAATCACGCAATCCAACTCAATTTCGAACCAAATCTTCATTTCCTCTGTTGCAATACCAACAATACGCCCCTTCGAATTGTTGTGAATCAAAGGAGAGAAGCGGTCTGATTCATTAAACAATACAGGATCGCCAACTTTATACAATCCAATACCCCATTGAATTGCTGGACTCGGATTACTGTTCTGTAAGAAGCGATTGATGTTATTAATTCCGTACAATCCATCGTAATTTAAGCAGAGAATGATTTCATCTTCTTCTGCATGGGAGAAAATAGATTCATCCAGACGGATGGAATATTCGCTCTTAACCAACGGCTCCAAAATTGCAATGTCCAGATTTCGCACTCTTTCCCACACGGTGAGAAGGTTTTCATTTTGCGTTCTGTATGGATGTGTTAGTTCGAAGATAGAGTCTTGGGAAATGAAATTGCGTGCAATATCAAACCAATTTCCAAAATAGATTGATTCAATCTGATAAACATCTCCTACAAGAACCAGAAGCTTAAACTCTGCCTTTTCTAAGACTTTTCGCATATCAGAATTGCTTACTGTACTACACTCGTCGATAATAAGAACATCGCATTCTGTGTGCTGATTCTTTTCGGAAATAAAACTTGCAATGGTATTAAACTCTCTATTGCTGGCGGTTACTTTCCTACGCATATTATCTACTGCTGGATGTGTATTCGCCAAATACAACTTTTTCTGGTTAGAAAAAAAGTTTGAAATATGATTGATCAGCGTTGATTTTCCAGTTCCGGCAGAACCATAAATAAGCGCCACCTGCGATTTTGCAAACATATTTCGCAATGCGTCTTTTTTCTCTGGCGAATCAATAGAATATGAGCCTTTGTTCAGCCATGAATCTACAGATCCGGTATATTGTGCTATTCCACTTGTTGCCAGATCTCGTAATTTTTGAATTATGAATGCGCTATCATCAGCATATCCTTTGATATACACAAAATCATGAAAAGTCATCAGCTTTCTGTGTTCGTGTTTGGGAAGATATAGCTTGCGATTGTATGTACTAATCAACGCATCAATATTATCAAAACCTACTATATCCTTTTTGGCTGTGAACAACATCCCTTCTATTTCTGTGTTATTTTGGATTTGGCGTGCGAACAGCTCATGTTCTCTATCTTTTTCCGATAGGCAGTCCAGCAAATCATATATGCGTGGGTTATGGTTTCTCAATGACGTACAAAACGGCATTTTATCAAATGGAATACATCCATAACTTAAATTTAGCCCCGACAACAGCGGGCAGCCATCATTCCAACGTTGCCACTTGATAATTCTGTTATTCAAATGGTACAGTAGATATTTAAGAATGTTGCATCCAGGCTTGTTGGATAAGATTAGCTCCCTACACTGATCAAGTACATCGAAGATATGAGACGTTCTTGTCTGACTCGTAATCTGATTTTTCACAAAACTATAATACTGTTCCGAGCATACAACCAGCTCTGATAGCGGCATTTTTATTTCCGTTAGAAATCGCATCAATTCGGTATACTCTTTTGTCCCAGCATTGATTTTAGAATGATCTCCGATAATATCTGCAAAGTTAGCTAATTCACAGGGGCGTATTGATACATTCCAGCCGTCGATAACTTGGATGGTCATATCTTTTCCTAAAACATTGATCGAATCATTACGAATCGACAGTTTCACCGCATAGTTACTTAGTATTTCATAACGTGAAAAGGCGATTACTCGGTCAAATTTGCTCATTTTACTGTTCGCCGCAGTAAATGTAACTTCATAGTATATTCGCTGATTCACAAAGAATGGCTTAATTTTTTGGATATAGTATCTATCTGAATATGTGCTTGTTGAACATCCTGGACTTGGATAACAAATCTTTTCTACAATTTTCTCATGATACTCTGACAGTTCTGTATCCGTATCCAAGGGAAAATCCTCAATATTATCCAGAACATGAAGCCCATATGTATCATTAAGAAAGATTTTTATTTTCAGAAGATACTCATAATACTTCAGCATTAGTCTCTCCGAACCATTTTCATCTAAAGTATAATGAGACACCGACTTTTGAAGAAGCTCATGAAATTGGTGTAAAAAACGGAGGTCTCCTCTTGTTTGCAAATGCTTCAACGCTTCAACATTTAGAGCATAATTATTGGGATCGAGGTCTGAGCCGCCAGCATATACTTTATCTGCAATATATTCAACAAAATTGCGTAATTGAGCCAAAATATTCTGGCTCAATAACCCACGTTCTGAGTCATCAAATCTACTGATATTTTTACAAATCACTTTGTCTGTAGCCAGTATTGCACTGTCAATTTGCATCATAGTTTTCCCTCCAATCAAACGAATTATATAAGCAAAGCAAGCAATGTTTATCAACAAATTGCTTGCTTTGCAAAGTGACTATTTTTCAGGTTCCAATATACCAAGCTTACCTTCGCTCAAGAGCACATGCCTATTCAATCTGAACTCAGTAATGCCACGAATGCTTAGATTATCAAAATCAACATAGAATTCACGGGAAAGGAAGTTTAAGCTGCCCCGTTCCACACTAACAACAGTAATGCCCCCAGTGATATGGTCTGTATCTTGAGGTCCAAGACCCGGTGTATATCTTTTATTACCTGGAAATATCCTTGACGTTTGTTTGGGAAAGAAAGGCACACAACAAGGGCTGCGTTATCCTTTTTGCCCAAATTATTTCTGGAATGCATAACAGCTATGTCATCCAAAATACCTCTGGATGCCTCCAAAGTGTCCCTACCAAATTCGATTTCAACTACACCGCTGCACTTAGGCTTAATTTTACTGGAATAGACAGCATCCATTCTCGTATAAATATCGCCGGCTCTGCTGATAGCACATTCATGATTTAAGGCAATAATCAGATTTCTAACCAATACATTAGGAACCATTGAACGCCCATCATAGTGAGAAATTTTTTCGTAAATTTCTTCCATAATGCGGTCGCTTTCCTTTTGAAATTGGTGGTTCCAATAGATTTTGTCCACTTCCTGAACAAAATACTTATGCTTTACAAGATTCTCGTAATTGATGGGCAGATCAATGTAATCGTCTGACTCCGGAGCGGAAACTTTCGTTTTATTATCCGCCTTAAAAATAGCACCTACAGGACAACGAGCAGCACATAGACCACAGCCGATGCATTTGCCATTCTCTATTTCAGGCAGTTCTTTTTCAAAGTTCCATTTAATCGCATCAACAGGGCACACATTTAGATTTCGCTCATACGGAAAATCACTAAAAGAGCCACAGCTGATTTCAGCATCAATATACCTTATACAGCGCTGATCGGAGCATCTAAGACACGCTGCTGTTATCCATTTTTCGTTACACCATAGCTTTGCAGGCTCATTATAATTTTGCTCAATATCTCGAACATTGGAATCACGCAAAGCAGAGATAACGGTGCGCTGTTTTGCTTTAGTTAAAAGTGGCATTTGCAAATCCCTCCAATCGGTTTAGTTCAGAAATATCAAAGGTTTTTTCATCATACACAATGGTAACAGCTATTGTAAGCAGTGTTTTCAAGTCTATAATGCCGATATTGTAACCAAACGCAGTCTTGAAATCACTCATAAGATTGGTAACCTCAGCTCTGTCATTTGGTAGGTAATATCCAACCGCTAAAGAAGTTGTCTCTGGCAAAGTAGGATGCGTCCCTCTTGATAAAAGAATCACTTTGTTTTCGAGCGCTTGGCGGATTGCTTTTAAAGAAAGATGCTGCTCCTCAGTAGGAGACTTGATTTCAATAGGAATACTTTCCTCCGAATCGACAATGATTGCATCCCAACGAGCACCGTTATCGCCAGGTCTGGATGCCTGACAATCCAAGCCCATTACTCGAAACAGCATTGCTACAAGTGGATAAAATTTTGTCTGTGTATCCGTTATGCTGTCGTCAAAGATTTTATCAATAATATCCTTCTTTCGTTCACCGACACTCTTTGCATCCAATACTTGCTGGACAAAGCTATTTACTTCCACATCAGAAGTGGAATGTGCGCCATTGGTAGAAATTGTCAAGCATATATTATTGACATTCGCATCTGTTCGTTTTATGTCTGGCAATACATCTGTATGTGTCTGTGTGCCTGCAATTTCTCTATGAATCCCCAACGCTTCATCCACAACAGAACGGTGCAGCGTTTGGTAAGGAGAAAAAAGGAGTTCCTTTCCATTAAGAACATCAGCACACACAACTTGATCTTGCCGCATTGTTTCTTGAACGGGTGAAGTATCATAGCCTGCACGCAAAAGCATTGAATACACCCCCAAACGAATCAATGAATTGCGAGTGTGTTCTGGATAGCTGTAATACTCATCCATACGCAAATCTTTTACCTCACGAAGGCTGTCAGCCAAATCAGCACCATGCTGTGTTAAGCAAAGGCATTCCAGGGATTTAGGTGGATACAGTTTTCGTGTACGCTGGCTTTCAACCCATCCACACGTTTTCATAAATGCGATTGGTAAGCGTGTTGAGTTATCCGGAAGTGTCGGTTTTACACCTAAATCGTCACATAATGCTTGATAAGCATCTTGATAGCGCCCATAAGAACCTCTCAGTTTCTTTAAATAAGTGATCATTCTGTTGTACTGTGACTTATCTAAATCATCAATAGACATAGGCCCAAGGCATAGCTCATGCTTATACATAATCCCGCCTAAATCCTGCAATGAGAACAATGTAGCCTTGAAGAAACGAACCTTTTCGTCGTATTTGACATCCATTATTTCTTGGGGATTGTTGATTCCCAGTACGCACTGCTCATATAGTGGTAACACATCATCTGCCAAAGCTGCATGTTCACCAATGTAGGTAAACACCAGTGGATACGAATTGTCTCCAGCAGAAGTAACCCATCCCAACAAACGAAACACTTCTGCATACATTTTAGCGTTCATTTTGGTGGAATTAAGGCTATCATTTTCGGTATTACTCAAAGCCAATGCTGCATCTCCGGCATAACCATACGCAGTCATCAGCTTCGTTTTGGCGATAGTTGCAGCCATATCATCTAAATCGAAACTCGGTGCATCTTTGTACTCTTTGTATAACTCTCTAAACACCTGCACCTGAGTAGTATATTGAGTTCCTGGATTTCTGAATCTAATCATAATTTATTCCTCCATCAGAAGCAGATTTCATTGTTAATATTTAATTATACAACAAAAAAGGCCATCTCTCAAGATGACCTTTTTGCATAAATCGACTAAATTTGAAATTCTGAAATTATTTTTCTATATCGGCAATTCTCTGTTCAGCAATATCACACCACTGCTGTTCAAGTTCTATACCAAGCCATTTTATGTGATGTCCTTCAGCATTAAGCTTCTCGCAGCATACTCCCAATGTACCAGAACCGTGAAACGGATCCAAAATCGTTCCATTATAGTGTCCTTCACCATCTTTCGGACAAAATGCCTTAATCAGTTCCATGATGAGTGATTCAGGCTTTTGAGTTGGATGTGGTGTTTTTTCTTTTTCAAAGCGTTTTCCTGCCAATGTTGGAAAATCCCATACATCTCCACGCATTGCACCTTTAGGATTCGGCTGCCATATTTTTGTAGTACCATCGGCAGCTTTGTATTTCACAGGGGATTTCAACCGTTCTGTGCTTTTATATGGCATACGAACATCATCCACATTGTACGTCCATTTTTTCGGATTGTTTGAAAACCACAAGAATGGCTCGTAGTGGGTAGCGGGTTCCTTCTTTGAACGAGAAAATCCGTTTTCATAATGCCAAATATTCATTCTACGATAATGCAAGCCTGCATTGTACATAGCAACTTGAACAAAGCCAATATAATCGTGGATACCAAACCAAAGTACGCTTCCTTGGGGCTCAAGTAGCTTTTTGATTTTAGCCATTCGTTCGGCTGTTATAGCGATAAATTCATCCAAAGGTAGGCAATCGCTTTTGTTGCCGAAATCCTTATTGATATTGTATGGCGGATCTGTAAGGATTAAGTCAAAATGAACACCTTCATCAATAAGCTGGTCGAGAAGAACGTCTGAATTACCGCAAACAACACCCGTTAGATTACTTGTAATCATTTCTTCTCCTTTCTAAAAATCAAGACATATTGGTGATGTATATTTTCTACATAAGCAAAAGGATAACCATACGGCAACAGACTTTTGTGGTTCTGAAGCAATATTTTTGTTCCTTGGAGTTTTAATATACCGCCACCAGGAATACCAGCCTTATTTAATTCATGAATCAAATCACTATGAAAACTTATGTATTCCGATTTATCTCTAAAATCAGAAACCACGATTGCCATGTACTTTCCATATTTAAGGGTTCTGGCACACTGGAGGAACACTTTATTAACCAGAATTTCCAGAAACTCATCATAGTTTTCAACATTTCCTAAATCTTTTTCGCTTTCCGAATATTTTGTTTCAAGATTATTTGCAACACGATTCTTTTTAACCTTCTGATCTTGTTTGTTCAGAATTCCCCAATATGGAGGACTTGTAACCATAAAATCCATTGACTCAGAAGCAATCTTCAAAAGTTCTTCGCATGAGTCGCCATTTATAAAGTGATGTTTTTTGCTACTTCCTTCACCAACCTCGGTCTCCAGTCTCTTAATTGACAATTCATGCCATACAGGAGAAAGTTCAATACTTGTACAAATTCTACCGTTTACTTCGCAAGCTTTGGCTGTAGAACCTACTCCGCCAAAGGGATCAAGAACATTCATTCCTTGCTTGGTAAAAAAGTTCACTAATTGTCCTATATCTTGGAATGAATAGGGAGCCGGGTGAAGTTTTTCAATTTGTGCTTCCGGATGATTTGCACCAAGACCTTTTTGGTAAAAGAAACTCTTGGTCTGAGGAAGCCAATCTTTTCCGGTCAAATCGTTTAAGTTGTTTCTTGCATCAACCACGCCATTTACAAGTTCTTGATAAGTATCAGTTTCCATAAATGTTTCGATTTCACCTATCTGATAATACTTTTTCCCGCCTTCATGTATAACGGTAAGTAAGCCTTCTTTTACTACTTTTTCAAAGGAATGTCTGGATAGCTCCAGCAACTGCATCGCTTTGTTTCCGCTTATTAGTGCGGTATGTTGTAAATCTGTCATAGACAGAATATTAGTTTCTGCGTTCATAATTATTTCTCCATCACTATTGTCCCTGTTATCTTAGAAGTACAAACTTTTCTAAAGTCAGGGGAAATATATTCTACAAGATACAATGTCAAAATTATCGGACATTAAGAAAGCGTTTCATTATCCGAAACAAAGTCCATTACATCACCAATATTGCAATGTAACGCTTTACAAATTTTATCCATTGTATCCATTGAGACGGGTTCATTCTTTCCCATCTTTGCAATCGCATTTGTGCTTATTTTTGCTCGTTCCCTTAGCTCACTCTTGTTCATATTGCAATCAATAAGCAGTTTCCAGAGCTTATTGTAACTTATACTC